>Ga0233434_1001245_pt1 | contig 25831 bp, 23 predicted proteins | sample SI_122_August201_4_FD_182738 | JGI IMG/M metagenome (GOLD analysis project Ga0233434, IMG submission 182738) | Seawater microbial communities from Saanich Inlet, British Columbia, Canada - SI_122_August2016_120_MG | ecosystem: Environmental > Aquatic > Marine > Inlet | place: Canada: British...
CCTTATTCATCTGGAACCTGTATCTTTACCACAAAAAAATTATTTGAAAAACTAGGAATGTTTGATCCTTTTATTTTTCTTTATCATGATGATTTAGATCTCAGTTGGAGAGCGACCTTACAAAAAATTGATTCATTTTATGTCCCAACTATAACTATTTTTCATAAATCAAGCTATAATTTTGGATGGAGTGGAAAGAAATTTTTTTGGTTGGAAAGGAATAGAAAATACTGTATTTTAACCCATTATTCAAAAGAAACTCAAAAGAAAATAGCAACACAATTATTTTTAACCGATCTTTTAGTGTGGATAACGTATTTCATTAAAGGATTTATTTGGATAAAAATTAAAGCTGAATTGGATATAATGAAAAATAAAGATGCAATTAATAAAAAATATTTAGAGATTGAAAAAACAAAGATGATTTCAGATGAAGAAATAATGCAAAAATTTTCAGATACTATTTGGATTCCCACATATATAACAAATAATTTTTCTAGTAAATTATTTAATTTAATATTGAAAAAACTATCAAAAAAAGCTAGAATAAAAATGAAATTAAATGTATGAATTAAGGTCTATTTATTGATTAAATAAAAATGGTTCCAAAAAATTTTAAATATTAATTGATTTTCATAATTTGGTCCATTGAGAAATAAGTCAACATAACTAATTAAACTTAAAACTTTACATCTTTTGAAACATATTGTTTGTTAATTTGGGATATTTCAGGATTTTTATCTATCCATGTAATTATATCTTCTAGGGTGAATAAATTATTGGTAGAATATAATTCTTCAAATAATTTTTTTAAGAAAACAAAATCTTCATAATAATCTAGATTTAATCTATAATTGGAAAGATCTTTTTCATAATCTAACCGAAAGATTGAGAATTTTTTTGGTTGTAACCAAACATATGGAGTGACATGTTCACGCTCAAAAGTTTGTTTCGCTTCAAGATGTAATTGAGTAAGAATTTTTGAACTGAAAACTTCTATGCTAAAGCCATCAGGAAAAGTTCTAGGTGGAGGAAAACCTGTAGCAACATAATCATATTTATTTTCTAAAAAAATCTCTAATGTATCATCAAGAATCATAGGATCAATAGTGGGACTATCGGCATTAAGTCTTACAATTATATCAGAATTTATTTTATCTGAGACCATTTTAAAACGAGAAAGAACATTATTTTCTGAACCTCGAAAACAGTTTATCCCTAATGAATTACATAAATTAAAAATTACATCATCATTTGAATTTGTAGTGGTAGCGACAACAACTGAATCAAGTTTTTTGGATTGTGTTATTCGTTTAATCATATGTTCAAGAAAAGATTTGTTACAGACTTCAAGCATCACTTTACCTGGAAGTCTGACAGAACTCATTCTGGCTTGGATAATACCAGTAATCAATGTAATTCATAAAATCATTTAATATTTATCATTAATTGTTTTCAATAAGAGAAAAATTTGGATATGATTAAACCATACAATAGACATAATAAAGAAGTAAAATTGAATATAAAAAAGTGATAAGTTGTGGATAAAATTCAATTAACAAATGATGTATGGATTGGAAAAGATCAACCGCCAATTGTTGTTGCAGAAATTGGACTCAATCATAATGGAAAATTAGATACAGCCTTAGAAATGATAAAAAAAGCCAAAGACATAGGCGTAAATGCTGTAAAATTTCAGGTTAAAGATGTTGAAGAAGCACATCCAAAAGAAATGCTAGATATGCCATATGAAGGTCCCAACTCATTTGGCAAAACATATCGAGAGCATAAACAAGCATTAGAATTTTCACAAAACGAATTAGAACAAATCTATGATTATGCAAAAAAAATGAATATTATCTGTTTTTCAACACCTTGCAATGTTAATGCAGTAAAAAGATTAGAGCAGCTAAATAATCCAATCTATAAAATAGCATCATTCCATCTAACTTTTTCAGATATTTTAGAAGAAGTATGTAAAACAGGTAAGCCAATTATCATGTCAACAGGTGCATCATCTATAGAAGAAATTGACAAAGCAGTGGAGTTAATTCGTAAATATCATGAAAATTTTGCATTATTACATGCTGTCTCATGTTACCCCACAGAGGATAAAGATATGAATTTAAAACAAATAACTAGTTTACAAGAACGATATAATTGTCCTGTTGGATATTCAGGTCATGAGAAGGGGGTCGGATTATGTACATCAACCATTGCAATGGGGGCATGTGTTATTGAAAGACATTTTACTTTAGATCGAACAATGAAAGGACCTGATCATGCTGCATCAGTAGAAGAAGAGGGATTCAGATTAATTGTAGATAGAACTCATAGATTGTATCAAGCATTAGGAACAGCAGAAATAAGAGTAATGGATTGTGAATTAGCCAACAGGAAAAAATTTAGAGGTTATTAATAATATCAAATATATTATAATTTTGTAATTTTTACCCATGTATAATTACAAATAATATTATCAACCACTTGTTTACCAGCAATAATACGAGTACCTTTATCTGATTTTTCAGTTTTTACCGTTTGAAATTCGGTTTGTAAGATATTAGAGTTAAATTTATCAGAAATTAATTCTACGTTCCATCCTAATTTTTTTATATATTCAACAAAATAATCTTTATTCCAGGTATTCATGAATTTATAATCTTTTGGAGAACCATCATCATAATATTCATCTGAAAAAACTAATTTTACAATTGTTGTATAATCTGCCAAAAGCATTCGAATAAAACATACATCTTTTGTACTTTCAAGTATATTTTTTATAGGTTTTCTAAAATCTGGTAAATGAAAAAGAACATTACAACAATATACAATTTCAGAAGGTTCTTTTGGAAATAATGGATTAAATATATCCTTTATTTCAAATGAGGAATAAGGATCATTTGAAAAAATTTCTTTAGCTTTGTTTACATAGTGCTCATATGCATCTACCCCAACATAATGCACATCTGGGAAAACACGTCTTATTCCTCTAAGATAATGACCCACATTACAGCCAACATCTAAAATTTTTTGTCCTGGTTGATAAACAGAAGAAATTAATTCAACCAATTGTTTGGTACTTTCCATTTCAGGTAAATTCCCAGTAGCCCTATCAACTAATGTTCTTTCTTGTTCAGTAGGTTTTCGTCCCCATATTTGCCAGTCTTCATAAGACATCAATATGTCTAAACAACACCATAATTTATGTTAAATTTTTGATCTAAGTCATATTTTGTATTGTAAAATCAGATCAGCCATTTCTCTAAATGCACCTTCACCACCATTTTTTTTACATATGTAATCGGCAATTTTTTTAATTTTTTCAATTCCATCATTAGGAGTAACAGAAAAACCTACTTTTTTCATAATACCATAATCATTCAAATCATCTCCAATATATGCAATTTCAAAATTTTTAACTTTGTATTTTTTACACAATTTTGGCAATAAAATTTCTTTATTATCAATACCAATTAATGCTTCAGCAGCATGAATTTTTTTTGCTCTAGCTTTAACAATTTTAGAATTTTCTTTTGAAATTAGAATTGTAGGAATATTTTTTTCCAATAATGCAACTGCCATTCCATCACGAGTGTTAAATTTTTTCATTACCTCTCCTTGATCTGAATAATACATCCCACCATCAGTTAAAACACCATCTACATCAGATAGAACTAATTTAATTTTTTTACATTTATTTTTTAAATTTAAGGATTTATTTTGAGAATTCAATGTACATTTTATTATTTAATTTTAAGTATATAGCTTTTGATATTTCCGAAAAATGGGGGATTTGTTTTATTATAAAATTTATTTGTAATAAAATGAGAAAAATCTTTAAACATATGAGAATATGGAGTTTTTAAATAAGGGGAATCTTTTTTTACAATTTCTAAATCTAAAGATTTTATTAAAAAATTAAACGATTTATTTGTAAAATGGTTTGGAGCAGAGTCAGGTAGATAGAATTTAAATTGTTTTTTATAGATGAAACTAGTAAAAGAAGAAAAATCAGGTAATGATAGAATAAGAATAATTCCATTTTTATTAAGAAGTTTTTTTGCTTGCTTTAAATCTCCCAAAGGGTTAGTTGAATGTTGTAATACGCCTCTAAATTGTATGAAATCAAATTTTTCATCAGTATCAAAATTTTGAATATCAGTTTTATAAAAATTACAATTAGGATGAAATTTTTTTGCATCATTTATCACATTTGTCGATATTTCAATTCCTATTTTTTTTATTTCTGAAGGTAAAAATGTGAAAAAATTTCCATAGCTACAACCTACATCCAAGAATTTTCCTTGGAATTTTTTATATGAAAAAATCCAAGCAGCATCATATGCATACATTACATTTCTAATAATATCAAATTTTCTTTCTTCATGAGTATAATTATGTTCATAGAGTTTTTCCCAATAAGAAGAATCATAGATATTTTTTGAAAAAAGATGTCCACAATTTTTACATTTCATAAGATCTAATTTAACAAAATCTGTTTCTATATTACAAATTGAACATTTCAAGTACAAATTTTAATTTTTAATTTGAATTATTAAGTTTGTTATTATAATTATAATAAAGTTTCAGAGGATTTTATTTCTTTTAATAGTTTCTTTTCAACAAGTAAATTTGCCACATCTAATAATAAAACAAACGGCATTTCAGATTTTAATGAAATATCCAACAAAGAGTGTTCCCCATCAGAAAAATTTAGTAACCAAGAAATTGCTTTAATTTTGTCCTCTTTTTTATTTTCAGCTCCAAATAAACTATAAAGTCCTCTTTTTCCCAGATTAGGCTCACATTTGGGATTTAAATTTTCAAATTTTTTGTTGTTTTCTATTACAAAAATAATTTCTAGATATTTTAAAAATGAATCTAAAAGTTTTTCTTTTTTTACAAAATTTAAATTATCATCAGAAGTATGATATTCAGGGAATTTTAGATAAGGAGTTCTCATCAAGGAACCAACAGGTAAGTCAAACCCCGGAGAACAAAATTGTCTCTCATCACTCCCAAATGGGAAGAAATCTACAATATCATATTTATCATTAGAGTTTTTTAAAATACATTCAACAATTTTATCAATCTCATTGTTTCCAGATCTAGTTTTCTTATACGTAAAACATCCAGAGTCACCTAAACATGTGGCAACTAATCCATGCTTAATTTTATGTAAATGACTTTCATTATTATGTAGCCATACAATTGAGCCAATTGTTTCAGGTATAAACAAAAATCGATATGTAAATTTTAAAGAAAATGTATTAAGATATTTTGAAAGAAAAGTCAATAATGCAATTCCACTAAGGTTATCATTACAAAGAGATGGATGGCAAATATAACAAGTGATTAAGACTTCATCAGTAGTTTCTCCAGGAATAACAAATTCACCATATGTTAAATGTCCAGAACGTAAACTTGAATTAATAAAAATTTCATATTCACCATCATCTTGCAATCCAGATAATTGATTGTCAGTTAAACAAAATCCCCAATTTTTATTGTAATATGATGTGACATATGGGATTGAATTGGGTTTTTCAGGAAGTGAAAAAAGATGGGGTTTTAATTTTTCTAAGGTTAATTTAGAATTTTTAGGGATACTATAACTTACTATATGTAAATTTGAATTTTTAAAATCAACAATTTTGTTGCCCTTTGAATCCTTGATATATGCATCAGTAATGTTCCATTCATCAGGTACAATCCAATCATAAACTTTAGTTCCGGATTCAATTTCTTGGATTTTTAAAGGAATTTGTTCTGCGATAATTGATAATGATTTTCGAACACCATCACCAGTAATACTTCTACAAATTGGAAAAAGTTTAGACATTAGTTGAAATAATTCATTAGATATTTTTTCTTTTTTTGAATTTACTTCTAAAAAAGAATTTGTATTAAAAGTCATTAGACATCATATTCAATACAGCAAACATAAAAAAGTTATTCATAAAAAATGGATTAGATAAAATCAATATATACAATATTGATAAAAAATGATTTTCCCATACAAAAAAAATTTTGACAATTTAAATACATCTTTGGGATTATGAATTTGTATTTTGGAACAAAATATTGATACAAAATTACAATCTAAAATTAAAAATGTATTTCTTTTAGATGAAAATATGGATCTAAATTTATTGATTAATCAGTTTGAAGATAAAAATTCATCCTTAATAGTGGCTTTAGATAATAAAACAAGGGAAAAGCTTGACAATCTAGGATTAAAATATATTTTAAGAGAAGAACTTTTTGATAAATCGGATTTTGATAAAATAAATTCTGAGACTCTACATATTTCAACAAATTGGTATAAACAAGAATCAATTAGTAAGTTATTGACTATTGAAGGAATAAATCTTGGATGGATTTTAGAATTAGAATTTTATTTTTATCTTTTACATACAATAACAATTTTTTCCTGTTTTAAAAAAATACAAAATAATTTTAATCCTGATACGATTGTAGTTTCAGAAAATTTTGCTCCTCTTGCCAAAACAATATTCATGAATTCAGATATTTCAATTATTTCAAATTTGCAAAAAACTATTCAAAAATTTAGAACCGATTTTTTTCCAATAAAAATCAAATTAGGCCCATTTCAAATATCATTTAGAATTAAACGAAACCATTTTTTTACGATTAAAAAAATTTATGAGAAAATCTTTCTTTCGTCATATAATTTTCTTTATTCAAGATCCTTTAATAAAAAATCAATACTTCTTGTAGATTTTAATCCTGTAGCATATGAAATTTTCCTAGATGAAATTAAAAAGAAAAATTTAGATATTTCGTTTTTAAATAGACGTAAACCTGCAATTTGGAATAATAGATCATTTAACATTGTAAAAAAAAACAAATCTCATGTGTTTAGATACGAACAATATTTAGATAAAGAGAGTAAAAATAAAATCAAAGTAAATTATTCTCAAATACAGACATCATTATCTAAACTTGAAAAATCAGATTTGCTATCAGAAATATTTTCTATTCAGGAATCATCTTTTTGGGAATATACAAAAAATGATTTTTTTAAATTTTGTTCCACCAGATTTCAAGAAGCGTCTTTTGATATAACAGGTGCAAAAAAATTACTAGAACAAACTAGACCATCAATGATTCTACATCATTTTGGTTCATCTCTTCAAGAAAAAATTATAATTTTTGAAGCAAGAAAACTTGGAATATCCAGCTATGTTATTTCTCATGGAGCTGACAATATTTCATTGCCAATTTGGCCTTCAATAGATAAATTAATTGGAATTCTTCCCATATTCGAAGGAACAAATGTAATTGTTTGGGGCCAGCCAATGAAAAAATTTGTTTTAGATCATGGGGTTTTAGAAAAAAATATCATCACTTCAGGTAGTATCAAACATGACAAATTTCATCAATTACCTAAAACAAAATTATTTGGCAGAGGCTCAATAGTACTAGCGTTAAGTTACATAGGCCCAATTAATGTTGAAGGTCAAAAACTTGAAGTCTATAAAAATTATGAAGAATCATTAATACATATTTGTAAAATGTTAAAAAAAATTAAAAATAAAGAAAAAATTCTTAAATTAAAACCAGGTGAAAAAAAATTTTTAACAACAGATGTAGAACCGATCGTTAAAAAAATAGATCCTTCTATTCAAATCATATATGAGATTCCAGTAGAAGAACTATTGATTTCATGTGATGTAATGATTACAAATCAATCAAGTACCATTATTCAAGAGGCTAATATTTTTAATGTTCCAGTAATTACTCTTTTAGCTGATCCACAATACTCTTCTGCTATTTTTGATGTAGGTTATACAAAATTATTTAGCATTACGCAAAAAACAGAATTTAATGAATATTTTAAACTAATATCAGAGGATAAAAAAACTAGAGATAAACACATAGAAAAAGGAAAAGACTACGTTAAACAATATTTAGATAATCATGGTCAAGCATCTAAATATTTAGTAAAAACTTTGTTTGAAAGAGAATTTAAGGAAAAAATTTAATTTTAATTTATAAAATAAATAATTCTAGTAAGAATCATTTTAAGAGTAGATAAGATATTTTTATGTTGATTGAACCAATTAAGTTGTAGTAATTTTAATTTGTAAAGTAGGATTTCTCCAGTGCATTCTTGCAGGCATTCTTTTAATAACTTGCGCTAGACCTGCTGGGGAATTCCCAAAAATAGATTTTTTTTCTTCTGATACTTGATATTGCTCATCTGTAAATACAAATCTGATTTTTTGAGGTGAATTAAATTTGAAATTGGATAGAGGTAATTCGTCTAAATTATTCAACCACTTTTGTATATCATAACTGAAGATAAATTCAGGATTTTTTGTCATTCGATCATCTCCTAACAAATTATGAGACAAGCCATAGCAAAAATTTGTAATTTCTTTAAATTGTGTTTGTACTTCATTGTTGAACATATTTTGTTTTTTAAGGAGATTTTCAGCTGTTTCTATTACATATGATGAAAATTCTTTCATGTAATTGGCCATAAGTAAAGCATGATGCATTTGTAAATTATTATTTCCCACTTCACCGGACAGTAGTTTTTGATATTCTTTCTCGTTTTGATAAAAACTTTCAATTTCTTCTGGAGAATCCCATAATTCATTGATAGTTTCATTTTTAAATTTCATGAAAACATCTTGGACATTTTTGGGGGATTTATCTAGATTTTGAATTATTTCATTAAATAAATTAAAAACATCTATTTTATTTTCTCTTAGTAGATTAATTATTGATTTAAATCCAATATCAAAATTTGTAACAAAAACAGAGAATGCAAGCATTCTCAATTTAACATATTCTTCAAATGTTAATGTCTTTAGTCCAACAATTATTTCTTCAATTTCCATAATTACTTTGCCATTTTTTAGTTTAACAAAATCCCTCGGAATGATTCTGAATTTTGTTTTAAATCCCCATTTTTCTCTTTCTTGAGGAGTATTCATCTCGGCACCATCTAGTAGCATACATGAATGAATTTCAATATAATCAATTTTTGCTTGGATAATATCTTTAACACTCTGAATATGTTTTTCGTATGTATCTCCAGGTAAACCTAGAATTATTTCTGAACTAGTAGGTAACCCATTTTTTTTTAATGTTGGTGCCAATTCTAACATTTGATCTAGACTGATATTTTGTCTTTTAATATTTGTAAGAATATCTTGATCCATTGATTGAACAGACATAGTTAATCTTAAAGCACCATTTAGTTTTGATGTTGCCTCGATTATTTGTTCTTTTGAATTTTTTCCAGTGGTAGCTTGAATAGATTTTGGCCAATTGTATTCTTTTTGAACGATGGCAATTTCATCACATATTTGTAAATCACCTGGAATCATACCAAAATTCAAATCACTGATAATCATACTTGAAGTACCTTTTGGAATATGTTTAGCAATATATTGAAGCTCATCGCGTACACGAGAAATGCTAAATTTGTTTACTCGAGTAACTTCTTTTGAACCATCAACACAAAATGTACATTGAAATGGGCATCCTCTATTAGTTTGAAACATTGGGCTTAATTTTCCATCAAAGAACTCATCCAACATACCATTTAGATAGGGTGATGGGATTTCATCCAATTCTTTTATTCTTGGGCTACCAATTGTATATTGAATTTTATTATTTGGTAATCTAACCACACAATTTTCAATAGGATTGTGTTGTAGTTGTTTAAAATCATCTATGCTCTTTGAATTTAATATTTCATTAATGATATTAGAAAAACCAATTTCTCCTTCCAAAGGAACATAGAAATCAACTTCAGGATATCTGCCCATGAATTTTTCTTGGGATATCATATCAGCAGGGAAATTTGGCCCTCCCCATACAGTAATAATATTTGGATTTGCTTTTAGTGCAATACGAAAAATCTCGGCACTGATTCTATGATTCCAAGCATAATTACTTAATCCCAAAACATCAGGAGGAGAATCCAATATTGCCTGTTCAATTTTTTCAGGGTATTTGAATAGTTTAATATCTATTTTATTACCAAATATTTTTTTTGTATACGCACCAATATATCCAATATTTAACGGTGTGCCTTCAGTTGAAAGTGTCAACGTATCATAGGTTAAATCTCCAAGAAATATCTTGAGATTTTTCATAATTTAGATAGATATTTCCTATATAAATAATATTTTCATTTTTCTAGTAAATACATCATAATATTTTCAATTATTATTTTATATCCATATTAATTCTAATTTGAGTAATTTTCAAAAGCACAATTCAGATAAAATAATTAATGTCATAAAATGATTAAATTAGATCTAAATAATGTTTAAAAAATTTAAGAATTTAATCAAACAGAAAGATCTTTCAAAAATTGGTATTGCCAACATACTTGGTAATACCATTGCAGCTGTTTTTTGGTTTGTTCTGGCATCAATATCTGGAACAGAAGATTATGGTCAAATTAGTTATTTAGTTGCTCTTTCTAGCATTGGTGCTACTATTGCATTAGTAGGAGGAACAAATCCAATAATCGTTTTTGCTGCAAAGCAGATTAAAGTTAAAACAACAATTTTTTTAATTTCAATTTCTTCAAGTATAATTACAGCAATAATTTTTATCATCATATTTCAGAATACAGCAGTTAGTTTATTCATTATTGGTTTTATAATATTCAATCTTACTATATCAGAAATTTTAGGGAGAAAAATTTTTGGACAGTATTTAAAATATTTTGTAGTGCAAAAAATTATCATGTTTGCACTAGGAATTCCATTCTACTATATTTTTGGTGTTGAAGGAGTAATTCTAGCTTATGCGTTATCATTTTTCATCTTAATTAAAAATGCGATAATTTTATTTAAAACTGAAAAAATTAATTTTAAATTATTTAAACCAAAATTAAGATTTGTTCTAAATAACTATGGAAAAGAAATGACATATGTGTTTAGTAAACATGTTGATAAATTGATTATTGCACCAATATTTGGTTTTACTATTTTAGGAAATTATTATTTAGGAATTCAAGTATTAATGGTTTTAACTATGATACCAAGTATAGTATTTCAATATACATTATCAAATGATTCACAAGGGGAATCTAAAAGAGAGATCAAAAAATTAGCAATTATTCTTTCAATAATATTTGCAATTTTAGGAGTTTTGATAACACCATTTGTAATACCTGTTTTATTTCCAGAATATCTTGAAGCAGTAAATCTTATTCAAATTATGTGTATTGTCATAATCCCTAGAACGGTAAGCATGATGTGTTCATCAAAATTATTAGGTGAAGAAAAGAGTTCCCCAATTATTTTAAGTTCAATATTGTTTCTTTCAATACAGATTCCAGGTATTTTTATTTTAGGTGATCTTATAGGAATTAATGGAATAGCAGTATCTTTGTTATTAGGAGAGATTTTACAAGCATCATTCTTGTCACTATCAATTAAGAGAACTATTAAGCATAATTATAAAAAATGAATCTAAAAAGAGTAAAGATGCAAACGTTTGAAAATATGAAACTTCAAAAAATATGACTAGATATACGGTTTTCCTTTTAATGATAATTTCATCACTGATTTTTTATAATGAATAAAAAATTGATTATGACCACGAAGAAGCATTCAAGATAATGAAGGAAATTTCTACAATGGTGACTGTTACTAATGCTCTTTCATCAGAATCTAGATATTTTAACACGATTCAAACAATAGAACAATGACCAAGAATTCATACTGAAATGGTATTAAAATTGGATGATGCTTATAAGATCAAAACTATACCAAAAAAGAATTTTGATTCTATAGAAGATTACATTGCAAAATCTAAAGAAAATGGTTTAACCGTTCTGCTTTTTATAAATTCAATTGAATTTACTGGAGATGGATCAATATTTGACAACACAGAATAATAAATTGAAGTGTAATCAAGTAGATAAATTAAATTAATTATTTTAGTTAAAATGTTTCCAGATACAGAAAATATTTCTTTAAATTCAATATTATTTTTTATGAAATATTCTTTAATAATTTCAAATCGTTCCTTTGTTTTAATATAATCATCTTGCCCTCTAAGTAATATTGGTTGTATTGTAGAAGGTCTTTCCCATGCAACAACACCATTATGACATGACTCTATTAAATCCTCAATAATTGCATGCGTTTTAGCATTTTCTTGCAAAGATGCTTTAAACCTAATTGCTGATGATTGAAGTCCATGAGGATAGTATATCAAAGGAATACCTGAAATCCAATTGGCTAAAGTTAGTGCAGGATTTGATTCAGATAAATTCAAAGAGGAAATATGATTTCTTGTGTTTGTAATCTCTCTTATTGATTCTAAAACACCATTTTTTTCTATTGGAAGTGTAGAACCTAATGTTTTAAGGATAGAATATGTAAAGTTTACAAAAGAAGCTCGTGGAGAATGGATTAAATCTAATTTTCTATAATCTACATGAGTTTTTTTACAATATTCTTCCATTTTACCACCTGAAAAAAATGCAAGTAAATTACAGTCTAGTTTTTTTGCATTTGATAAAACCGTTAAAGTTTCATCAGTATTACCAGATACACTTGTTGTAATCACCAATGTATTTTTGTCAACAGTTTTTGGTAAAAGATATCCTTTAACCGTGGAAACATGAATGTTGCTTTTTGATAATATAGATGAAAAAAGATCACCTATTGCACCAGAACCTCCCATTCCAGCAAAAACAATATGATCAATTTCATCAAAAGATATTTCTTCTAAATCAGAATTAAATGCTGATTGGGCAATTTCTGGCCATTTATCATATATCTTATACATTCCTAATTTGTCAACAAAATCTAAATCATGTTGTTTAGTCATTTATCTTGAAGATTTATACAATACATATAATGATTTTTAAAAATAATTTCTATTATTTTGACATAATTATTATTAAAATACTCGAAGATTGATTGTTCTAAAATAGAAAATATTATGTGTAAACATCCAAAACCATCATAAGAATTTACTAATGGTGTTAATAAATAACAAATCTTTAAGCACTGTAAATTAAATTTAAATTAAAATGGATATTAGAAACAAAAAGATCATAGATATTTCATCTATTGGTATTGCAGACTTACTATCGGCAGGAATAGCAGGAATTTTTTGGTTTTATATTGCATCCATATTGGGACCAGAAAACTATGGGGAAATTACATATCTGTTAACAATTGCAACATTAGCATCTGGAATTTCATTATTAGGTTCAAAGTATACATTAATGGTTTATTCTGCTAAAAAAATTGAAATTCAATCAACATTATTTCTTTTATCTTCAGTAGTAGGGTTTGTATCTTCAATTATAATTTTTTTCTATTTTATGGATTTAGGATTAAGTTTGTTAGTTTTAGGATACATTGTTTTAACATTAGTTACAGCAGATCTTCTTGGAAAAAAATTATACAAAACATATTCAAAATATGTTATAATCCAAAAAATTCTCATGGTGATTTTAGGAATTGGATTATACTATGTGATGAAAGAGCCCGGAATAATTTTGGGAATTTCATTATCATATTTACCATTAATTAAAGAAATGATTCATAGATTCAAAGACACCAAAATAAATTTCAAATTATTAGTAGAAAGAAAAAATTTCTTTTTAAATAATTTTGCATTGAACATAACTGGAACATTACACAGTTCTCTTGATAAATTAATAATTGTGCCATTACTAGGCTTTACAATTTTAGGAAATTATTCATTAGGATTACAATTTTACACAATTATTGCACTTTTGCCAACTTTATCAATAAAATATCTAGTAGCTCAAGATGCTACTGGGATTCCAAATAAAAAACTCAAAAAAATTATGATATTAAGTTCAATAGGAATCGCATTGTTGGGTTCAACAATTGCACCAATGATTATTGGAGAAGTTTTTCCAAAATTTGAAAATGCAGAAGAAATTATAAGAATAATTAGTTTTGGGGTTATTCCAAGCACAATTACTAGTGCCTATTTATTTCCAAAATTTTGGGCATTGGAGAAAAATAAATTTATTCTAGCTACATCAATTCTAGTACTAATTATACAAATTATAGGAATTGTTATTTTGGGGCCTATTTATGGGGCAAAGGGAATAGCAATATCATTTGTAATTAGTTTAAGCATTGGAACTGGATTTGGTGTTATTATAGATAAAACATACAATAAGATATTAAAAACTTAGTATAATACTATCAAGAATTGTATTTGATTAATTGTATTATAGTAATGAGGAAATTTAGAATTTAATTAATGTCATCAACTACAAGAATTTTTTCTTATATCATATACGAATAACTTTCATAATTTTGTTTGATTTAACAAATCTTATTTAAAATGAAATATATGATTATCAAAATCAATTCTATAAAAATAAACTTAAATTTTATTCATTAAAGTGATTCATGAAGATAAGATGTTTTTGTTAATTTGAATATTCTTTATACAATTTTATTATTTTTTTAACCTCGATATCAGCATTGTATTTTTTCTCAATTTCATCTCTTAGATTTTTGCCTAGATCTTTTCTCACATTCTCATCTTCTAAATAATGCATCTGTTTTACTAGATCTTCTTTTGTTTTTCCTAAACACACATAATCATTTTGAAAATCAATATTTCCTACAGGCGTTGTAATTATTGGCATATGACAAGCTGCTGCTTCTATAAATTTAGTTTTTGAACCCAAATAATATGCGTATTCTGGATATGGTGCTAATAAGACACTGCAACTTCTCAGTATTTCAACATAATTGTTTATTTGACCAGTAAATGTTGTATTTTGAAACTGTAATTCATCCCGAAAACTTTTGTCAGTGGGACCTATGAATACAAATTCTACATTAGGGAATTTCTGTACTACAAATTTTATCATATCCAGCCCAAAGTAGTTTATTTTTCCCTGCAAAAATGGACCTACTAGTGCAACTTTTAAAATTTTACAGTCAGTCGGCTTGTAATTTTTTACAAAAACTGCATTTCTAACAACAGTTGCATTTTGGATATTTTTTACTTTCTCATAGATATTTTCACCTGCACAAATGACATGCTGTGAATTTTGAAAAATTTTATTTTCTAATTTTTTATAATGATAGGATTTTGCTATAAATGCCCATTTTCTCCATGAATAAACTGGATAACCATGCGATAAATGAGATGAGGCATCATATTCAAGTCCATGTGCATCTACAATGTATTTAGCATTATTTAGAAATCTGCCGCTTAATTGTTGTGCATGTACTAAGCCATTTGTAACTTCTTTAATTTTTGTCTCATCAAATTTATCTATTAATGTAACGTCAGGAAATTCATTTTTTTTAAGCGCATTAATTTCCCATTGCGCTCTATTACCACTGGCATCTATTCCATCTATATTGTGTTCTGTTATCATGAAAATTTTGTTCATTTTTTTATTAAAATTATCATTTTAATTAAAAGGTATACGTTAACCTGTTTAGAATCAATCACATTAAAAATTATTTGTAATCTATTCTATTATGAATTACCTGCATCCCATGGCAAATATTCTCCTTTCAGTCGTTGTTCCCACCTATGAATATCTTCTTCTACCATGATCTTAACTAGATTATTGAATTTTATTTTTGGTTTCCACCCCAATTTTCTTTTTGCTTTAGAATAATCACCCTTGAGATGATTAACATCAAGTGGTCTCAAGTTATTCTTGGTTATCTTCAAACATTTAGTTGAAACATCTGCAATTTGGCAAGCCTTTTCTACAAACTCCTTTACTGAATGAGATTCATTTGTAGCTAAAATATAATCATCAGGGTTTTTAATCTGTAATGACTTCCAAATACCTTCAACATACTCAGGCGCATATCCCCAATCTCTTTTAGCCAAAATATTTCCTAGTTCCAATTTTTTAGAAAGTCCAAGTGAGATTTTAGCAATCTCATTTGAGATTTTTCTGGTAACAAATTCTAAACCTCGTAATGGTGACTCATGGTTGAACAATATTCCATTTACCGCAAAAACACCATATGCTTTTCTATAGAGTTTAGTTTGCCAATAAGCATATAGTTTTGCTATTGCATATGGACTGGATGGCATGAATGTTGTTGTTTCTGTTTTTGTAATAGATTTTTCTGAGCCAAACATTTCACTTGAAGAAGCTTGATAAAATTTAATTTTATTATTAAATTTTAAAATCTCATCTAAAATTCTAACTGGACCAAAACCTGTTACGTCACTAGTGTATAGGGGTTGATTAAATGATGCCCCTACAAAACTTTGTGCAGCTAGGTGATAAATCTCTCTTGGATTTGATTCTTCAAGTGCGTGATGTATTGATGTTGAATCCAATACATCAGCTGGAATTAAATTAATTTTATTAAAAATATCAAGATAGTGTAATCTCCAAAAATTGCTTGATGATTGTCTTCTATAAGTACCAAAAATTTTGTGACCTTTTTTTAATAAGAATTTTGCAAGATATGCTCCATCTTGCCCAGTAATACCAGTAATCAAAACATTGGTCATATCTTATCCTCTAACATTTACTTTTTAAGGCTATATAATAAATAAATCAAAAGTGGAATTAAAATAAACCATTTGATCAGATAAAGAGGTATTGAAGGAAATACTTGTAACAGGTTCTAGCGGATTTATTGGTAACTATCTAGTACCTCAACTTTTAAATCAAAACTACAAGGTTTTTGGAATATCTAAAAGAAAACAAAAATCATTTAAAAATTTTGTTTCATCTAGTATGGACATAAGTAAGATTAACAACTCCAAGTTACAAAATAATTTTTCAAAAATTATTCACATGGCTGCTTTGAGTGATGTGGATTATTGTAATACTAATCCATCAAAATGCTATGAAACTAATATTCAGGGAACTCAAAAAATGTTGGAGATAGCTAGAAAAAAAGATGCTGAATTTATTTTTCTTAGTTCTAGTCATATATATGGAAATTCAAAAAATTTACCTCTTTCTGAGACGGAATCAAGTTCCCCCTTATCTCACTATGCTTCTAGTAAGAAAATAAGTGAAATATTATGTGAAACATATGCTCGCACTTATGGTTTGAATATACGTATTGCTAGAATATTTTCTGTTTATGGACCTAATAGTTCAAAATCAAATCTTATTTTTAATATTATTAATCAAGCAATACATAATTCACAAATTACACTTGGAAACATAACACCAAAAAGAGATTTTATTTTCATTGATGATCTCATAACAGGTTTGTTAAATGTTATTAATTCAAAGAAAAAAAAATATGATATATACAATCTTGGAACTGGAAAAAGTACTTCCATAGTAGATTTAATTAATTTGGTTCTGAATTTTTCCAATAAAAAAACGCACATAATATCAAAAAAAGATAAAATTCGAAAAAATGATGTATTAGATGTCTGTGCAAATATTTCTAAAATGAATTCTCATTTTAATTGGAAACCACAAGTTACATTAAAGAAAGGACTAAAAATTACTTACAAATATTACAGTTGAACTAGTGTTTATTGCGTTTATTAAAATCAGTTTTATTGAATAATTATAAAAGCATAATTTTATTATCAAAAATTTATTTTATAATATCTTAGCATAGATACATTTTTCAATTTTTAATTATCTCTAGTGAATTCATTAGTACTAGATCATAATAAAAATTTAAAATTAATACACACCTTTTAGCATTTTTTTAATTGCTACTTTGCTAATTGGTTTTTGATTTTTAAAATAGTCTTTGATATTTTTTGGTTTTTGTGCATTTTTATATTTTTTAGGATTTGACGATTCAAACATAGATGGAATAATAAAAAAATCTTTTGTTTCTAAAACATGTTCCAATTCGAAATTTGTCAGAAGATATTCTGTAATTTTTTCACCTGGTCTTATGCCGATAATTTTTGTTTTAATTTTAGAGGGGTTTAGATTGTAATTTGGAGCAATTAATTCTTTCATAACATCAAAAAGATCATTCAATAAAATTAAAGGCATTTTTAAAACAAAGGTTTCACCACCTTTTGCATATTCAGCAGCTTTTAGAATTAATTCTACTGATTGACTTTTTGTCATAAAAAATCTCTGCATTTTTTTATCTGTTAAAGTAATTGGTCCACCTTGCTTTATTTGGCTTTCAATTCTTGGCATAATAGAACCACGTGTTTGCAAAACATTACCAAATCTCACTGATGAGAAAATTGTTTTAGATTTGTTAAGAAATGATTCAGATGAAATTAATTTTTCCGAAAGTAATTTTGTTGCACCCAATACTCCCACAGGATTAACTGCCTTATCAGTACTAATGTTGATTACTTTTGAAACAGATTCTCTTAATGAGGCTTTACAAATATTATATGTACCAATGGTATTGACAGTTACTGCTTCAAATGGATTTAATTCACATCTATCTACATGTTTTAGAGCAGATGTATGAAATACAATATCGACATCTTTCACCACAGAATTAACAGTTTCAAAATTACGTATATCTCCAACAATATATTCAATATTTTTTTGGGGGAATTCTAATTCAGCTTCATAAAGTCCATTTTCATCATTACTAAATACTCTAACAAATGATGCATCTTCAGATAAGCATTTTTTAACAATTTCTTTCCCAATAGAACCAGAACCACCAGTAACAAGAATTTTTTTTCCTTTTAAAAGCGAGGACATATTTTATTGTGTTATTGTTTTCAATAAATCATTTTCTATTAATAATTATAAAAAATATAATTTATGATTATGGTATTAGAATAAATTCAGGTAAGATGTATAGAGTGAATTGAGGGAAAAATCAATACTAGTTACGGGTTCTTCAGGTTTTATTGGAAGTCATTTAATTGATAAAATACCACATAAAACTATACTTTTTGGAAAAAAGGATAATTTATTATCAAGAGAAAAAGTATTACAAACAAAACGTGTTGATGTAGTTATTCACTTAGCTAGTAAAATTCCTCAAAGTAATAATAAGGGGAAAGAAGGATTCTTTGAAAATAATGTTTTAGGGACATTGAATATTTTAGAATATTGTGTTAAAAAAAGAGTTGAAAAATTAATCTTCATAAGTAGTTCGATATATGGAAAACCACAGTATAATCCTGTCAATGAAAAACATCCTATTATGCATAATAATCCCTACACTAAAAGTAAAATTCTTGCTGAAGAATTATGTAAAATATATGCAAAAGAATATGGATTAAAAATTATTATTTTAAGACTGGCTAATGTTTTTGGAAAAGGACTGAAGAGTGGATTTTTAATTTCAAACCTTTATGAAGCTCTTGAAAATAACAAACCAATTAAAATTATTAATAAAAAAAGTAAGAGAGATTTTATTTTTGTAGATGATGTAGTTGATGTAATTTTATTAATGATTGATTATGAATGTGATTTTGAGATATTTAATGTAGGTTCTGGAAAAAGTTATTCATTTCAAAAAATTTTACAAATATTTGAAAAGATTTATGATGTTAAATTAGATAAATCATTTGAAGAAAATAAAGCAAATTTTATTCCAAAGATGGAATTAGATATCAGTAAAATTAAACAAAAAACAAAATGGTATCCAAAAATTAGTCTAGAGGAAGGATTAAAAAAATATTATAGCAATTAATTTGCAAGTAGAGATTCATAAAGATCTAAATATTTCTGACCTATTTCTTTCCACTCAAACTTTTTAACTAATTCAAATGATGTTTGGCCAAATTTTTGCTGTAATTGTAAATCTTTAGATATTTGTAAAATTTTTTCTAATAATTCACCAGGTGAATCTGGATTTATCAAAAACCCGTTTTGATTATTTAAAACTAATTCTTTATTACCACCAACATCAGATGCAATTATCGGAACTTTACATGCCATTGCTTCTAATACGGTAGTACTAATCCCTTCAACAAGTGAAGGTTGTATCAGCACCATAGATCCTCTAAGAATAGGGATAAGATCTTCTTTTTCAAGATAGCCTAAATAATGAACATTGGAGTACAATTCATCTATTTTTTTAATTTCTTTTTCCATAGGACCTGAACCAATTATTAATAAATGAAATTCAGATGGCAAAGTTTTAGATATTTTAATTATTGATTCTACTCCTTTTTCTTTTGATAGCCTACCTACAAAAATAATTTGTTTTTCAAATTTTTTAGTCACATGAGTTGGTAATGAAGTTACATCAATTGCATTTGGAATATAATTAACTGTATAACCCTGCCCAGAATAATGTTCGAATGATTCTTTCGAACCAGCAGTAATTGCGTCAGCCCATGATAATGCATTTTTCTCATATTTGTTTGAAAAATTAGATGCAGTATTTCCGTGTAAAATTCCAATTTGTTTACTATAAATTCCATGAAAAGTCACAATTTTTTTTGCAGATGAAGCTTTGAAAGAAAGAGAAGCAATAGGATGATGTGCATGTATTATATCATAATTTCCGGAAAACTTTGTTTTAATTAGTGAAGAAATCATAAAGCTAGGATTTTTCAATTTTTTTATCGGTATAGTAAAGGTATTTTCAGATGAAATTATAGTTACATGATGATCTTTTGATCTTAAAAAATCACTTAATCCACGTACATGTTTAGCAGTTCCACCTATCCCTGTTTGAGATGGTGTAACCATCAAAATTCTCATATACATATGAAATTCCTTTTTCTTTTAAGCTCTTTGATTAACTAATTTTATTTTTATAAAAATTCAATTAAAAAAATAGATACTGCAATATTTTTTTCATGACTAATTGACGATAATGATGTATGTTTTGGAAGAGATTTTAATTTAACATGAGGAACATTATTTTGATGAAATGTTTCAATATCTAAAAAACTAATTTTTTTATTTAATGCTTTAATCACTGCCTCTTTTAAAGCAAATTTTCCTGCAAAATGTGGGTATGGATCTTTAAATTTAGTGCAATAATCGATTTCTTTTTTTAAGAATATTTTTTTATAAAATGTAATATTTTTAGAAAATGTTTTTGAAGAAAATCTATCTACATTAACTACATCTATTCCAATGCCACATTTTTCAAGCATGAATTAAATATCATAAAGATTTATTTATATTCTATAGAGATTCAATCGTCCTATGAAAAATTCATTTTTTTAAGTTCATTTAAATTTTTAATTTTTTGACATGGAAAAGGAGGAATTTTTTCAATTTCATTAATTTTTAAAACTGGTATACAGCCAGCCTTTTTAGCAGATTCAACGTCATGAATTCGATCACCAACCATTAAAACATCAGATGATTCAAGACAAATGTTTTTTAATGAATTTTTAATTTGTTCAAATCTATCATAAGAATCATCTCTAGAAATTATAGAATCAAACAAATCTAAAACTTCCATTTTTTGAAGAATTTTTTCTAATGCATCACTACATTGCATAGTGACTAGGCATAAAATTAAATTCTTAGATTTTAAAAAATTTAAAATTTCTACTGCATCAGCCATAATTTTAAAATTTTTTGATGCTAATACTTCTTCTTTACAAATTATATCAAAGGATGTATCAATCTTGTTTTGATCATTTTTGGATAACTTTATGATTGTAGGAATTAGTGGTTTTAGATTTTTAGATGTATTAAAAAATTCTTTAAGATTATTTTGGACAGTTTCATAATTTACTGGTAATTGTATCAAAGTACCATCTAAATCAAAAATTATTCCTTTTGTCATAGAATTTTTTCCTTGTATCCATCTTCTTTATACAACCAAGTTCCACAATCTATATGTCGTATAATATGTAAATCATTAGGATAAATATCACATCCTAATAATTCAGGTTTTTCAATTTCTCCCAATCCAATCATCGTATACAGATAAGGTAAATTTTTCAAAGGATCTTGTTTCAAAAGATTTGTCGATACATAACCCCATAGCGGTGTAGTTGTATGAAACTTTCCTGAATCAATTTCAGTAACATGCCAGTTTCCATCAAAATCTTCTTTTAGATCAACTGCATAATTTCCATGGGGTTTTTTATCAATTGTTTGAACAGATTTAATTCCAATTTTATTTACTTCATCGTCAATAATGATTCTAGAAACGCTTGGAGTTCCTGTAATTCCTGATGGGGAAATGTGTTTCAGTGGATATTCTAATCGCTCTCTAGTAAATGATGCAATTAATTTACCCTCATACCAAAAACTATCCCAAGCAATATTTCTTCCAGGTAAAAATTGTTGTAACATAAAATCATCAATGTTGGCTTTTCCACGTAATATCCACAATTTCATCCAATATTCAACTTCTTTGGGTTCACTACATAACAAACTAAGATTTCCACCAGCACCACTTTTTGCACGAATCCAAAGTGGGCCACCACCTAATTCTTCAAAACTAGTTTGAATCGAATTAAGATTTTCAAAGATTTTTGTTTGTGCTACATTAATACCTGAATCTGAGAGAATTCTTTGCGTTTTCAGTTTATCTGTTGAGATGATACTGGGTTTTGGAAGCAATGTCTTTGTTTTGATTGAGTCAAGATTTTGTGAAACAACAAGTGCTTCTGAGGAAGGATGTGGATGTAGAAAATCAATTTTATATTTTTCAATTAATTCATGAAGTAACTTGACAAAATTTGGATCCGAGTGCCTAGGTGAATTTACTCTAACATCTACATCTGGAAATTCCAGATAATATTTATTGAAATCTAGTCCTACAATGAAAAATTTGTCTTTAAAAATTTTAAGTGCTCTAACAAAATTAACGCCGCCAATTCCCCCCACACCAGTAATTAGAATTTTTTTCATTTGTTATATCATACAATCATTATCTTATATTATATTAAATGAATTGTCTTTTATGAAAAAACAATATGTTTTTTTAAGTCATGATGTAGATTGGAGTTTTGATGGTCCTACTAAAGATCATGTTTTAAAACGAAAGGATAGATTTGATGTGAAATTATTTGATAATACTCCATTTAACAAATTATATCGTAATTTTTCAGAGTATATGGAAATTGAAGAAAAATTTAATGTAAAATCAACTTTCTTTTTTCGTACACAATATGAAAATGGGGATTATATGGATTATAGTAAAGATATCAAAGATCTTGTAAATGGAGGATGGGAAATTGGATTACACACAGATCCTTCATCAGTTGATGATATTGAAAAAATTAAAAAAGAAAAAAATGATCTTGAAAAATTGTCAAATTCAAAAATTTTTGGGAATAGAGTACATTATTTATCAAATGATATACAATTACAAAGAAAATTATCTGAATTAGATTTTGTTTATGATTCATCAAATAGAAAAACAAAAGACACTATTACATCTGAAGATATGGGATATCAAGAAATTAATAATATTATTGAATTTCCAGTTACTTTAATGGATGCATATCTATTTACTTACATGAATATTTCTGAAGAAAAAATAATTTCCACCATAGAACAAACTTTGAATTCTTCCAGACAATTAAATTCAGACTTTAATGTGATGACAATTTTATGGCATGATAATGTTTTAAAAATGAAAGGAGGAAGAATGTATCCAAAAATTTTAGAATTTCTTTCAACTCAAGATGATGTACAAATGTGTAAAGGAATAGATTTAGCAACAATAATAGACAAAAAAGGATCTAAACTGAATTAAATTCTAATAAAATAATATAAAATAATTAATAATTATCAGAATTTTTTCCCAATGCAATATACTCAACATTAGAAATTTTTAATATACGTCTTGTATCTATAATGAATTTTTTATGCATGTTCGAAATATTTTTGTGAGTAATTTTCTTAAATTCTTTATCAGCATTCATAATAATAAGACAATCAGAATTTTTTGAACAATCATAAATTGAATTGCAGTATTCAATTGTGTTTTTAAATAATTTTACAGTATTTTCAAGTGCAAGAGAATCATACACTTTTACTTTACAATTTTCATTTAGTAATTGTTTAATCAATATTACAGATCGAGATTCACGTAGATCATCAGAATTTTCCTTAAAAGATATTCCTAAAATAGAGATTGTTTTTCCCTCAAGTTTTTTGTATCGATTTTTTAAAATTGATAATATTTGGTCAGATTGTTTTTCATTTACATTTTTTACACTATTCAAGAGTATTGGTTGAATTCCAAAATTTTTGTATACAGAAATAAAAGAATTTAGATCTTTTGGCAAACAAGAGCCTCCAAATCCAGGTCCAGCCTTTAAAAAAAGAGAGCCAATTCGAGGATCTGTTCCAATAGCATTAGCCACATCATCAACATTTGCACCTGGGATTTTTTCACATAGATTTGAAATAGAATTTATGAAACTTATTTTAGTTGCAAGAAACGCATTGTTACTGTATTTTATTAGTTCTGCAGTAGAGAAATTTGTGTAAGTTCGAGGTATTTTTTCAGGATATAATTTTTTATAAAAATTCTTAATTTTATGTTGTGATTTTGAATCTTCACATCCCATTACTATTAGATGTGGATTCATCTGATCATCAAGGGCAGAACCTTCTCTAAGAAATTCAGGGTTAACAATCAAAAAATAATCTACACCTAAAATTTTATTAGAATTTTTTGACAATATTTTAAGAAGTAAATTTGTTGTTTGTGGTGCAACAGTACTTTTGATGATTATCATAGGCTTTTTTTTAGTTGATTTTAAAAGATGACTAATTTCAGAAATTACATTCTTGATAAATTTAAGATCTATGGAGTTATTTCTGTTAGGTGTTGGAACACAGATGTAAACAACATCAATTTTAGGAAAAATTGGGTTTAATGATTCAACAAATTGAAGGGTTTTTAATTTTAAACATTTTTTTAAATTTTTATCTAGATTTGGTTCAAAGAAGGGTGATTTTCCAATTTGTATAGTTTTAAGTTTATTTTGATTATTTTCAATACCAAATACTTGAAGTTTTTTTGAGCTGAGAAATACAGATAATGTTAAACCAACAAAACCCTGACCAACTACTGCTACATTCATCATAATTTTAAAATCATTTAGAGGATTTAAAAGATAAGTTTAATGCGTTCCAATAAGATTCTGGAGTTCCAACATCAAGAATAGTTTCTTTATCCATTTTAATTGCGGCTACGTTTTTTCCAGATTCAATTAATTTCTGTATTGCATCAGTTAATTGGATTTCATTTCCATATCCGGGAGTAATTGCGTTTAAAGCATCAAAAATACTAGATCTGAAAAAATAAAATGGCATAATTCCAATATTTGTATCTGGATCTTTGGGTTTTTCAACTACTTTTGTTACTAATGAAATATCTTCATCTTTTTTAGTAGTAACAATTCCATGTCGTTCAGGATCTGTTACAGTTTGTACTAGAAATGCTGCTTCAATGTCTTCATTTTTAGATAATTCAATTAACTTCTTAATTGAAGAGTGAACTTGTGATGAAATTACAACATCACCAGCTTGGACAAAAAATACATCATTATTTACAAATGGTTTTGATGCTAAAACAGCATCACCAAAACCTTTGGGAATTAATTGATTAATCCAAGCAATTTGTGAATGTATTATTTTATCATAAAATGATGATAATGAATCTGAAATATCTTGTTGCTGGTCAGGATAAAAATGATCTTGTAATGATCTTTTTGTTTTTCCTGAAATAAAACAAAATTCTCTTATACCGATAGTAAACAAATTTTCAAAAATTTGTTGAATTAATGGTTTTATTTCTATATCATTTTTTCCTAATGAAAATATGGGTGCCATTTCTTTTGGAAGTTCTTTGGTAAATGGAAGAAGTCTGGTTCCTTTGCCACCACAAGTAATAATTGCTTTCAACAAAATATAGTTATTATTCAAGAATAAATCTGTAACTAACTATTTAATTGAAATTATTATGATTATAGAATT
>Ga0233434_1001246_pt1 | contig 25796 bp, 23 predicted proteins | sample SI_122_August201_4_FD_182738 | JGI IMG/M metagenome (GOLD analysis project Ga0233434, IMG submission 182738) | Seawater microbial communities from Saanich Inlet, British Columbia, Canada - SI_122_August2016_120_MG | ecosystem: Environmental > Aquatic > Marine > Inlet | place: Canada: British...
AGAATATCTTTTTCCATTAAATAATGCAGTAAAAGAAATTGTTCATGATTCATATAAAATAGATAATGAAAAATTTGAAGTACTAAGTCATGGAATAAATATCAAAAAATTTACATATTCAAAAAAAATCAGAACCAATATTTTTACTCTAATGTATTTTGGATCATTAATTGAATCATATGATTTTGATTTAATAATAAATGCTGCAAAAAAATTAAAAGAAAAAAATATTCAATTTATTATTAGAGGTAGGGGGAAGCTTTTACCATATATTAAAAATCAAAAAGAAAAATACAAGCTAGATAATCTTTTAATTCAAACAGATGTAATTAAAAATGAAGAAATTTCAAAAATGTTACATAAATCAGATGTTTTGTTAGCACCGATGCAAAAATCTAAACTCGCAAATTACTCATTACCTACAAAAATTTTAGAATATCAGGCAGTAGGAAGACCAATAATATGCTGCTCAAACGGAGCAGTTGGAACATATGTTGAACAAACAAATTCGGGACTCAGAGCTGATCAAGGAAATCTAGAATCTTTTATTGATTCAATTTTAAAATTAGAATCAAACCCAAAATTATGTGATATTTTAGGAGAAAACGGAAGAAAAAATATAGAAAAAGAACATACATTTGAAAAAATAGGAATACGATTATCATACATCATAGATAAAATAATTAAAAATAATACAAATTAAGAAGTATTCCTTAACTGATTAATTATAGCATAGAATAATTTTCTAATTCTTGAATCTACAAAAAATGTTATTGTCAAATAACTGATTACACCAATCATGATGAATAGTAATAATTGTGGAATAAATTCAAATATATTTTCAGAGTATATCAAAAATTCTTCTGTGATTAAATAAACAGTACTGAATATAGAAATACTAACTACAAGATATTTTAAAATTAATTTAGATTCTAATTTTAAAGTAAATGTTTTTCTTACTAATGAAAAAAGGTAAACAGAAAATGGAATAGAGATTACCATAGATAAAATTGACCAATATAATACTAATTCTAATTCAGGAAGATCATTTTTTAAGACAAAGAAAATAATTGTTAAAATTATCAAATAAATCACGTATTGTAGAATTAAAATTGAAGGAATTGTAAATAATTTACTTTTAATATAATCAATAAAATGTGATTTTTTATTAGTATCCACATCTTCTTTGCCCATTAAAAATAATTGAAATACATGACTAGAGGTATTAAAAAATGTAAATAAACTAACAAAAATTGCAATCAAAAATGCTTGCTCATAAAAGGGATTTAATAAAAACAAAATAGGTTTTGCAAAAATAATTGATAATGAGGTTAAAGGAATTAGAAAATAGAAAAATAGTGTTATATTACTTGTAAGATAATCGTGTGTTTTTTCACCAATTAGTTTAGGGTACACTACTCTAGAGATAGTTGCAGCTTGAGCTATTAAATTTGGCAAAGTCATAGAAACAATCCAAAATGCTAAACCAGTCATAGAACCAACAATCAAAGAAAAAATAGCAACATCCAAAATTGTTAGTATATTAAAAATTCCAGGGTATAATGTGGGTAACCAAAATAATTTAATCCATTTTTTTAAATGATCTATTTTTATTTTAGTGTTAATTATATTCCTTGAATAAATTGCATAAACTATTGCACTTGAAATATTTGCAATCAGGGTAGAAAGTATAATTCCAGAAACTCCCATTTCTAAATAAAAAACAAAGAGTAGACTAAACGGAATTTGTAAAATTCCATATGTGAACATACCGTAATTTACTAAATGTGGCTTCCAACCAAAAACAATAGCCATTAAAGTTTTATTCAAAAAAATGGATGGAATTAAAATTACACCAAAAAGTAAAATTGAATTATTTGCATCTGTGTTAAAACCAAAAATATATGAAATTATTAGATAAATTATAACACCTCCACATGAAAATGCTGCACTAGAAAATATTGCAGTACTGCCAACAAGGTTTTTTCTTGCAATTTCTCTAGTTGCCCAATAAGAAATAATGGGTTCAATAATTACAACATATCCAAGAATAGTAATAATTAATCCCCAGGTTCCAAATTCTGTTGGAGTTAAACTCCTAGTCAGAATTATTGTTAACAACATTCCTGTAAATATTCCAAAAATTCCAAAAACAAAAGTTAACAATCCAGAATAAGTAACTCGAATATTTGACAAACTAATCAAAATTATGTATTAAGAATGGTTTATGAAGTTTCTCAGACATTCTTCAATGCAAGCATTCTAAGAAAAAAAGTGATTTTTTGAACAGTGTGTTGACAAATATATTATAATAGTTTAGTTTAAGTTTGCAAATCAATTTCATAGTCATAAGCAGGTTTGTCAAAATTGATAATAATTTTACAAATATCATTATCTTTATCAAAATTAATATAAAATTCAATATTTTCTTTTAGATAATATGTTTAGTAGCACATAATCGATATTTTTCCCAAATAGAATATTTAAATTTGATTTATTAATGATACAAAATAGTTTATGATAAATGAATATTGGAATAAAGCAAGTAGGAAATAAGAATCCTGCATTTATTATTGCAGAAGCAGGAGTTAATCACAATAATAATTTATCTTTGGCATTTAAAATGGTAGATATTGCAAAAAAATCAGGAGCAGATGCGATAAAATTTCAATCATGGAAAACAGAAAAATTACTTGTAAAAAATGCAGAAAAACCTAAATATCAAAAATCTATAAAAGATAAAAATTACTTTGAATTATTAAAATCACTTGAACCTGATCAAAAAGATCAGAAAAAAATTTTTGATTATTGTAAAAAGAGAAATATTTTATTTTTATCTACACCATATGATGAAGAAAGTGTAGATTTTTTGAACGATATAGGAGTATTAGCATTTAAAATTTCATCTTCTGATCTTTCAAATCATATATTACTTGAACATATTTGTAAAAAAAAGAAACCAATTATTCTATCAACAGGGTTATCGACTATGAAAGAAATTGATTCTACAATAAAATTTCTTGCTAAAAAACATATGAAAAATAAAACAATTCTATTACAAGCTACATCAAGCTATCCTACAGAAGATAATGAAGTAAATCTAAAAGTTATTTCTACATATAAAAAAAGATATCAAATGTTAGTAGGACTTTCAGATCATACGAAAAATGAAATTGCAAGTTTAGGAGCAGTATCTATAGGAGCATGTATTATTGAAAAACATTTTACTACTGATCGTAAACAATATGGTCCAGATCAATCATCGTCATTAACACCAATTGAATTAGAAATATGGATAGATAAAATAAAAAAATTAGAAAAAATATTAGGAACTTCACAAAAAAATATTACAAAATCAGAAAAGATGAATTTATCAATGCGTAAAGTATTGATGATAAAATCAAAAAACAAAGGTGAACTCATTAAAAAACAGGACATTATTGCAAGAAGAGTGAATGGGAAAGGAATACTCCCTACTACTGAAAATTTAAATAAAATATTAAATAAAAAATTGAAAAAAAATATCAAAGAAATAAGAAAAATGTCATGGGAGTTTATTCAATAAAAATAAATTTAATAGCAGTAGTAATTACTAAAAATGATGATTGAAGACATATTAATTAAAAATAATACATCAGAAAAATTATTTGAAAAATTTTTATTAAAATTAGAATTAAAGACATTAAATGAATTTAGTAATTTTGGTTCAATTAATAAAAAAAATGTATCTGTTGTTGCAAAAAATGAATTAAAGAAAAAAAATAGAATTAAATTTTTTAGTATTTTAAATAATGAAATAATTGCATATAGTTTTCTAGAAAAATTTGAAAAACAAAGTAAAAAACATAATTGTATTTTAGGAATAGTAGTAGCTGATACATGGCAACAAAAGGGATGGGGTAAAAAAATATGTAAACATATGATTAATAGTGCATGGAAAAAAGATATAGAAAAAATTTGGTTAACAGTATATTCAGATAATATTCGTGCATATAGTATGTATAAAAAAATAGGATTTGAAGTTGAAGGCGTTTTTATGTATGATGAGAAATTTCATGGAAAGTTCAAACATAAAATTAGTATGGCAATTTTTAAAAAATATGTAAATAATAAATCTAAAAGAGAAAAAATTTTAAAAGATCTTAACTAAAAGTGTTAGAGTTCTTATAAATTAAAGAAAGTACTGTTTCTAATGTTTAAAAACATTTGACAAAATAATATAACTAGCAAAAAAATTCATTCGTTATGGAATTCATAGATATTCCCATGGCCAAACCTGATATTGGGGAAGCAGAAGAAAATGCAGTTTTAGATGTTCTTAAAAGTGGTTGGTTGGGTCAAGGCAAAAAAACAAAAAAATTTGAGGAACAGTTATCAGAATATTTTTCATCAAATGCAATTGCAGTGTTTAATGGTTCTTCAGCAATTATGTGTGCATTACTTGCTCATGGAATTAAACCAGGAGATAATGTAGTCGTACCAAATTTTACGTTTATGTCTACTGCTTCAGTTCCAAAAATACTAGGTGCAAACATAATACCTATAGATATAGATCCTCATACATTAAATTTAGATCTTGTTGCACTTGAAACAGAATTAAAACAAAAGAAAATTCACTTTGTTATTTTTGTGGATGTAGCAGGATTGGCTAATGATGTAGATCAATTAATAGAACTCTCCAAAAAATATGATTTCATATTAATTGAAGATGCTGCTGAAGCATTAGGTTCAGAATATAAAAATAAAAAATTAGGATCATTTGAACATACAACAATTTTTAGTTTCCACATAGCAAAGGTAATCACTACTGTAGAAGGAGGATGCATTACAACAAAAGACAAAGATTTTGCCAAAAAATTAATGGCCATAAAAGATATTGGAAGAACAGGTCAAGGATACAAACATGATTATTTAGGTTCAAATTTTAGAATAACAGATATTCAATCTACAATAGGAATTCAACAAATTAAAAAAATTGACAACATCTTAAAAAATAAACAGAAAATTGCATCTAGATACAAAAATGAAATTAAAGTATTAGATTTTCAAGAAATTCCAAAATATGCTACAATGCATTCATACATGCTTTTTTTTGCAATTGCTCAAAGTGAAAAGTTGAAAAATCATTATGTTAAAAAATTGCGAAATAATGGAATTGATGCTAGATTAGCATGGACACCAATTAATCAACAACCTTGTTTTCCTGAACTAAATCAAATTAATCTAAAAAATTCAGACGATATTAGCAAAAAATGTTTTACTATACCCATATTCAACACCATAAAGGATGAAGAGATCACAAAAGTGATTGATATAATAAATAAAAATAATATTTAAAAATAATTTTAATTAATGAAAAAATTAAATATAAAAAATATTTACACATAAATTAAATTCATTTTTGAGATAATTTTGCTATGTCAATATTTTCTTTAATTTGATCAATGGTGAGATTCATAGTTTCTAAAATTATTGGTTGCTTTTTAAATAATTTAAGTTTAGAAGATTGCCAACAATTTTTTGTAAGAGAACGATGTTGATCATTTTTTCCATTATTATTGCTCACATGTATAGCTGAAACTTTATCTTTACATCTAAGTACAAAATCATCCTTATCAAAATTTAACCAATGGGAGGTAACTGCAGTATGACCAAGATCTAACAAAATTCCAACGTCAGATTTTTTAAAAAATTTAAAAAATAATTCTATTTCATCATATTCAGCTAAAAGTAAAAGATCATTTCTATTTTTAACTAAATTAAATTTTTGAACAACATTAGGTTCAATCGCAATTTTAATCCCATGTGATTTAGAAAAATCTACTAAAACTTGAACAGAATCTATGAAAGTGGTTAATGCTTTAAATCTATTAGAAATATTTTTTTTAGAAAATGCTTTCCCTAATGTTTGTGGATCAGTTGTAAATCCAGCATGAAATGTATACAAAGGACTATCAATTTTCCTACATAACTCAATTGCAGATTTAGCTAATTGAATACTATTTGAGTGAATTTTTGGATTTAGAGATGCAAGATTAAAATTAAATGGTTTTTTTGAAGGTGGAAAATAATTATGAATTAAAAAATTAAAATCATATTTTTTTAAAATATTTGTATTAAAAGAAGCATGTACCGAACCCAATTCAACATTTTCTATGTCACCTTTTTGATATGCATCTAATACTTTTGAAAGCATTCTAGGGTTTTTTAGACAGCTTGTTGAAGTGTAGATCATATACAAAAACAAGAATGATTTGTTATTAAGTTAACCAACTATTATAGAAGAGTTAAAAAACCAGAATTAACATATAATATATAAAACTTATATTAATTTAGAATTTAAGAAGGACATGAAAACCAACTTTAAAAAAATACAATCTCAAGACAATATAGAGAAAGATACAGAAACAAATGTAATTGAAAAAACAAAGTTATCACAAGAAGAATTTGAAAAATATGTAATTGAATCTGGAGCTAAAGGATCTTTTATGGTTTATAGATCAAAAAATAAAGAAGATGAGCTCGGTATTGATGAGCTATAGTATTATACAAATTGATAATTAGAAATCTAAAGTTAGGGATTCTAGAGAGAGAAATAAATGGATAATAAAAATTACTCAAAAACAACGAGTACTGAAATAGAAGAATCAATGAAACGAATACATTATGATTCTTACGATGAGTGGATTAAGAATTTTGCAACAAATTTAGATAATATATGGAAAGAATCATCTGCAGGAAAAATCATAACCATTGGTGATGAAGTGTCAGAAAAAGAAGAGCCAACAGCAATTGTTATTGGAAGAGGACCATCAATTAAAAAAAAGAATCATTTGGAATTGCTTAGTAAGAGTGATTTTAAAGGTAAAATTGTATGTTGTGATGGAGCTTTAATTGACGCATTAAAAGCTGGAGTTACACCTGAAAAATTTCCAAATTTTTATGTAGTAACCATAGACCCAATTGCAGAAGTAAAAAAATTCTATGATGATGATATTGTCGATAAATATGGTTCTAAAATAAAAGGAATATTCACAGTTATTTCACATCCTTCAGTAGTAGAAAGAGCTAGAAAAGCTGGAATAAAAATTCACTGGATGCATTCATTATTTGATTATAATGAAGGAAGAAAATCATTTAATTATATTTCAGCATTATTGGTAAGAACTAAAAATCACACTAATGGACTACCGGCAATACAAACGGGGGGAAATGTAGGTACATCATCATGGTTTGTTTCATGGAAGATTCTAAAGTGTTCAAAAGTGATTCTCATTGGAATAAATCATGGATGGGAAGAAGATGATTCAAGAGAAACAATAATTCGTCATGGATTAAAACATTTGTCAATAAATATTGAAGAAAGTGATCATAATTTTAAAAAGCTTTTTCCTAAAATTTTTAATCCAGATATTCAAAAATACTGTATTCTAGATCCAATTTTCCAATTTTATAGTACTGCATTTAAAGAATTTATTTCACGTGCACCTTCATGGGTAAGCACCATTAATGCAACCGAAGGAGGTTCTATTTTTGGAGAAAGAATAAAATCAAGCAAGTTAAAGGATATCTTAAAAATATATGATTGAGTAGATACAGGGTTTAAATATATTCATGATAACTGAAAAAATATGAAAGTACTTTTTGTTGTGCCTGAAGTTAGATTAGATTCAGCTCCATTAAACTGGCCATTTTGGGCAGGAATTTTAGCAGCTATAGCTGAACAAAAAGGAGCTAAAGTTGGAATTTTAGATCTTAATGCAATTAGAACCAGGTTTGGAACAAAGCAAGTTCCAACAAAAGTGATCATCGATGAAATTTCTGCAGAAGATTGGGATATAGTTGGAATTGGTGGTTTGACTACAACCTATGGTAGAATAAAACAACTTGCACCAATCATCAGAAAATGTTCCCCTAATGCAATATTTATCGGGGGTGGAGGATGGTCATCATATAATCCAGATGAAATTTTACAACTTGTACCAGAATTAGATTTAATTTGTATTGGAGAAGGTGAAGACACATTTGCAGAGTTTTATGATGAAGTATCTAATGGAACAAAAGATTTTGAAAAAGTAAATGGATTGTGTTTAAGAGAAGGGTCTAGTTTTAAATTCACAGGTCCACGAGCACTTATTTCTGATCTTAATCAAGTTCCATTTCCTGCATATCATCTTTTTGAAACTGATATTTATTTTAAATATTCTTCAGTGCCATGGTCACTTGAATCATTTAATTCAAAAAGAAGGGCATCTGTAGTATGGGAACGTGGATGTCCAAGAGGATGTACGTTTTGTTCACATAATGGAATGTCTAGAATAGATTTACAGAATATTTATGGTGAAGGAGATAGAAAAGAAGGTGAGAAATTAGTAAGAGTTTCAGATAAAGAAAATGACACATTTCAAATGCCGGCTAGATGGCCAACCCCAGAATACGCCATAGACAATGTTAAATTCTTACGAGATGAATTTAACGTAGATTTTATCACCGTAGTCGATGAAAATATGACAAGTAATCTAAAATGGACCAAAGAGTTTTGTAAATTATATATTGATTCTGGATTAAGTGAAACTGTAAAATGGGGAACTCTCGGAGATGCTCCAAGCGTAGCTGTTAAACCTGAAATTGTACAAACTATGATTGATGCAGGTTGTACTTACATATCATTTGGATTTGAATCAGCATCAGATAAAGTATTAACTCAAGATATTCAAAAAGGTCAAACAAGAGCTCATTTACAAAAAACACTAGATACAATAAAAGCATCAACATTAAAACCTATTACCACATTTATGATTGGAAATGCACATGAAAATATAGATGATTTAATGGAAACATTAGATTTTTGGATTCAAAACGGTGCAGAAATTGATCCGTTTATTTGTACACCATATGTAGGAAGTCCAATTTTTTATGATAACAAAGACTTTGTTTTGCAACAATATGATGAACGATTAAAACTAGTTAATGATCCAAAAGTAAACATTTCAGAAGAAACTGTAAAAAAATGGAAATTAGATGCAATGGATGTATTCATGAAAGATTGTGGAGATGCATTTCAATACACGGCAACAATAAGCAAATATTTTACAATTCCAGAATTATTTGCAATTAAGCAATTTATGTATACACAGGATACTCATAGATTATTACAGTGGGCACATCAAAGATATGAGCAAACAGGTTTGGAACAATGGAAACATGACGATAAATGGCAAAAATACTGTAGTGTATGTTTAGCAAAAGAACAAATATCACAAGTTATTAAAATTTGAAAAATAAAAACATGCTAAAAAAAACAATTTGTTTAATTGCTGCTAGAGGAGGTTCAAAAGGTATTAAGAGAAAAAATTTAAGAGTGTTAGGAAATAAACCATTAATTGCACATACAATTGAAAAGGCAATAAAATCAAAACTTTTTGATGAAGTAATTGTATCAACTGAAGATGAAGAAATATTAAAAATTTCAAAAGAGTATGGGGCTGAAATACCATTTTTACGACCAAAATCACTAGCTACAGATAATGCAGACATGGATAAAGTTATCCTACATGCAATTAAAAAATTAAAAAGTATTGGGTATGATTTTGATGTTTTGGTAAATTTAGATTGCACTGTACCTTTTCTAAGAATTGAAGATATAGCGAATACCATTAAAATTTTAAGAAATAAAAAATGTGATGGAGTCTATGGAGTTTACAGACAACATCATAATCCATATTTCAACATGATGGAATTGAATTCTAGAGGATTTTTGGAGTTTAGTAAAAAATTAAAAAAAAGAATCAAAAATAGACAAGATGCACCTATTGTTTACCAATTAAATGGATTATTTGGAATTAATGTAAATCAATTTTTAAAAACGGGAAAAAGATATACAGAAAAAATTGTTCCGTTTGAGATAGCTCCAGAAACAGGATTGATGATTGATACAGAATTTGAATTTGAATTAGCAAAAACAATTGTTGAAAAAAAATTACTTATTATATAATGTATTAAAAAATTACCAAGAAGTCCAACCACCATCTATAACAAGATTTGAACCAGTCATATATGATGAAGCTTTTGAAAGAAGAAAAATAATTGACCCATCGAAATCATTAATTGATGCCATTCTACCAACAATAGTTTTTTTAGAATAATTTTCTACAAAATTATCCTGATGTACTTTGGGATTATAAATTCCTCCAAGAGTGAGAGTGTTTACACGGATATTTTTTTTATTCCAATAAGCAGCAAGAAAGCGAGTTAAATTGACTATTCCACCCTTAGTGGCAGCATAAGATGCAGGGGTATTTAGTCGACTTTTTCCATAAATTCTTTGATCGGACCCAACTAAACCATAAATAGAAGAAATATTTACGATAACTCCATTTTGTACTTTTGACATTTCTCGTCCAATTTCTTGAGAACAAATGAATGTACCAGTAAGATTTGTGTCAATAGTTTTTTTCCATAAATCTAATGGAAAATCTTCAAATGAAGAATCACGATCAGGGTGTGTTTTTGGAACAAAATGTGCATTGTTTATCAAGGCATCAATTCTTTTGTAAGTTTTTAAAATTTTTTTTGTCATATCTTGTACGGCAAGTTTATTTTCAATATTTATACAAAAATAGGAAGGATTAGTTTTGTATTTTTTTCTAAGTGTTTTTTCAAGTAAATGACATTTTTTTTCATCAATATCTACCAAAATAACATTTGAACCATTTTTACTTAAAATATGAGCAAATCTAGTTCCCAAATAACCTGTAGCACCAGTTAAGACAACAACATTATTTTTTATATTAAATAAAGAATCAGTGGATTTAACTACATTCATACATTTTTCACTTTTTTTATTTTACTAGACTCCTTTATAGAAAGTGCTATTTTTAGAGTTTTAATGCCATCTTCAACAGAATTAAAGGTTTTTTGTCTTTTTTTGACGCAATTAAGAAAATAAGCCATTTCTTCAACATACATTTGATTCCAATCATAATTATCGATTTTAAGTTTAGAACTCCATTTTTTCGTGTTGTTATTGTATAATTTTACTTCATTACTTGTATCATCCCAAAGAAGAGTTCCCTTTGTTCCAACAAGTTTACAACTTCTTGTACTTGGACGTTGAAAATAATCTAGATGTAATTCAGAAATAACATTATTGTTAAATTTAATCAGAGATACAGAAAGATCTTCAACAGACATTTTAAGATCACTGTATTGCCCTGTAAATGATATTACTTCTGCAACAGATCCAAAAAACCAATAAAGATAATCAATTTCATGAATAGCAGTTAAGACAACCCCACCACCAAGATCTTTTCTTGATGCATAACTTTTTTGATAGTTTTCATAAGGATGCCAATCAGGTAAATAAGAACCATTTTCAACACGTGCAAATATGATTTTGCCTAATTCATTTTTTGTGATAATGTCATGTATTTTTTTTATAAATGGATTAAATCTAAGAACACATCCCATGAGAGTAATAATTTTATTTTTCTGAGTAATTTCAAATAATTTTTTTAGATCACGTGTTGAATTAGATAATGGTTTTTCAATTAAAAGATCTACACCAGATTTTGCTAAAAGATAAGATGTTTTAACATGTTGATCTGTAGTGTTTGCAATTATAGCAACATCAATATTTTCATATAAAGCATTTTTTAATGAATTAAATACTTGAACTTTATTTTGTTTTAAAAAATTGTCTTGAGATCTTTTTGTAAGAACAAAAATATTTACATTTTTAAAATTAAGTAAGTTTTGTATATGTCGTTTTCCAATAGAACCGTATCCAACAACTAGAATATTCAATAAATATTATAAAATTAACAACAATATCAATTTTGACATATTATGTGGAATAGAATTATCAAAATAGGCAATAAAATAATAATAGTATCTTAAGTTATAGTAGTTTATATTAAAAATTTACAGTGAATTAAAAAATGATGAAAATTTTGATTTCTTTACATACCATGCCAACAATTAGATCATATAAACAAATAATTTTAAATGAATTAATTCCAATACTAAAAAAAAATATTGAAGTAAAAATTTTTTGGTTCATTTACATGCCAGAAAAAAATAATCAAATAACATCAAATAACATCGATGAAGTTATTCTAGACATACATGATTTTAAGAATGCAGTAGATGTTATTCAAAAAATAAAACCAGATATAATTTATTCATCACCTACAAATAATCTTCCAGATTATGCACTAAATCTAGCAGCAAAATATCTAAAAATCCCAACTATAGGAGAAATAATGAATGATAGTATTACAGATATTAAATCAAAAGAAATTCTAAAATATTTAGTAAAAGGATTTTTATCAAATTCAGTTCCAACAGATACAACAACAGATACAACAGAAAAGAAACAATTTTTGAGAAGAGGGAGATTTTTTATTTTTAAATATAGATTCTTGTTACGAACTCAAAAAGTAATTGGGATTAGTAGCATCAAAAGGATAAAAGATTGTTTTACATTAGTAAAAGATACTTATTTTGAACCAATTAGAGGTTACAATCCACGTTTTTCTTGTACACATCATTTTGTTGAAAGTGAATTGATAATGAAACAGTTGATTAAAAATGGTTTTAATAAAATGTCATTAACAATTACAGGGATGCCTGTACATGATCCATTATTCAGAATAATTAATAAAAATATGAATACAGTGAAACGTAGTAGTAAAGAAAAAATAGAAATACTTTTTCTAACACATAGTTTATTGGAACATGGTTTTCAAACAAAAGAAGAAAGGGAGTATATCATCAAAGGAATAATTAATGAATTCACCAAAATATCAGACAAGTATAATCTTATAGTAAAAATTCACCCTTCAAGTGAGAATATCTTAGATTATGAATCAATTATTAAACCAATTAATCCAGAAATTAAAATTATTCAAAAAGGAGATATTTTTGAATATATTAAAAATGCAGATGTAGTAATAACATATTCAACTTCTACAGCTCCAAAACATGCTATTTTATTTAAAAAACCTGTAATTATTTGCAATTTTTTTGAATTAAAAAACGATCCTCTATTACTAAATCACCTTGCGTATGATTGTAAAAAATTAAAAGAACTCATTCCAATTATTAAAAAATCACAAAATTTAGAGTTGCTTACCGAAGAAAAAATAAATAATTTTACAAATGAATACTTTTACAAATTAGATGGAAAATCTGCAGAAAGAATGTGTAATGAAATACTGAAAATATTTAATCAAATAAAGTTAAAAAAAGACAGAACCAAACAGTAATAATCATTTGTTAAATTTTTTGTTTGAATTGTTTTATCCAATTTTTAATGACTAATTTTTGGAAAGGAACTATATTCTGTGGGAGTTCAGAAAAAAAGATCAGATTTGGGTTAGTTTTTAATTCTAGTTTTTTAATATTTACTGATACAATAAAACAATTAGAAATATCATGGCGGAATTTAGATATGCTTTCATGTGTACCAAAAAATTTGATAATTTTTGGAGTAGAACCTAATTCTTCAATACCAATTCGTTTTACAGCATCAATCATTTTTTCACCTTTTCGGATCATTCCACCAGGAAGATGCCACATGTTCTTATATGGTTGGTTTAGTCTTTTTGAAAGAAGGAATTTCTCTTCAGATATTACCAATAAATCAACTGTTGAAAATGGGAAATAATTTCTAAACTCATCATATAACGATTCAGAGGCTCTTTTTACATTCTTTTGCATATTATTTTTAATATAATTGACCTTAATTATTTATTTTATTTGGATAGATTTTAGTCAAATTCTGATAATAAGACAACTCTATTTTCTTGTTGTGAAATTCTAATTGATTCCATCAATCTTGCTTGGTTTAAGAGATCTTGTTCAAAATCAAAAGGATTCGTAATTTTTTTTGTTATTACATTACAAAAAATATCACACATAATTCCAAATTGATCTGCAGGCAAAACAGTTGTTTCAATAATTTCATCGTTCTTATGAAGAAAAATACTTGCATTGTAATCTTGAGGCACAGAATATGCTCTTTTAGTAGAAATTTTTGCATCACTTCCCCATATACTATATTTTGATTGATAGTAATTGTCATAGCCTGATGAAATAAAAGCTGTTTTTTGATTTGAGTATTTGATAAGAGCATTTGCATGTTTCTCAACTCCAAATTTTTCTTCATATTCAAAATATGCTAAAACACTGAGAGGTTCTGAATTAAATATTATTCTACTTGCACATATGGGATAACATGTAACATCATTAAGTACACCACCACCTAATTCTTTTTGCCATCTTATATCATGTTCATCAGGTGAGGAAAATCCAAATATTCCATAAAAATTATTTATTTCACCTAATTCGTCATCTATTAAATTTTTAATTAATTTGTGTTGAGGATGAAATCTAAATGCAAATGCCTCTAAAATTCTAACATTATTTTCTTTACATACATTCAAAATTTTTTTAGCAGATTCATATGATGTAGTGGACGATTTTTCACAGAGTATATGTTTTCCAGATTTAGCAGATTTTATACACCATTCTTCATGCATTGAAATTGGAAGTGAGATGTATATAATATCAACATCGCTATTTATTACATCCTCATAACTACCAAATTTTTTAATATCATAATCTTTTGCATATTGTTGAGCTTTTTCAAATGATCTACTTCCAATAAATGCTACATCTGCAAATTCTGATGAACTAATGTAAGGAAAAAAATATCTTTTAGCTACTCTTGAACAACCCAAAACGCCAATCTGAAGTTTTTTTTCAGTTTGAGTAATTTTACTCATTTTTATCTTCATAATAGGGGGATTCAGGGTCTCCATGATCACCTTTTCCCATACCTAAATTTTGATGAATTATTGGTTTTTCACAATCATCCCATTTTTTGGTTAACATGGATATTGCTTCACAATCAGAAATTGCTACAAAAACATGATTTGTTCCTTTTGGAGTAAATGTACAATGACCTTTGCTTAAATAAATGAAATTTTCTTTTCCAGTTTCAAGATCCATACTAACAATTACACCTTCACCAGAAGTTACCATAAAATATTCATCAAATTCAGGATGAAAATGATTTCCTCTAATTTTTCCTGCTTTAATAATATTAAAATTAAATTCAACTATAGGATCCTTTGGTATGAAAGTAAAAATACCACCGCGTCCATCCCGTATAGTATTAAGATTTGTTGATGGAATTAATTCTTTGACATTCATAATTTTTTAATCCTTAATCTCAATTTAACTATAATGAACATATTATTAAAGTTCATACTCATTATTGTCTTCAATAATTTTCACTTTTGGGATAGGTACAATTAATTTTCCTCCAGATTTTAAATAGTCTTTTTCTCGTTCTTTGAAGAAATCAATTAAATGCCATGGTAAGACAAGGAAAAAATCAGGATGATCAATTCTGGCCTGTTCCTCAGAAATAATTGGAATTTTTGTACCTATAGTCATCTTACCAATTTTATTTTTATCTCTATCTACAGCTTTAGTGATTAAATCTGTATCAAAATTACAAAATTGTAGTAATGTGTTACCTTTTGTTGAAGCACCATAAACATAAACGGTTTTGCCATTGCTAACTTGTTCAGAGATAAATTCACGGAGTTTTTCCTTGATTGTATTTACTCTATCTGCAAATTCATTATAGATAGTTAAATCATCCAAACCAAGATTATCTTCTTCTTGAATAATATTGTGAACAGATGGAGAAGTAGGAATTGTTGTATTATTTTTATGTGTTACATATACCCTAATACTTCCTCCATAAACATTATTTTTTTCAACATGAAAAATTTTTAGATTATATTTTTCTATTAATACATTTAATGCTTTTACAGAATAATATTCTAAATGCTCATGACCAATATTATCAAATCCATTAAGTTTTAGCATTGGAATTAGATATGCCATTTGAATAATCCATATTCCATTAGAATGAAGACAATCTACAATATTTTTAACAAATTCATTTGGATCATCTAAATCATAAAACATAGCAATACTTGTAATTACTTTACATTTTTTTTCTGGAAAAATTTCAAAAAATTTATTGCTATTAAAAAAATCATTTATGATAAAATCGGTTCCAATTTTTGCTTCACTCACTAAATTTGAAGCCGGTTCAAATCCAACTCTAACTACATTAGCATCATATGAACGAAGTAAACTTCCATCATTACAACCAATATCTAAAACTAAATCCTCAGGATTTAAAGTAGAGATTTTTTCAATATTCAAAGTGATATCTTTCAAAGCAGATTTCATAGATTCATTTAATCCTGATCTAAACCAATATTCTTTGTATAGTAATTCACGAGACGCTGAATGTTTTGATTGTAATAAACCACATCCTCCAGAACTTTCGGGACATAGTACTAAGTCTAATGGTACTTTGTCATCATGAGAATGAATGAATTTTTCATCGATATAATTTGAAATGTATTGATTGCCTAATGAGAGTATTTTAATCAAATTTGAATTTTGACATACTCTACATTTTTCAATTTCAGTGTACTTTTGTATTGAATCAGTTGTATCATGCGTCATAATAAAATTAATCTATTTTTTCTTTTTTAAATCTAACTTACGTGATTTAGTTTTTGTATTTTCATCACTAAGTCTAGTAATAAATTTTGATTCACTTGGGTAAAGATTTGCATCCCATGAGAAGGTTTTTCCATCTAAAAACATTTTCCATCTTTTAAGATCTTCATCTAACATAATTTTTACTAGATCTTTAAATGTAGTTTTTGGTTTCCAACCAAGAATTTTTTTAGCTTTTTTATTATCACCGCGTAAATAACTAACTTCTAGTGGACGCAAAAATCTTTTATCAGTTTTAACAAATTTTTTCCAATTTAATCCAACTAAGTCAAAGGCTAACTTAACAAACTCTTGAATTGTATGTGTTTCACCAGTACTAATTACAAAATTATCGGGTTTATCTTGTTGAAGCATAAGATGTATTGCCTCCATGTATTCTGGAGCATATCCCCAATCTCTTTTTGCATGTAAATTTCCTAAAACTAATTCTTTTTTTAATCCTAAAGCAATTTCAGCTACTCCATTAGTAATTTTTCTGGTAACAAATTCTAGACCTCTTAAAGGAGATTCATGGTTAAACAATATTCCAGAAGTAGCAAACATACCGTATGCATTTTTGTAAATATCAGTCATCCAATGTGCATAGAGTTTTGCTGCAGCGTATGGACTAGAAGGCATGAAGGCAGTTTGTTCATTTTGAAATACAGGTTTATTATTTCCATACATTTCACTACTTGATGCTTGATAAAATTTAATATTTTTATTAACAAATCTAATACTTTCTAAGAGTTGAGTTACAGCAATTCCAGTAATTTCAGCATTTCCAACTGGTTGCTCAAATGCAGTACTAACAAAACTAGATGCAGCCAAATTATAAATTTCGTCAGGATCAGAAACTTGAATTGCTTCAATCATAGAACCCATATCTACTAAATCTGCAGGAATGAGATGAAGTTTAGAATAAATATCAAGATGTTGTAATCTCCAAAAATTAGGAGTTGAGGTACGTCTGAATGTTCCATATACCTTGTAACCTTTTTTCAAAAGTAACTGTGCAAGATAGGAACCATCTTGACCAGTAATACCAGTAATTAGTGCTTTCTTAATATTTTATCACCACAAAAATTCTAGATGTAGATGTTATTAATTTTCTTACTAAATTTTCAGTCATGTTTAAGGTACAATTAGATTATCTAACATATCTACTTTGATGTCTTCAGAAGTCATTGTTTTATTGGCCAATAATACTTTGTAGTGATTCAGAACATCCAAATCAGCATGTTTACCATGGATTTCCATGTATAAATCATCTATCATTTTCTCAACTGGTCCAGAAATTCTTATACTAAGAGCTTCTTGAGAATTAAACAATTGCTTTTCAATATCGTTTAAAGATAATTTCTCAAGTTCTAATAATGTCCCGTAATGTTTCATTCCTTCCTCGTCATATGGTCTTTGAAGTATTTCTCTGTAAATTTTATCAATCTGCATAATGGTTTCATCTTTTAATTCATTAATTTGTTTTAATTCACTTGGTTTTATGATATTTTTTGCCTCCTCAGAATTTAATAATTCAAATTTTACATCATCAATAGTAATTTGATTTGTTCCTAACAATTCACTAAAGTACTCTAAACCTTCTTTGTCAGCTGGTCTTAACAATATTTCTCGGAATAAATCATCAATTTGTTTTTCTTCTAAAGTGTCATGACCTTTTGAATAGTCGTAAAAAGCAGTAATTACCGTATCCATTGCATGTTGGACATTATTTTTAGGTAAATAACTAAATGGAGTTAGAATTCCTTCAAAATTTATATCAACAGTTGTTTTTAAGTTAGTAAAATTTCCATTAGAAGAAAAAAATTGATGAATTTTAGTTCCTTTTGCATCACCCTCTAAAATTTCAAAAATATGTTCATCATTAGGAATTAAAGTATGTTTAACTAAAAATTTTGTACGTATACCTTTTTCTTGTATTTCTTCTTCTGTAATAATTATATTCTCATTAATCTCTAAAATATTAACTGAGACAAAAGTTTTTGGTAAAATTTTTGGATAATTTTCAAGATCAGACATAGTTAAGAAAAGTCTTTCTTGTTCAATTTCTAATGTTCTCTCAAATTCAAGGAATGTTAATTTTTCAAGTACCCAAGTAGGAGTAGGTATATCTTCAAAAGTTGTAGACGTATAAAGAACACCAAAAGAAAATGAAATTGCTAGAAAAACATAAAAACCAATTATAATTTTGTCGTTTTTTTTCAAAAACATTAATTGATAATAAAAAAACATAGTATTATTCGTATACCAAAAAATAATAAATAAAATATAAGAAAAATTTAGTAAATTCAGGTTAAAAGAGAGGATTATCTTATATTGATTGTATTATTTTTATTAAAATTAGGCACAAAAAATAATGTCAAAAAAATTACTAGAAAAAATTGAAAATAATACAGCACAGATATGTGTAATTGGATTAGGTCAGGTTGGTCTTCCTGTAGCATTGTCATTTTGTAAAGCTAAATTTGTTGTTATGGGATTAGATGTTAATGAAAATCACATAAATTTATTAAAAAATCAAAAATCGCCTTTCAAAGAGCCAGTTCTACAAGAATTATTAATTAAATATACTAATGAAAATAAATTTTTTCCAACACAAGATAGTAACATTATTTCAGATTCGGATATTGTAATTGTAAGTGTACCTACTCCTATTTCAGAAAAAATTAAACCAGATCTTTCCTTCATAAAAAATGCGTGTGAAACAATATCAAAATTTCAACTAAATAATAAATTAGTAATAATAGAAAGTTCAATACCACCTAAAACATTTGAACAATTAATTTTACCAACGTTATCAAAAAATGAAAATAATAATTTTCTTGCAAGTTATATTCCAGAAAGACTATCACCAGGACAAGCATTTGAAGAAATCCAAACAACATCACGTGTAGTAGGGGCATTAGATGAAGAATCTAGAATAGTTTCAAAGGCATTATATAATAAAATTTTAAAATCAAAAATTTTTGAAACTAATCCAATAGTTGCTGAAACTTGTAAATTAGTTGAAAATACATTTAGAGATGTTAATGTGGCTTTTGCGAATGAAATTGCAATGGTGTGTGAGATTTATGGAATTGATGTATTAGAATTACGAAATATTTGTAATTCCCATCCAAGAGTTAACATATTATCGCCTGGACCAGGAGTTGGAGGACCTTGCTTACCCAAGGATCCATATTTACTATTAAATCCGCAAAATTCACCACAAATTAAATCAGATATGATTTCAAATGCTAGAAAAATTAATGATAGTATGCCATTCCATGTTTTAGAAATGATTGAAAAATCTTTAAAAAGAAATAATAAAAAAATGGCAAATAGTACAATTACAATTTTGGGTGTTACTTACAAAGCAAATGTTAGTGATACACGGTATTCACCAGCAGAAAAAATTATTGAAAAATTATTGAAAAATAAATGTAAAGTTGTAGTAAATGATCCTAAAACAGAAGAAGTGTTTAAAGGACAAAAGGAATCAGATCTGTGGAAATCAATAATAAAATCAGATATGATATTGATTTTAACAGAGCATGAAGAATTTAGAAATCTAGATTTAAATAAAATAAAAAAGGTAATGAATGAAAATCCTATTCTAATAGATACACGAAGAATGTTTAAAAAGGAAATAGCACAAAAACTTGGTTTTGAGTATATTTCAATAGGTTACAAGCCACAAAATTGAATTTATTAAGTATGTAATATTCAAAAATTATTAATGAAAAGAATTGTTATAGTTGCAGGAACTAGACCTGAAATAATTAAAATTGCACCAATAATTCGTAAATTAAAAGAAGAAAAGAGCAAATACATTTTTGTTTATACAGGACAACATTATGATCATCAACTATCCAATCAAATTATAACAGATTTAGAACTTCCACTTCCTGATTATAATTTTAAATTAAAATCAAAAATTCCTTCTACCCAAATAGCAGAAATTATGACAAATTTAGAAAAAATATCAAAAAAGAAAAATGACATTATTTTAGTGCAAGGAGATACAAATAGTGTTTTAGCAGCATCATTATTTGCCATAAAACAAACCAAAAAACTAGTTCATGTAGAAGCTGGTCTTCGTAGTTTTGATTGGAAAATGCCAGAAGAACATAATAGACGAATGGTAGATCATATTTCAGATTATTTGCTTGCACCTACAAAAGAATCAAAACAAAATTTGATAAATGAAAAAATACATGGCAAAATCTATGTTACAGGCAATACGGTCATGGATGCAGTAAAACAGCACATAGAATTATCAGAAAAAAAATCAATAATTCAGAACAATATTAAATTTAACGAATACATACTTGCAACATTTCATAGAGCTGAAAATGTAGATAATAAAAAAAAAATAAAAGACATAATTGAAGGGATCATTAAATCTAATTTACCAATTGTAATTCCATTACATCCTAGAACAAAAAAAATGTTAAAAAAATTTGATTTATACAAAAAAATTCAAATAAAAAATATACAAATTATTCCACCACAAGGATATTTAGATTTTCTTTCGCTTATGAAAAATTGTAAATTTATTGTAACAGATTCTGGAGGAATTCAAGAGGAAGCTACATCACAATTTTTGGCAAAAAAAGTTGTAGTATTACGAGATTCAACCGAAAGACCAGAGGCATTAGAAAATGGAAATGCAATGTTATTACAATTAAATCAGCAAAAAATTACTAAGCAATTAAAATTTGAATGGAATCATGATTTTAAAAAAATAAACAAATCACCGTATGGGAATGGTAATGCTTCAGAAAAAATTTTTGAAATTCTGAAAAAAATATAAGTAAAAAATTATTGTTTAAGCATAATATTCATTTTAATTAAAGATGTAGTACTAATTTTTCGGTTTTTATTAACTTGAATATGTTTTTTTCTTAAATAATAAAAATTTTTTAATATCCAGATAATACTTTTAAAAATTATTTTAAAATTTGGTTTTGCTGCAAATTTAGATTCATATTTTGTGGGAGTGATTTTTGTTTCTCCATTAATTTTATAATCAAACCATATTTTTGATTCTCGAATTCCATATTTTAAAAAGAATTGAAGTAATTTCTTTAAAATTAATTTACTTTCAAAATTTGTAATTTTCATTGCTAGTTGATTTTTAAAACCATGAAATGCAATCTCGTTTTTAAATACATTTACAGTTTGACCACCGATATGATATACTATTGATTTTGGAACAATAACAGAACTATATCCTAAAATCCAAGATCGCCATCCTAAATCAACATCTTCAAATGTAGCAAAAAATTTTTCATCGAATCCACCTACTAAATCAAAAATTTTCTTTTCAATTAACATTGATGCACCTCTTGCTGAAAATATTTCTTTAATTTCAGTTGTAGTTGATTTAGAATTAAAACAAACCCCCAATTCATCAATAAAATCACCACTCGAATCAATTGAATTGTCAGATTTTAATAGAAGACTTTGACAAATAGCAATTTTTTTATTGCTTTTAATAACTTCAATCATTTCAGAAATAAAATTTGGTGTAACAATAGTATCATTATTTAGAAACAACAAGCAATCACCTTTTGCAATTTTAGCAGCTATATTATTTGGTTCTGCAAACCCTTTGTTTGAATCAAGTTTTAGAATTATTACAGATGGATAATTGTTTGTAAGAAAATCAATCGAATTGTCAGTAGAATTATTATCTACAATAATGACTTCAAAATTATTATAATTTACCTTGAATAATGATTCTAAACATTTTTCAAGTAATTTTTTTCCATTATAGTTTACAATAATTACTGAAACTTTTGATAATGACATATAATTTAAATTAATTTTTAAGAATTAAAAGTGTTATCTGCCTTGACGAATTTTGTTAAGATAAAATATTAGAATTCTATCAGAAATCCATGAAGGTACAGAGGTTAACAGATTCATACCAAATTCCATTGTTTTTCTTTTTGTTGATTTTGAATTTTGATAAATTTTTAATTCAGTAATTAATTTATCTCGAGTGGATTCATCAAGATGTTGAAATGTTTCAGATCTTATTTTAGATATGTAATCTAATGTTTTTGAAATATTCTTATGTGAAAGTTGCTCTGAATGAATTCTATATTTAATTAATGATTTTTGAATTAAATAAAATTTTACATTATATAATAAAGCAGCACGAATGAAAAAATCATAATCAACTGCTACAGGATCATCAAGTTTTCTTATAATACATTTTTTAAATAGAATTGACGGGATTATAGATGTATTAACATTAATTTGTTGTCCATCTAACAACCTAATATAATATTCAAAATCAGATAATTCATTATAATTTGATTCACAAAAATCCCTTAGTTCATCTCCTTTTTCATTAATTATTTTCCAATTTGAATAAACTATAGTGTTAGGATATTTTTTTGCACTATTTACCAAAGTTTCTATTGTATGCGAATACATCACATCATCAGGTGAAAACCACTTAAACCATTTTCCGTGCATGTTATTTATTCCAGTTATTAATGCAGAAGCTAATCCTTGATTTTTCTGCGATATTATAGTAATTTTTTCAGAATATGATTTAAGAATTTGAAGAGAATTATCAGTTGAACCATCATCTACACAGATAATTTCAATATTTGGATATGTTTGATTAAGTATAGATTCTAATGATTCTTTTAGAAATTGTTCAGAATTGTATACAGGAATAACGATTGAAACTAATTCAGACATGTATTTTATTATAAATTATGAAGAACAAAAATCTTCAGATCCGATCTTTTATAAAATTTATAGATGACACAGGTGATGGATCAATTCCAGATAAAATTGCACGGTATAGAGAGGTGTAATCAAACAAATAAATCAAAGTTATAATTTTAGTTAAAATATTTCCTGGAACAGAAGTTATTTCTTTGTATTTGATGTTATTTTTGTCAAAAAATTCTTTAATTATTTCAAATCTATCTTTAGTTTTTACATAATCATTGTATCCTCGCAATAAAATTGGTTGAACAATTGATGATTTTTCCCATGCTACTATACCATTATGAGAAGCCTCCACTACATCTTCAATAATAATATGTGACTTTGCATTCTCTTGCATTGATGATTTGAATCTAGTAGCAGATGATTGTAATCCATAAGGATAATAAATTAAAGGGATTCCTGAAATAAAATTAGCCAAACCAAGTGCAGGGTTAGAATTGGATAAATTTTGAGAACTAATCTGTTTTCGAAGTTTTGAGAGTTCAGTAATTGTGTCAAATATATTATTTTTTTTTATTGGCAATATAGAATTTAAAATAGTTAGTATTGAAAATGAAAATTTTAGAAAAGAGGTTCTGGGTGAATGAATTAAATCAATTTTTTTAAAATTTATTTTATTTTTAATACAATATTCTTCCATTTTTCCTCCTGAAGAAAATGCAATAATATTACAGTTAAGATCTTTAGCAGTAGCAAGTACTGTTAGAGTTTCTATAGTGTTACCAGATACGCTTATTGTAACAACAAGAGTATTCTCATCAACAGTTGAAGGTAATAGATATCCCTTTACAAGTGATACGTGAATCTTAGTCTCGGATAAAATTGATGCAAACAACTCTCCAATTGCTCCAGAGCCCCCCATTCCTGCAAAAACAATATGATCAATGTTTTTAAAATCAACTGTCTCTAAATTAGACGTATATGCATCTTTAGCAATTTGTGGCCATTGATCATAAATTTTATGCATTCCCGTAGGATCATATTTTTCTATTTGAGAATAATCTAACAATATTTTATAAATTAAGAATTACAATATATGAATTTGTAAATTTTGCTACTTGGAAAATACATCACAATACAAATTTCTTATATCATATCAGATTTAGATCATGTTAGTTTTTCAGAATATGTTTACAGCCTAATTTTTAGATAGTAAAGTTTTGTAAAGGCTTATTGCATCTGATTCATCTTTTGAACCAACAACAACAGCAGATCCTCTTTTCATAAAATTAACTGATAAATCATTTGTTCTCATAGATAAGCCTAGATCACCTAAATTTTCAACTAAAAAGCCTTTTTCTTTTGCAACAGATGTCACGCTTGCAGAATCTAAATCAAATGTTTCAGTTGGAGTAATAGAATAAGTTCTCTTTCCTCTGTTTCTTCCACATAACTCTTCTAAAATTAATTCTTGTTTTTCAACAACTTCTAATTTTCCAGTTCCACAAATTGGACATTCATCAGCTCGAAAAGTTCGGGTACTATTAAAATCTAAATTCTCCAAATCAATGTGTAAAATCCTATTTGAAAGGTTTGGAGTTTTTCCAGTGATAATTTTTACAGCTTCTGCAACTTCAATACCACCCATAATAGAAAGAATGGATGGATGTACCCCCTCAATACTACATGTAGGCATTGTATTCTCATCAAGTGCTGGAAACATGCAATAGTAACATGCAGATTCTTTTGGTAAAATAGTAAATGCTTGTCCAGATGTTCCAACTGCAGCTCCTGTAACAAATGGGATTCCAAATTTAACACATGCCTTGTTTAAGGCATATCTGGCATTAACTGAATCAAGTGCATCAATTACAACATCACATCCCTCTACAACTTCAAGTGCCGTATAGTCATTTACAGAAACAGTTAGTGCCTCAATATTACACTGAGAGTTTAATTTTTTTAATTTCTTAGCAGCTACCTCAACTTTTACTTGACCAACATCTGATTCATCAAATAGTGTTTGTCGGTGTAAATTAGATAGTTCAATTACGTCTCTGTCAACAATTCTTAACGTACCAACACCCATTGCAGTTAATCGTGTAATAATTGGATGTCCCAATCCACCTGTTCCAACAACACAAACTTTAGAATTTTTTAATTTTAGTTGTCCATTATACCCAATTTCTTCAAGCATTACTTGACGGGAATATCTGTCAAGTTCCTTTGAGGATAAATCTTCTGAACCACCAGCAACTGCAGGCAAAATATACACCTCATCACCATCTTTCAAAACAGTTTCCATACCACTAGAAAATTTAGCATTTTTACCATTAATGTAAATATTAATCAAAGAACGTGGAGTGTTATCAGCCTCCAATACTCTACGCTTAAAATCATCACCAAAAATTTCAGATATTTTTACAAATGCATCTTGTAGAGAGTCTGCAGAAAGTTCTGTTTTTTTCTCGCCGCCGCCAGCATTTAGCACAGATGGAATTGTA
>Ga0233434_1001247_pt1 | contig 25789 bp, 32 predicted proteins | sample SI_122_August201_4_FD_182738 | JGI IMG/M metagenome (GOLD analysis project Ga0233434, IMG submission 182738) | Seawater microbial communities from Saanich Inlet, British Columbia, Canada - SI_122_August2016_120_MG | ecosystem: Environmental > Aquatic > Marine > Inlet | place: Canada: British...
ACCAATTGTTTTTGTTCCATCTTCATATTCAAAAGTCCAGAACCATTGTTGTCCAGTTACTTTGATAATTTCTGCATCTGCAGGGACATGTTCTACAAGTCGTTCTGCTTGCCATGCCTCTGCACCTACCCAAACCATTAATGCGATTACAACAGCAACATAAATCCATTCAGGCCAGTTAGAATGTCCACTCAATTTTACCAGTCCTTTCCTTCATAGGGTGTTGGTTTTGCATTTGGATGTGATTCTCTGAATCTCCATACTTGCCAAACCATTGTACCAGATACTACTGCACCAACTACAAATGCTATAGTCATCATTCTAAAAAATAAATTCCAAATAACTACTCTACGATCAAGATATTCTCCAGGTTCATCACCTGCAGCAAATGCTAAGTCTACAGCTGGGATGATTACCAAAACTGCCAACACTAAGAATAACCCGACGATACTCTTCATAGTAATGACTGTCGTGACCTATGATTTCTATTTAAGGGTTTTCAAGATTATTAGCTACCAACCTTGATCGAATCTAGATGGATGCATTACATTAAGTCCTGAAATTGAGAATTTTTTCTCTTTCTCTCTAAAGATGTTAAGGGATGCATTGGCAATGATTAACTCAAAAAGATTGATTGGTGACAAGTCAACTACTGTAGATAACATTGCTTTGATTGGGTCCATATGAGTTACAAGAACAACATTCTCATCAGAATGTTTCTCAATAATATCATCAACTAATCCTAGTACTCTATCTTTGACTTGAGAAAAAGTCTCTACACCGTTATGAGCAATTTCTAATTCACCGTTGTAGAATTTCATAAAAACATTACCATGACTGTTGAAAATCTCATCATACGGCATGCCAGTAAATTTTCCCATGTCAAGTTCAATTAAACGCTCATCAATTGTAACATCAATGGAGTTATGTTGTCCTGCAATTTCTGCAGTATGTTTTGCTCGTTCAATTGGACTAGAATAAATTGCAGAGATATTCATGTGTTCTAATAATTCAGCAGTATGTTCTGCCTGTTTAATTCCAATATCAGTTAATGGGACACCTTCTGTTCTTCCTGCTAAAATTCTCTCAGTGTTATTTTTTGCCTGACCGTGTCTTAGGAAAATTATCTGCCCCAACTTGATCAAAATTCAAATAAAGATAATAATAACATGTCTGATGATAAATCATGGATGTTGGAATTATTGGTGGAACCGGTGGAATGGGCAAAGGTTTTGCTCTAAGATGGTCACAAAATCATAACGTAATTGTTGGTTCTAGAGATGCAACAAGAGCATCAGAATCAGCTGTAGAATATACAAATCTTGCAAAAGAAGCATTTGGAGAAATAAAGGGAAGTATTTCTGGAAACGATAATGTTTCAGTTGCAAAAGAAAGCGATGTTTTGATATTATCAATTCCATATGAAAATATTGATTCAGTATGTTCTGGAATATTATCTGAAATCAAAGACAGTTGTGTTGTTGTATCTCCAATTGTTCCGATGACAAAGACGGATGTTGGATTTGAGTGTGTTTCAATTAAAGAAAACAAACCATTTTCATACAAACTAGTATCAAACCATATGAAAGACAAATCAAAACTAGTTTCTGCATTTCATGTAATTTCTGAGAAAAAACTTGTCAATCCAACTCTAGAATTAGATTATGACATCTTTGTATGTGGAGATGATAAAGATTCAGTTGGAGTAGTCAATGAATTGATTAGTGAAATTAAGGGCCTAAGATCAATTTACTTGGGTCCAATAGAGTTGTCATATCTTGCAGAGATGTCTACACCGCTATTACTCAATGCAATGATAAGAAACAAAATGAAAAATCCAGGTATCAAAATAGTCTAAATCTACTTTTCCGTCATGAGTCACGAATACTATAGGAGAGGCAGAAATTGGTTTACAGCAATTGGTACATTGTTTTCTGTAATGGCAGGAATTGTATTAGTAAGACAATTACTAATATGGGGACCAGAATTTGTTGAAGAATTTTTGTTTAATGCAGAAATTACTAATGAAAAAGTTTCAATGGCAATGCTAGGATTTGGTATTTTTATGATATCATTAGGATTTAGAAAACATGAGTAAAAAAGATGAATTTTTAAAATCACAAAAAGTATTGCGGTTAGCAACTATTAGTAAAAATAAGACACCTCATGTTGCTCCTGTTTGGTATAGGTATAGTGGAAAAAAGTTCTACATCGGAACAAATTCCAATACACAAAAGGCAAAAAATGTAAAGAAAAATAGCAAAGTCTCTTTTTGTATAGATACTGGGGTTAATGCTCCAAATATTTATGGTGTGATGGGACAAGGAAATGCAAATTTAATTTTAGAAAAAACCAAAGTAAGAACAATTGCAAAAAAAATTCTTTTGCAGTACTTTAAGACATTAGAAAATAAATCTGCAAAAGAATTACTAATAGATACTGATTGTATAATAGAAATTATTCCCAAAAAATACTCAGTTTGGAGTTACTAAGAAACAAATTCTTCAATTTTGTTCATTGCTGAATCTAATATTTCTAAACTAGGAAGATATACTAGTCTGAAATGACCACGGCCATATTTTTCTCCAAATCCTGAACCATGAACAGTTAGAACACCTTTTTCTTCTAATAGTTTTGTTACAAATTCCTTATCTGTTCCAAATTTGCTATCTTCAATTTTTGGAAATGCATAAAATGCACCTTTTGGGTTAGGGCATGATAATCCAGGCATATCATTTAGTCGTTTGACAACCAAGTCTCGATGTTTTTTCATTTCAGAAACAAAGTCATTAATATAATCTTGAGGACCGCGTAAGGATTCCAAAGCTGCATGTTGTACAGGAAGACTAGTTGCAATTCGGACTCGTGCAAGTTTTGGGAGATGTTCTTTTAGTGCATCAAGTTTTGATGATTGATTAAATGCGATATACCCAATTCGCCATCCAGACATTAGATGAACTTTGGAGAATCCATTAAGAATTATTACCGGTGAATCACCAGCTACTTTTCCAATACCAATAAATTTTTCATCAAATATTATTTGATCATAAATCTCATCACAAATAATGTAGAGATTATGCTGATTTGCAAGATCTACTAGATCTTTGAGTGCTTTTTCATTAAACACAACACCTGTAGGATTATTGGGACTGATCAAACAAATTGCAACAGTCTTTGTAGTGATTTTGGATTTAATGTCATCAATGTCAGGGGTAGAATTATTCAAGTCTACTGCAAACTCTACAGGAACTCCACCATGCAATCGGACATAGGAAGCATATGGAGGATAGTATGGTCCTGGGAGTAATACCTCATCACCTTCTTCAACAATTGATGAAATGACCATATCAAGTCCTTCAGAAACTCCATTTGTAATTAGAACATCATCAGCAGTAATTGAAAGTCCTTTAGCATTTTCTTTTTTTACAATCTCTTCCCTTAATTCTAAGAGACCTTCAGATGAAGAATAGAAATTATCACCTCTGTTAATTGCATCAATCAAAGCTTGTTTGACATTATCAGGAGGCTGAAATCCAAACTGAACTGGATCTCCAATGTTAAGATAATCAACTTTCATTCCTTTTTGTTCTACTTTTCTAGCAGCTAGAACAATATCTCTAATAGCATATTCAACTCCAATTACTTTTTTTGAGACCTTCAAAGTATCTAGACAGATATTTAGGCCCGTTAAATTCTTACTTGTTTGGACTCGTTGCACAGTCTGGATAGTGCGAGCGGCTTCGAACCGCTAGGTCGAGGGATCGAAGCCCTCCGAGCCCTTTAGATTATCTTATTAAACAAACAATTTACAAAATCGTTGAATTGAAAATATCACTATTCAAAATTGGAATTATACTAAGTGTAATAGGAATTATTTGGACATCAATGATATTTGTAGAAAGTAATAAAATTTCAGAAGAATTTACTTTAGAAGCACAACACTCTCACAAAATTCAATTAAATTTTGAGAGTGGAGAAATTGGATATTATAAAATTTTCATGCCTGAATTTCTAAAATATAAAATATTTGTTCAAGTTTTAGATGAGGATGAAAATATTATTTCAGAAAAAAATGTAGAAACAAAAATGTCTGTAAGTTATTTTGATTTTGATCAGAGTGGGAAATATACAATAAATGTTGTCAATATGCAAAAATATCCAATTGACATACAAATAGAATTAGGAAATACAAGGACAGAAGAAATGATTTATTCAGGAATTATGATTTTTGTAGGAGGAATAATTATTATTATTTCATCGTTTATCAAATTAAAAAATTACAAAATTGAGCATCCTGATGAGAATATTACATGAATATAGATACATTGTATTGTATGTCCAAAAATTAAAGCAAAATTAAACACAAGCCAAGTTGTAAAGAAAAGAAAAGAAATTATTGAAAATGGAATTAAAATTTTGAGTTTGGTGTGTTCTCTATTTTTTAGTACTAGAAATCCACCAAGTGCTGCTAAAACTAATCCTAATTCAAGCGGTTGATGTGACCAAGAAATCAATCCATCAATACCATATACATCATGAGAAATAGAATCTGCAAAACCTGCAATTAGTTGAATTGCAGCACCAAATACTACAAGTAAAATTCCAGTTTTTAGAGTCCCGTGTACAGATTTTTTTATTAAAAGAATTATGCTCAAAAACCCAGCTGATGCAACCAAAGAAACTCCAAAATATACAACCATGTGTTGAATGCTCCAAAAATACTCAGGTTCGTTTACCAAATGATTAACTGCATCCCAAAACCCTCCAGAAACTGAAATGAATGGTCCAAAAACTGCAAGAATAGAAACTATAGAAACTAAAGTTGTAGTTGATACAGGGATAGAGTTTACAAGATTTGAAACAAGATTCATTTTTATTTTTTTAATAAAGCACTATTTGAAATATTGTAAATTTATCAATTTGAAAAATTAGATTTTATGAGTAATTTTCTCAATTAACTATATTAGAACACAAAGTGTAGAAAAATCATGACTCCCGGAATAGGTCTTATGAAAAGAAGATTAGAAAAAGAAAAAGATGCTATTGCACTTGCAATATCTGGAATTGCAAAAAAGTATGATGTAAAACCAGATGTTATTAAAACTCTAGAGACAAAATATCATGAAGATTCTGGAGACTGGTATGTTGCATTAGGTTGGGATGAAAAAAAAGCCATAATTCAGATGGATTCAGTTTTGGGAACAATTACTGAAATTAAGGAAATTTAATTATCCAGCAGTATTTTGAAAATAATATGACTAGCGCAATTGTTCTTGGTGGTTCCAGAGGAATAGGAAAGGCGATTTCAGATGCACTAAAATCAATCAAAATTGATGTTTTTGCTGCATCAAAAAAAGATATTGACACCTCAAACTTACAAAGTGTCAAAAAATTTCTAGAAAAACATACTCAAACAGATATTTTAATTCTTAATACAGGAGGTCCTGCTCCAAAACAATTCTCAACTATTACAGAAGATGATTGGAAATTATATCATAATCAATTATTTTTAGGGTTTTGTACTATTTTACAGAATATCAAAATTAATGATAATGGATATATTTTTTTGATTAGTTCAAGTGTAATTAAAGAACCAAATACAAAATTGATAATTTCTTCAGCATATCGTGCTGCATTTAGTGAAGTTTTCAAAGTATTAAGTAAAGAATATGCACAAAAAAATATCAGTTGTATCAACATTGCACCAGGTCCAATCAACACAGATAGAACTCAAGAACTAATTGAAAATGTAAAAGAATTTGAAAAATCATTACCTATGAAAAGATTAGGTGAGCCTGAAGAGATAGGAAATTTTGTGAAATCAATCATTGAAAATAAGATAAAGTACCTATCAGGCGTTACAATAAACTTTGATGGTGCAAATTCTAATTATATTTTTTAAAATTATTTTTTAAATTCAACGTTTGGGGTATCTGGTTGTCCAGCAATTGCAATTAATCCACCATCACGTAATTGCTGAAGTAATTGCATGACTTCTTTTTCTACTTGTTTTCTTTGTAGTCCTGTCTGTTGAGCAAATACTTCTACTAGTTCTGTAACTTTTCGTTGTCCGTTACAAGATTTCCAAAAGTCAACAATTGCTTGATTTACCATAAATCCTTGATCATGTTCATTTGCCAGTACCATAGAACCGTCTTCTTGTTGTACTAATTTTCCTACACCTTGAGGCAACGCAGTTTCATAATTAATTGGTGCCGGTGTATTCATACTAGCAGCACCCATGTTTTTAATTTTGATTTTTCCTTCTTCTGACATTTTATCCATTGACCATGGAGGATCCCATACGATATCCACTTTTACATTATTTACTCCTGGGACTTTTTTTGCATATCTAGTTGCATCTTGAACCAAAGTCTCATGAAGTGGACAACCTTGAGTAGTCATTGTCATTTTGATATTAACATCATTATTTTCTGCAACATCAATTCCATAGATTAACCCCATCTCTACAATATTTAGAGGGACCTCAGGGTCCATGCATTGTTTTAATGATTCTTCAATTGCTTGTGCAGAAACAGTACTCATATTGTTAACAAGAATTTGAAAAACAATAAAAACTTTCTATTAATTAGCTTCAAATAATTTTGGGATAGATTCCTCATATGGAGGCTGAGCCACACCTTTTTCAGTAATAATTCCAGAAATCAGTTCAGGAGGAGTCATATCAAATGCAGGATTAATCACATTGATATCGTCAGGTGCAGTTTTTTTATCACCAATTCCAGTTACTTCACTTCCATTTCGCATCTCAATGATTACATTTTCTGCTTTAGTTTCTAGATCAATTGTGGATAATGGTGCTGCAACATAAAATGGAATTCCATGTTGTTTTGCCATTGTTGCTACCTGATATGTTCCAATCTTGTTAAAAACATGACCAGTTTTTACGATTCTATCAGCACCTACTACAACTTTGTTCACTAAACCATTGGCCATGCTATATCCAACTGCAGTATCAGGAATCAAACTAACATCAAATCCATCATGTTTTAATTCAAATGCAGTTAATCTAGAACCCTGTTGGATTGGTCTAGTTTCAGTAGCAATGACTTTGACATTTTTACCACTCTCTTTTGTTGCACGAATTACTCCCAAAGCTGTTCCATATGCGACTGTAGCTAAAGCACCGGCATTACAATGAGTCATTATAGTATCATTATCATCAAAAAGAACTGAACCATTTTTTCCCATGGTTTTGTTTATTTCAATATCTTCATCTGCCATTTTTTTTGCTTTAGAAATAACTAATTCTCTAATCTGTTCAACAGAGTCGCCAGTCTTTGCAACATTCATAATTTTTTCTAATCCCCAACCTAAATTTACTGCAGTAGGTCTAGTTGCAAAAAGAATTTTTTTTGCATTTTCTAAATCAGATAATAATTCATCTTTACTAGTTGCACTACTTTGTAATACTGCTAATGCCAATCCAAATGCTCCAGATACCCCAATTGCAGGGGCGCCTCTAACTACTAGAGTCCTAATAGCATCTGCAACTTGATTAAAATCATCATATTCTACAAAAATCAGTTCATTTGGTAACTTTGTTTGATCAATCATTACAACTTTGTTGTCTTTCCACTCTACGGTTCTAAGGGACGAGTAGGTTTTGGTCAATTGTTCTTCCAAGTTAGTTTGAGTGTATTCAAACTTTATTAAAACTATACCAAGTATTTGACAAATTACCTTATCTTACAAAGAAAACCTACAAAATAGTAATGGAGCCTGTAATTCAAAAAATAGTTTTATGCATAAATTCAGTGAGAACTGTACTAGGAAAACGAGAATTATGATGATTAAAGAACTTTATCACAAAATACGATTAGGTCAATCAGTAGTTTTTCCAATAATATCAATGATTAATTTTATTATAATTTCATATTCATTGACTACGATAAAAGATATCATATCAATTCATATTTACATTCCAATTTTTGCAGTTGCATTAATTTCAGCGTTAATGGTAATTGGAAGTATTTTTCATAACAAGCAACAAACAACTGATTTTAACATGAATTTTAGCAAACAAACCAATTTGATAAAATCAATAAGATTGATGTTAGAATCGCAATCAAACAAGACACCAGAAACAGAAACGTGGATAAAAGAATTAAAAAAAATGGAAGATAAACATGGACAAAATAAATTATGATGTACTGATTCCTGCAAGGAATGAAGAATTCATAATAGGAAAAACATTAGATCATCTTAACAAACAAACAATCAAACCAAATTCAATAATTGTTGTAAATGATAACTCTAATGATAAAACAAAAGAAATTGCAACATCTTACGGTGTAAAAGTTATTGATTTTCCTTATGAGCACAAAAATTGGGTAATAAGTGGAAAATTAGGCATCGTGTTTTCATTTGGAATGGAACATTTTGATAAAAATAATTCTCATTTTATGATTCTTGGGGCAGATCATGTCTTACCTGAAAATTATGTTGAAGACGTCATAAAAAATATGAAAAAAGATGATATAGATATGGCATCAGGAATTATAGAAAATGAAGTAACTGAATCACCTAGAGGTTCAGGAAGAATTTTTACAAAAAAAGCAATGAAATGCATAGATTGGAAATATCAATCCAATTATGGTTATGAAACTTATGCATTGTTTAAGATACAATCAGAAAACATGAAAACTTTTGTTTATCCCATAATGACAAAAACTCAAAGACCTACTGGAACACATTATAATAATAAAAAATTTTACCATATGGGATTTTCATACAAGGCATTAGGGTACACATCATTTTACGGAATTGGTAGAGGTTTGACTATTGCAAAAAAATATGGATTGTATAATGGTTTAATGTTTTCAATAGGTTTCTTTTCGAATCGTAACATCACTTACAATGATAAAATACGTCAACACTGTAAAGAAAATCTTGAACATTCTTGGAAAGATATACTATACAATCCAAAACAACTAGTAAAAAAAATAACAAATAATGATTCATCTGAAAAGGTGGATTCCAAATAATTTTGCTTGAATTTACTTTGTAAAAAATTTAAAATTTAAAAAAATAATTTCTACATTGTTGCCTGTGCTGCATCATGGAACATCTGACTTTTTGCACAACCTGCAGCAAGTTCATCACCAGCTCCACGTCTCATTAGTCCTCTATAAAGACAATCTTCTAGTTTTACATCTTCTCGTTGTTCCCATTCCTCTACAGTAACTGAGAATTTCTTTTGGATTCTATCTCTATACCATTCTGGAATTACATTAAATGCACAAAATGGAACTATTCTAAGGTCTGGAGTTACATAGTGAATATCACATCTTTGTAGTCTTTCCAAATCTTCATTGTATTTGTCTTGAAAGTGCATCATACCAAGGAATAATCCTTTGACATGCCATGAACCAACTGAATCAAATGATCTTTTCATGAGTATATTACCAAACATCTTTGCCAAGTCTAATCCTGCTGGCTGTTTCTTAGAATCAACAAAGCCTTTGAGTTTTCGAACTACCTCAAGCATTGTAAAGTATTTGTTTTTACCAGAACGAATCTCTTCTGCTTTATCTTCAAATAATTCCAACATTCCTTGAATATCACAGAATTTTGTTAATGGTACAAACTTCTTTGTGTCTGCATCTTCAAAGATGTAAGTTCCTGCACCACAAGCAAAGTGAATTGATAATTCATATTTTGGTTTACTTGAAAATGCTTCAATTACATTTGTTAGTGGCATACAACTAGGGACTGGGAACCAATCATCAACAGTTACATCTCCATTTGTTTGTTCTTCAATTCTTTGAATACAATCAGGAACTGTGATTCTATATTTTTCACGTTCTTGTTTTCCCATTCTTCCAGTAAGTGATACGGGTTGGAAATTTACAGCATGAACTACATCCATGTTCTTTTGAGCATATCTGATAATTCCACCTAATTCATGATCATTAATTGATTTAATTACAGTTGGAACAAATACTACTGTAGTACCAGTCTTTCTACAACTATCAAGAGCATATGGAATCTCCCAATGATTCTTTGGGTTTGTTCTTGCAGTTACACCATCAAATGAAAGATACAAATTGTTACATCCAGCAATTCTTACTTCACGTGCAGCCTCTGGATCCATTGCATGTCTAATTCCATTGGTATTCATCTGAATATGATCAACACCTTCTTCTTTCATTATTTTGATAACATCAGCAATATCTTCTCTAAGCATTGGTTCGCCACCAGTAATTTGCATAGAGTTTCCTGGAATTGGTCTTTCTGCTCTTAGTGTTTTCATCATTCCTCTGATTTGAGTATGATCTGGCTCATACATGTAAGCGCCTTCAAGACCTTTCTTTACATAAAAGAAACAATACCAGCATGTTAAATCACATCTATTAGTTACAATCATGTTTGCAAGTCCACTGTGAGACAAGTGGTTTGAACATAATCCACAGTTATTTGGACAAGAGCATTTGTCCATCATTACGTTTGGAGAATGAGCACCTTTTCCATCCATCCAGTATGTACTGAATTTTTTGTACATCTCATAAGAACCAAAGTATAATTCCTCACATTCACCGTGAGTTGGACAAACTTTGGACATGAAGACTTTATTATCTCTCTCAAAGACTTCTGCATCCAAGATCATGTTACAGTCTGGACAGATGCTTTGAGTAAATCGAATTGTTGATTTTTTACCTAAATTTTTAGTTGATTGATTGGATATCTGAATCAGAGCCATGCCTATAGAAGAAACATTTCTGAATTGGTATATAATGCATTTCATACTTGGCCCCGTGGGGAATTTAGGAACTAGGAATACGTGATTTAAATAACAAAACTGATCGATTAGATCGCATGAGTATATCGGATAAAACAAGAAAGTCATTAGAAAAAATTGGTCTTACAAGTTACGAAATTAAGACATTTTCTGCACTACTCAAAACAGGAGAACTGACAGCATCAGATCTCAGTCAAAAGTCAGGTGTGCCATACTCAAAAATTTATGAGGTTCTAGGAACTCTAGAAGAAAAAAGCTGGATTGGATCAGATGACTCAAGGCCAACAAGATATTTTGCAAAATCACCATCTACAGGGTTAGAAACTAGAAAACAAAAGATGGAGAGTGATTTTTTGCAGAATCAAAATGTTATTTTAAATGAATTAGTTCCATTGTATGAGAAAAGTGGAACAAGTGAAAAACCAGACATTTGGGTTTTGTCAGGTGCAATAAACATTACAGCTAAAATTTTAGAAATGGTAGATACATGTAGAAGCGAAGTAATGATTGCATTACCAGAAGCTGGAGAAGAATTAGTAAGACAAGCATTACCAAAATTAAGATCACTGCACGATAAGGGAGTAGACATTACAATACTTACTTCAGATAAAATTGATAAAGAATCTATCAAGGCAATCAAAAGAGTTGCAACAGTAAAAATTAAGCAAGGTTTGTTTGGTGGAGGTATAATATCAGACAAAAGATACGTGGTAATATTGTTAGGACCAGAAGCAGCAAATGAAGGATCTTCTGATATTGTTGCAATCTGGGCAGATCATGCAGGGTTGGCAGGATTTGCACGTCAATACTTTGAATCTTTATTAAAAGACTCAAAGGAAGTGTAGAATGTGGATATATTAGACGATAAAGAGACATTATTTGTAGGAACTGCAGAAGCTGAACATGTAGAGATGTATCTAAAGGCAATTTGGCACCTCAAAGAAAGAGGAGAAGATGTCAAAATCAGTACAATTGCTAAAATGCTCAATGTAAGACAGCCAAGTGTTGTTCAGATGCTCAAAAAATTAAACGGCAAAGATTTAGTTTCTTACAATAAGGCAGGTGTAAAACTTACAGAAGGCGGTCAAATGATTGGTGCAAGTATGATGAGAAACAGTAGATTGTTAGAGGTTCTCATGGATAGTGCACTTAAAGTGGATATTGATGAGGAAATGGTATGTGGAATTGAACATCATATGAATAAACAATTTACAGATGCTTTATGTACAATGCTAAAACATCCAAGAAAATGTCCACACGATCATGATATTCCAATAGGTGAATGTTGTGAATCATCTTAAGGACATCCTAAAAGATATATCATAATAGAAATCACATTTCATCATGACATGTTTTTGTGGGTGTGAAACGTATCAAAAAAGTGATGATGGGTTCAAAATAGCATGTATGGAATGCGGACATGGACCTCAAAATCACGATGATGAATTTAGAGATGCTGCAAGAAAGAATGAATCACAAAGTCAAAAACGTGATGCAGACTTTGGATAAAAAATTATTTAATAATTATTATAATTTTAGTCAAGCAATGCAGCACCATATACACCTGCAGAATCACCTAATTTATTTTTGAGAATTGGTGTGTCAACTAAATCTGAAAAAACTTTTCCATATACTGATTTTTTTCCTTCAGTATACAAAAAATCAATGTTTGATAAACCACCTCCAAGAACAATTACATCAGGATCTAAAATATCAATAACATTGGCAAGACCGTATCCAAAATTCTCTAAAAATTCATCTTTCCATTTTTGGCCAATTTCAGTATCAAGATTAGAAAGGATTTCAGGAATAATTTGAGATTTACCAGTTAGTTCTAACCATCGTTTTTCCAAGAAAGGACCGCTGATATAGGTCTCAACACACCCAGTTTTTCCACAATAACAAGGATTTCCATTACGATGTAATGTATGGTGTCCCCACTCACCGGCAATGTTAGTTCTACCAGAATAAAGTTTTTCATCAATTACAATTCCACCCCCAACACCAGTCCCCATAATTACGCCAAAAACTAGACTGAATTCTTTTGCAGCACCTAGTTTGGATTCAGCCATTGCAAAACAATTAGCATCATTTTCCATGAGAATCTTTTTCCCTAATTTTTTTTCTAAATCTTCTTTGAGAGGTTTTCCAATCAAGCATTGTGTGTTACTGTTTTTGATTAGTCCAGTTTGTTTAGAAATTGCACCAGGTGTACAAATTCCTAGAGAAAACTCAGGGATATTTATAGAAATTTCTAAAACCAGAGATGTGATTGAATTAATTATTTCAGAATAATCAGTTTTAGGAGTTTGAACTCTTTTTCTTTCTAAAACATTTAGATTTTCATCTAATAGAATAGCTTCTGTCTTAGTGCCACCTAAATCTACACCAATCTTGTACAACAATAATTTATGAAAATTTGAATGCTTAAGTTTTAACTTAACCCATTGGTGGCATACCGCCGCCACCAGGAGCGCCAGATACAGCAATTACATCATCAATTCTAAGAATCATACATGCAGCTTCTGTTGCAGATTTGATAATCTGTTCTTTAACTGCGATTGGTTCTATAACATTAATTGCCATCATATCAGCAATCTTTGTGTTTCTAGCATCAATACCAGTCCATTTTTGACCTTGGTTTTGTTTTGCTCTTAGAGTTGCCATTGTATCAATTGGATCCATTCCAGCATTTTCAGCAATGGTTAATGGAATAATTTCTAGTGCTTCAGCATATTTTTTAATTGCAAGTTGTTCTCGTCCATCAAAATTATCAGCCCAGTCTTTGAGTTGTGAGGCTGCAAATGCTTCTGGTGCACCACCACCTGCAACAATTTCAGGCTTTTCAATTACATCTTTTACAACCATAAGTGCATCATGAATAGAACGGTCAACTTCATCAATTACTCTTTGAGAACCACCACGAATTAACATCGTAACTGATTGTGGATGTTTACAGCCTTCAATGAAGACCCATTTATCAGATTCAACTTTCTTTTGTTGAGCCACGTCAGCATAACCAAGATCTTTTTCAGATAAATCATCTAGATTACTAATAACACGTCCACCAGTAGCTTTTGCAAGTTTGATCATATCACTTTCTTTTACACGACGTACTGCCATAATGCCGTGTTTTGAAAGATAGTGTTGTGCGATATCATCAATTCCTTTTTGACAAATCAAAACATTAGAACCAATATCATGTAATTTGTCAACCATAGTCTTTAGCATTCTATTTTCTTCTTCTAAGAACATCTGCATTTGAGTTGGGTCAGTTATTCTAATTTCAGAACTCATTTCAGTTTTTTCAATTTCTAATGCTGAATTGACTAGTGCAATTTTTGCCTTTTCGATTTTAGTAGGCATCCCACTATGAACAATTTCTTTATCTAAAACAATTCCTTTTACAATTTGAGTATCAATAATTGAGCCACCGGTTTTCTTTTCAACTTTAATATTTTCAAGATCAACTGAATATTCTTCACCTTTCTTAGTTACAATACTTAGAATTGCATCAACTACAATTTTTGATAAAATTCCACTATCTTCAGAAATTAATTTTGATTGCATGCTTGTTGTAGCAATTTTAAGAAGTGAATCTCTATCATCAGGTTTTATTTTCTTTGATAATTCGGAGTAAATTTCGAGAGTTTTGTCAGCAGCTGCTTGGAAACCCTCAACAATAGTTGAAGAATGAACGTCTTTTTTGAGAAGATCTTCGGCTCGAGCCAACAAGGTCCCTCCAAATATAACAGAAGAAGTAGTACCATCTCCTACTTCATTATCTACTGTTTTTGAGATTTCAACCATCATTTTGGCTGCAGGGTGCTGAACATCAATTTCTTTTAGAATTGTAGCACCGTCATTTGTAATAGTAACATCACCTAAAGAATCAACTAACATTTTATCAAGACCTCGTGGTCCAAGGCTACTCTTAACTAAATCAGCAACTAATTTTGCTGCAGCAATATTGTTTTGTTGAGCGTCTTTACCTTTTTGCTGTAATGCACTCTCTTTTAGAACTAAAACAGGTCCATTTGGTCCTTGTTGAATTGATGCCATTTAGATTCAGATTCAATCCACTGAATCCCCCTTTTTAACATTGCTTAGTTGATCGGTTGAATGTAGCTTCGTTTTTTTACATCGACAATCCCACCTGAAAGAATTCTTACAGAAGGTAGAGCCAAAAAAGGTAAGAATAGAGGGATTAAATGAGGTCTAGAAAACTTACATCCAGAATCTACAATAGAATTATTAATTTTTTTAAAATTTGATAAGACTTTCTCAAAAGAATCAGTTGAAACAATACCTGCAAATTGCAAAGGTAAAGAAGCAAGAATTTTTCCAGATTTAACTACAACAAGTCCACCTTGATTCTTAATTAGATGGTTAGATGCAACTGCCATATCTGAATCATTAGAGCCAATAACTATCAAATCATTTTCATGAAAACTCCAAGTTGAAGCAAATGCACCTATATCGGCTCCAAAGTTTTCAAGAAATCCAATAGAATGTCTATTTGTTCCATGAGTTCTATCAAATGCTGCAACTTTCCAAATATCAGAATCTAAAGATGCAGAAACATTTCCATTCTTTGAATGCAGTTCAGCTGAACCAATTTTAGTAATAATTTCAGTTTGCATATAGATAGTGTTTGCAAGAACATCTTTCTTTTTTGATTTTATAAGAAAATCATTTTTTGAGAAATTTTTTAGTTTTACAGTTTTTTTGATCCATGGAGGTATTGGTTTCTTCTTTACAGGAGTAACAAAACTGCCATTTGAAATTACAAGTTTTCCACCTACAAAGACTTTGTTTGGTTTGAATGATTTTAGATCATTAAAAATTAGAATATCTGCTAATTTTCCAGGTGCAATTCCACCAAGATCTTTTCCCATATTATAATAATCAAAATTATTTTTTGATGCCATAGTTATTGCATCTATTGGTTTTAGACCATGTTTGATCGATTCTCGAATACAGTGATCAATATGACCAAATTTTGTAATATCTAGAGGATCAAGGCCATCAGAGCAAAACATTAGGCGATTAAGATATGTCCCATGAGATAAAACACGTGGAATAATTTCCTTCAAATCACGTCTTATAGAACCCTCTCTAATCATTATCCACATTCCAAGACGTAGTCTTTCTAGTACTTGATCAAAATTGATGGGTTCATGACATGAAAGAACACCAGATGAAACATATGCATTGAGTTTTTTTTCACTTGTGCCTGCAGTATGTCCATTAATTATACAATCGCACTCTAACATTGCTGAAAGGGATTTCATTGTTTTAGGTTCTCTCATAGTGACTTTAGTCCACGAAAAAACTTCTCCCAAACCAAGAACATGTGGATGTTTTACTGCAATTTTTTCTTGGGATAATGTAAGGGATTTACTGTTACTGAATTTTGCATCAACTGGAAGACCTCCAGGAACCACTTGGAAAATTCTAATTGGTAAATCCTCTCCAAGTTTAAGAAATTCTTGAAAACCCTTGTAGCCTGTAACACTTACAATATCAATTGGATCTGAAAAAAGAGACGTAACACCACAAAGAAGTGCCTTTTTTGAAAATTCAGATGGAAGTACAAATTGATCAATATGTAAATGAGGATCTGCAAAACCAGGACCGACGTATTTGTTCTTTACATCAATGACTTTTGTTTTTGGACCAAGTGTGTGAGTAGCATCAGGGCCAACATATGCAATTCTATCCTTAACAATTGCAATCTGAATTTTTGGAATGATTTCTCGAGTGTAAACGGATAACAAATTACAGTTTTTTAAAACAAGATCAGCTTTTTTGTCACCCATTGCTACAGAATTCAAAGAAGAGATCGAATTTGCTAGGCTCGAAGTCACACTTTTTTATTGGGTTTTGCGCCTATTATAGATTCAATGCTTAAATTACGGGTGGGGAGGTTTTGTTGATATGAACATTCCCAAGGTGATCAGAAAGTATTGTGCAAAATGTAAAACACATACTGAACAAAAGGTCTCCATTTACAAGGCTGGAAAAAGACGTGGTTCTGCAAGAGGTGAACGCAGACATGCTGAGCGTAAACATGGATATGGTGGACAAAAATTCCCAAAACTCGCAAAACCAGCCAAAGTTACAAAAAAAGTTACTCCTATTATGACATGTACTGTATGTAAAAAGAAATACAATAAAAAAGGCGTTAGAATTAAGAAATTTGAGTTGGTAGCAGCATGAAAAAAGATCATATTGAAATTCCAAAACCATCTAGCACGTTTCAGAAAGTTAACTGTGATGAATGTGGCGAGATACAAGTAGTTTATTCTCATGCATCAACACAAATTGCATGTAACTCATGTGGAAATACTATTTCAGAGCCAACAGGATCTAAAGCAAAGATAAATGGTAAAATCTCAGGTAGTGCTGAGTAAATCATAGTCTTGTTTTGTGTTTAGATTAAATGCAATTCTTTTATCATCAATTACTACATAATTTTCATCCAAATTTTCAAGTGAGTTAATTTTTTTGGAATTTACTAAAGAAATTCCAGTATAATGACATAGTTGATTTGCAAAATTTACAGAATAATCAGACTCAAGTCCAATAGAAGTCAAGAATTTATTAGTGACAAGAATACTAGTCCAATTTTTTTGAGAATCATATTGATTTACAATTTTCTGTATAATTTCATTATCTAATAACGGTAAATCGCCAGAAGTAACTAACACATCATCATCAATAATTTTTAGTATTGAATTTAGATCCTCTACATAGCTTTTTCCCAAAGTATCAAAAATTTCAACATTATTTTTCTGTAAAAGTTGTTTTGTTTTAGGAGAATTAGAACTGGTGATTGCTAATATTTTTGAAAAACAATTTGAATTTTTTAATGAATCAACTACTTGAAGAATTACAGATTTTTTATGTTTGAGTAATAATTTCTCATCATCTAAATTCATGCGAGTGCCTTTACCACCAGCCATAACAAGACCAATCATATTGATACAAACACCATCAGTGAAGCTAATCTAGTAAGTTCATTTGTAGCACCAAGAACATCTCCAGTTATTCCACCAAAACTACGAGTAGATATGGCTAGAAGAAATATTGTTAGAGTTAAAGTCACACCTAGCATTACTAGTCCGGTGGTCTCACCAATCATCATAACTGGAATTAACATGATAATGAATGCAACAGAGAGTTTTTTCTTGTCTTTCATAATTTTCACAAAAGGAGAATTTGAGCCTAGTGATGCGGAGTTTCCAAGACTTGCCATCAATACCATTGAGAATTTGGCTAAAATTTCGCTAATCAAAATTGCCTTAAACAAATCAAATCCACTTGTTAAAGAGATCGTAATAATCAAACCAATAAGATACAAGACAATTCCTACAATTCCAGCAGAACCAGTAGAAAGATCTTTCATCGCTTTAATTTTTTTATCTTTGCTCCCCTTTACCATAAGTCCATCAGCAAAATCGGCCAAGCCATCGGCATGATGAATTCCAGTTATAATTGCAAGGGATGAAACTACCAACAGACTAACTAGCAAAGGATCTAAAAAGAATGATAATCCGAATCCAAATGAACCAATTAAAAGTCCAATTGCAATTCCAACAATAGGAAAAACATACATGTATTTTGCAATATTTTCTAAAGTTGCATTTGATGATGGAAAGATTGTTAGAAATGAAAAAACAGAACCAATTTCTTTAAACATAAATCCACCATCCAACTAATGATAAAATAACAATTATTGGAATAGTTATCATTCCAAAGAAAAGAATTGAAGTAAGTTTCATAATTGTAATTGCAGATAATACATGTTCTTTTGTTAAGGTGGTTTCTACATTACCTAAACTATAATAATCTAATTTTTCAAACTTTGTTTCAAGAGCTCCTGCAAGTGCAGCCATTGGATATCCAGCATTAGGACTTTCAGTTTTTCTGCCATCACGTAACATTATCTTGTATGATTCTTTCCAATTATTTTGTAAAATAGCAGCTGAAACTATCATTACTAATCCTGTAAGTCTAGATGGAATATAATTTAAAATTGTGTCACAAGTTGCTGCAAACCATCCCACGTTTTTAAAAATATCTGTTTTGTAGCCAATCATAGAATCTGCAGTATTAATTACTCTATACACAAATGCTCCAGGCAAACCAAAAATTGCATAATAAAAGAGAGGTCCAGTAATTCCATCAACAGTATTTTCGCTAATACTTTCAAGCACGCCTGAAATGACGTGATTTTTGTCTAAATTCTTAGTATTTCGCTTAACAATCATAGAAAGATTTGACCGTGCAGAATCCAAATTGCCATTTTCTAAAGAATCCATTACTGCTAATGCATAACGCTCCATGCCTCGAATAGCAATGGTAGTTTTGAGTAAAATTACTCCAGCAATTACTGTAACAACCAAAGTCACCCAATTAGTTGTAAGTAATGAAATTCCAGAATCTAAAATTAAAAGTAATGCAACTACGATTCCTACAGTTATGACAACTACAGAAATCCCTCCAAGTTTTTCAATATGGGCATTTTGATTTTTAGTTAGAGGTATTAGTTTTGCAATTATTGTTCCAATCCATGCAGTAGGATGATACCTATTTTTAGGATCGCCAAACACAATATCTAATCCTAATGCAAATCCAATAATTATTATAGATTCTAGAATCATTTTATCATCTTCTCAATAGTTTTAATATCTAAATTATTTTTTATGTTCTTTGCTAGTTTATCTAGTTCTTTATCAATTTTTAAAATATTATTTTTAGTCCATGCAATTTTTTTTGGTTTTACGTTTAGAGAATCTTCTTCAGGGAGATTTATCTTCATCATTGGAATAGTTCCTAAAACAGGAATTTTTGTAATTTGTTTTATTGTTCTAAATCCTGGTTTTAATACATCAATATCTCCACGAAATTTATTTAATACAAATCCCTTGACGAGTTTTTGATATTTTTTTTCAATCAAAGCCATAGTTCCTACAAGGCTTGCAAAAGAACCACCTTTGTCAATATCAGATACTAACAAAACAGATGCATTTGCTTTCTGAGCAATTTGCATATTTGCAATATCATATTTTTGTAGATTGATTTCAGCTGGAGAACCTGCACCTTCTAAAATTATCAAATCATAGTTTTTCTTTAGTCGAGATAAAGAATCAGTTGCTGCTTTGATTCCTTTTGTTTTTACAAATTTTGCATAGTAGTCTTTTGCATGCATTTTCTTGTAACGTTTGCCATTAAGATAGACTGCACTATAGTAATTCCCCAATGGTTTGAGCATTATGGGATTAAGATCTGGTTCAATTTGACATCTAGCAGCCATAGCCTGAATCGCCTGAGCACGAGATATTTCAAAATCAGGCGTCACATAGCCAAAATTTGACATGTTTTGTGACTTGAATGGGGCTACGCTGTATCCCTTATCTGCAAATATTCTACATAATGCTGCAACAAGTGTGGTCTTACCAGCACCAGAAGCAGTTCCCTGAACCATTAAAGATTTCATGCGATTGCCTCCAATGCTTGAACCAATTTTAGATTATCTTTGTGAGACTTTATTGCAATTCTAATGTAATGATTATTTAGACCACGAAAGTTTTTACAATCTCTAATCAAGATTTTATGTTTTAGTAATTTTTTTTGGAGTTTTGTAGAGTCTTGTTTTGTTTTTATGAGAATAAAATTAGTGGAAGAGTCATGACATTCAAAACCTTGAATATTAACAATTCTGTTTCTGATGAAACTAGATTCTTTTTTTATAATTGATTTTGATTTTGTAAGATGGGATTTATTTTTAATTGCAATCATACCAGCCTCTTGAGCTAAAATATTGACACTCCAAGGAATTTTTATCTTTTGTAAAGTGTTTATAATTTGTTTTGAGCCTACAGCATATCCAATTCTGATACCAGCTAAACCAAATGATTTAGTTAAGGACCTAAGTACAAAGAGATTATCATATTTTTTTATCAAATTTAATATAGATTGATTTGATTCTGGTACTAATTCAATAAAACATTCATCAACAAATACAAAACAAGATTTTTGTTCAGCAGATGATATGATTTTGGTTAATTGTTTTTTTGATAAAATAGTTCCAGTAGGATTATTTGGATTGCAAATAAAGATGCATCCATTTACAGGTATTTGCGAAATAAATGAATCAAGATTTTCAGATAAATTCATTGTTTTAAAAAAAGTAATTTTACAATCAGCAAGTTTTGCTGCAGCTTCATATTCTCCAAATGTTGGTATTGGAATCAAAATATGTTTTTTTGATAAAAATGTACTACAAAAATTATAGATTATCTCAATTGCCCCATTTCCAACAATTAGATTGGATTTTGGTAATCCAATGTATTTTTTGAGGTCAGAGTTCAGATTACTAGAATGTAGATCAGGGTAAAATGCCATTTGATCCAGTCTTTTTTTCAATATTGTTTTGACAGATGGAGGGATGCCAGCAGGACTAACATTTGAGCTAAAATCAATAATATCAGAATTTGGATTAGCTATAGAGTATCTGCCACCGTGTACAACAGGGTTATGTGCTGTAATGGCACTTTTTGTCCTTATTTTCACAGTTCCAAATAGAATTGGTGGATTTAGTATGTTGTGGTAATTCAGAAAACGATTATTAATTGAAGGCGATCAATCTTCAAATTATGGATAAAAAAAGAGTTGCAATAATAGGAGTTACAGGTGCAGTAGGCCAAGAATTTGTTCAATCTTTAGAGAATCATCCATGGTTTGAGGTAACCCAAATAGCAGCTTCGGAGCGTTCAGCAGGTAAAAAATACTTAGATGCAATCAAAGACGCAAGTGGAATTGTTGCATGGGATGTAGGTGAGGAAATTCCAGAATACATCAAATCAATGACTGTCAAAAAAGTTGATGATCTGGATACATCTCAATTAGATTTAGTATTTTCAGCAGTTGAATCTATAGCTGCAAGGGATATTGAAACTAAAATGGCAGCTGATTTGCCAGTTATTTCTACTAGTTCAGCTTATAGATATGAAGATGATGTACCAATTCTAATTCCAGGAATAAATGATGAACAAACTGAATTACTTGAAGTTCAAAAGAAAAATAGAAACTGGAAAGGGTGGGTAGCACCACTGCCTAATTGTACTACAACGGGTTTAGCAATTACATTAAAACCATTACTAGAAAAATATGGTGCAAAAAAAGTTATGATGACATCAATGCAAGCAATTTCTGGGGGCGGAAAATCAGGAGTGTCTGCAATGGGGATTACAGATAATATTATTCCATATATTCCAAAAGAAGAAGGAAAAGTCAGATTAGAAACAAGAAAAATTTTGGGTAAACTAAAAGATGGAAAAATTGAAGATGCAGATATTAGAATTAGTTGTACCTGTACAAGGGTACCAGTAATAGATGGACATACTGAATCTGTTTTTGTTGAGACTACAGAAGACATAGACCCAATTAAAGCAAAAGATACCTATGATCAATATAATAAAGAAATTTCAGTAGCAGGATTACCATCAGCTCCTGAGAAATATTACGCATTTCATGAAGATCCAACAAGACCTCAACCAAGAATGGAAAGAACTGTCGGGGGTGGAATGACTACAACTATTGGAAGAGTAGAAAAAGAAGAATTGTTTGATCATGGACTCAAATACATGTTATTCTCACATAACAAAAAAATGGGTTCAGCAAAAGGTGCAGTATTGTTAGCAGAAATGTTATACAAAAAAGGTAAGATTTAGATTTTTTTTGCAATTTTTACAATAATAACTTTATAAGATCCAGAAATCTAGAACGACTCAGGTGTTTTAAACGGCAAAAGTAGATGATTTAGACTTACAAATTTTATCAGAATTATCTAATGATGCATCAATTTCGGTTCCACGTTTATCAAAAAAAATCGATGTCAACGCATCAGTAGTGTATTCTAGAATCAAACGACTAGTCAAAAGAAAATTAATTGAGCGTTTTACAATTGTTGTAAATGATGCTGAACTTGGATATGATGTTAAGGCTTTAACTGGAATTAATATGGATACAAAAAAACGCGATCATATTATTGAAGAATTATTCAAAATAGATGGCGTCAGAGAAGTAGCAGAAGTTACAGGTAGATTTGACATATTGGTTACTATGTATTCAAAATCATTGGATCAAATGCATAAAATGGTCTCTGAAAAAATTGGTAGAATTGAAGGAATTCAGTCTTCAGAATCATTTATTGAAATGAAATCACGAACAAAAGCAATGCCATATATGCCGTCAAAAGGTAGTGACTAGAATTGCAAAAGCAAAAATCAGAATCACGAGTTGCAGTATATTATGAATTAACAAAACCAAAGATTTGGTATTTGCTTGTATTTACTGCATTTGGTGCAGCACTAACAGCATCTCAAATTTATGGTATTGAAATTTCTCCGGCAACTTGGCTACTAATGTTATTTTCAGTTGCTGCAGGTTCTGCAGCTGCTAATACTTTGACAAATTATCACGACAGAGATATTGATGCCATAATGGAGAGAACAAAAGATAGACCTCTTCCATCAAAGAGGATCTTTCCTGCGATAAAAGCAAGAAATTTTGGATTGGTGCTAGCAGGTATTTCATTAGGATTAGCATTTGGAATTTCCTTTACTACTACAGTAGAACAAGGAATGTGGGCAACTGCATTCATTGCATTTGGATTACTAAACAATGTTCTTGTTTACTCTTATGGATTAAAACGAAGATCAAGGACCAACATAATTTTAGGAGGATTATGTGGAGGTTCACCTCCAATGATTGGATGGGTAGCAGTAACAATGACAGATTTGTGGACTATGGGTCTTGCAATGGCAGGATTAGTATTCATATGGATTCCAATGCACATTTGGGCATTGACATTACATTTCAAAGAGGATTACAACAAAGTAAACGTTCCAATGTTAACTGCGGTACAATCTGAAAAGACATCAGCAAGGGCAATTGCAGTGTCTACTGTAGTAATGGTGTTATTCTCAATTGCTCCATTCTTTATTACAACAGAAACTGGAGAAGCAATGATCGGTGAAGTATACCTATGGACTGCAATTGCATCAGGGGCATTAATGGTTGGACTATCAATGTGGGTTATTGTAAAGCCTATAGAAAAAGCTGCATGGACTTTGTTTAAATTTTCTAGTCCATATTTGGCAATATTGTTTATTGCATTAATGGTAGATTCTGCATTATAAGATATTATTATTCAAGACTGTTAAGTTCTTTAGTAATTTTAGAATGCTTTTCAACTAATATTTCTAATTCCTTTTGTAATTCAACAGAATCCCATTTTGAATTAATCAAAGAAGACAATTTTGCAACAATACTCCATTGGAGATTATTTTGTTCATCAATTACTTCTAAAAACCGTTTTCCCTTTTCATCATCATCCATATTTTTCCGATATTGTACAATGATAAAAATCTAGTAGAAGGTAATTACATAATTTCAAAGTTTTATTAACAAATATTGATTATTTGTTATATTGCAATGTAGTATTTCGGAATGTAAGTTAAAATCTGTAGAGACAGTAAAAATCAGTTTTCGAGAAACCAGAAATCTATGCAAAGAACATCTAAAATTATTCAAAAATAAAGATGAAAAACACTTTCCAAATTTTACTAAAGCATCAAAATTTTGATAAAAATTAATTAGATTTTCTCAAACTTTGAAATCGTTGAAAGATTTAACATCTACTATTTTCAAATAATTGTATGGCTGCTAAGAAAAAAAGTGCTGTAAAAAAGAAATCGGTTAAGAAAACAGCTTCCAAGCCTAAAAAACAAGCAAAATCATCTGTAAAAAAACCAGAATTTGATAAAGCGTGGAAAGAATACAATTCTGCATTAAATGGATGGAAAGAATCTCTTGCACAATGGCAAAAGGCCACAAATGAAACTTTAATGACGTATCATGATGCATGTCAAAAAGCAATAGAGTCAGATGCTGAGTTATTAAAAAAAGTGAATTCAAGTTGGGAGAATACATGGGAAGAGATTGGGCCCGAATACATGAAACAACAAACTAAGATGATTGAAAGTATTTTCAAAGAGACCAATATAGAATCTGTAAAAAAATTCAATGATCAATGGGAAAAATTTCTCAAATCATCAGGAGATGATTCAATCTTGGCATATCAAGAAGCCATTAAAAGATTCAATCAAGCATGGCAATCAGGACAGATGTAAATTACAAGTTTAAATTAAAAAAGATCATTATTTTTTTATTTTTCCAATTCGAAAAACCTTGCAGTTACAAATAGAACAAAATCCCTTAATGGCAGCTCTACCATTTTTCATAGTTGTCTCTTTTGGATTTTTAATTTTTCTTTTAGTTTTACACTTTACACAATAAGCTTCTGGAACATTAGATTGTGTAATTTTTTCAATTGTTGAACCATGAAGTTTTTTCTCAATATCGTCTAGTTTTTTGTTTTGTTTTCGTAATGTTTGTATTATTTCATGTTCAATATCAACAGCCTCAAGTTTTTCAATTTCTTTTTCTAATTCTTTAATTTTGGAGAATTGTTCAGAGGTAGGCTCATCTGAAGATGGGTGTAATTCAGAAATTAATACACTTTCTAATTCATCAATTTGTTGTTGAAGATCATTTACCTGTGTTAATTGTTCAGGGGTAGCTTCTTCTTCATCCTCAAGTTGAGATTCTGGTAAAATCTGAGTAGATAGCATATCCTCTAATTCATCAATTTGTTGTTGAAGATCATTTACCTGTGTTAATTGTTCAGGGGTAGCTTCTTCTGGTTCTGGAATTGATTCTACTGGTTCTAATAATTCTAGTTCTTGTGGTAGTTCTTCTGCTGATTCTTTTGGTAGTGAACCTTTAGAACTAGAAGGAGGTGTAGATTCCGCCATCGGTTCTGGTTGTAATTCTAGTTCTTGTGGTAGTTCTTCTGCTGATTCTTTTGGTAGTGAACCTTTAGAACTAGAAGGAGGTGTAGATTCCGCCATCGGTTCTGGTTGTAATTCTAGTTCTTGTGGTAGTTCTTCTGCT
>Ga0233434_1001251_pt1 | contig 25685 bp, 25 predicted proteins | sample SI_122_August201_4_FD_182738 | JGI IMG/M metagenome (GOLD analysis project Ga0233434, IMG submission 182738) | Seawater microbial communities from Saanich Inlet, British Columbia, Canada - SI_122_August2016_120_MG | ecosystem: Environmental > Aquatic > Marine > Inlet | place: Canada: British...
TAATAGACCTAGAAAGTGCTTGGGGTTAAAAACCCCTTTTGAGGTCTTTGCGCAGATGACTGGCAAGGACTATTTTTTAAACCAAAGTGTTGCACTTATTAGTTGAATTCGCCATGCTTAAAACATGCTTAAATTGTCTTAATCCATTTTTTAACAACAGGAGATACCCAGAGAAAGAAAAAGAAAAATACAAGTAACAATATTGGAAACTGTGCAATTGTATAACGTGGTGTTGCTATATTGACAAAAGAATAAAAAAATAACATCCCATGAACACTGACAGATAAAATACCTGATAACATGAAATATAATGGTATTTCTCTTCTTAATAACAACATAATTAAAAATATAATGCCAATCAATCCACTTATTACTCCTGCAAGTAGTAAACCCGGAAATGCAATCATGGATACTATAGATGACTCCAATTCCCCCTTCAATGGTAAATATGGTATGGCACTATTTTTTGGAATCTTAGATTGTTCTAGAGCCCACTCATTGTACTCCTTTACAAAATAAGGAAAGGTGGTTACACGCAACCCCCAAGATCCAGCATAGTAATACAAGGAGTTTTTGATTAATTGATCAATGCCATTATAAATACGCTGTTTTCCTAGTTCTCTCATTATTTCATGCTTAGAAACTGATGCTTTTTCAGCATAAAAATCATGCCTATTCCGTAATAATTGAAATTGAGCATAAAGCTCATAATTAGGTAATGATTGATTTTTTAACCAAAAAAATGGAATCTTTTCAATAAAAGATCTTACTTCTCTGAACTCTAAATCAACTTCACTCGAATATTCTTCTAAAATATTTTTATAAGGGCCACTATACTGAAAACTTCCTTCTATCATTGCACCCTTCCCAAAAATAATTGGATCCATTATTGATGTTCTATTAATTTTTCCATGGTATTTGTAATGCAAACCTCTTTCTGCGATTTGTGTTAAAAAAAGTGGCACAATAAGTACAGCAATCCAACTCCAGTTAAATTTTTTAAACCTAATATATGCAGAGAGTAAAATAATCGGCATAAGTGCAACTAATGCAACTCCTGATGGTCTCACACCCATGGCCAAACCTATTGTTAATGAAAATAAAAAAAGGTGTTTTATATGGCCATTAAAAAGAAAGTTGATCAATGATGAAACTGCTATTATGTTTAAAGAAATATAGAGTGATTCTGTTAGTATTGCCTTATGCAATGATATAAACCAAATATTCCCAACTAACGCAACCACATATAAAAAAATTGATATTTTTTTTATGCACATATTGGACAATGAACGCAATAAATAATATAAACTCAATGAAAATATTAAGACTTGCACTATTGGAATTTGCTCTATAGATAGTCCAAAATAACTGAAAATATCTAAAAATACTGGATAAAAAGACGTTCTAAATTCAAAAAAATCTATGTACCCTGAGCTATCAGGATGCAGCAATCTAGTTGTAGATGGAAGCAGCAAAGAAGATACAAAAGTTAAAAGAGCTAATACAGCTAAAAATAAATTATTTCTCGTAAAATTATGCATTATGCACATATTACCTATAAATTTTAAAGACAAAATACTTATTCAAAAGGAATGATATGAATGCACAAAGCAATATTGACAAAAATCCAGACACATAGTAATTTGTTAGAGCAGCATTAAAAGCATTAATAAAAGTTATATTTAATACATAAATAAAGGAATAAACCATGAGAAATTTATAAAAAATACTATCATTGTCCCCACTAGAAAACACATGCCTTCCTAGAGTTTTAAAACTAAAAAATACCCCTAAAATCGTAGCAAATAAAGATGCAAATTTATAACCTATACTCATATACAAAAAAAAACTATAGAGAGCATAATATACTATGGTATTAATACTGCCAAATATTAAAAACCTGTGTATTTGATGCATTGAAAATTTATACTTAATTTCTAATAATAAAGCAGTATTAAGAATCTATGATGGTCTCGCCAATTGATCCTTAAATTTGTCATACCAATCAATTGTTAATTTAAGCCCAGTTTCTATATCAATAGGATCGTAATCTTTAACAAGGTTTTTTAACTTGCTAAAGTCTACATATTGTTTTTCAATCTCTTTAAATGAACCATGCTTTTCTTGGATTACGGGCTTAATTTTAGGATCTATTTGTGAGCATAACATATCAATAACGTTCTTAACTTTATGAATTTCAGAAGAGCCAAGATTTATAATTTGAGATTTTGTAATATCAATTTTTTCCATCAATTTAATGGCTCCAAATGCTGCATCTCCTACATATAAAAACTCACGTATATAGTTAGCAACGCCTTTAAATAAAACAGGATTTTCACCATATAATAAGCGCATTATTGATCCAGGTATTAACCTTGAAGTATTTGCATCTCCAGGGCCGTAAAGATTTGCAGCTCTAATAGTAAATACAGGAAGTGAATAATTGCTTGAATATGCTTTTGCAATTAGACCAGAACATGCTTTAGAAACTTCATACACATTAGATGGTTTAATACACTGATCCTCCTTATATGGTAAATCATCTGCATCAAATGAACCGTAAGATTTATCACTCTCCATACACATGATTCCTTTTACTGTGCAGGATGAACGTGCTGCTTCTAACAAATTAGCCGTGCCCATAATATTGGTCTTAAAACTACCAATTGGATTATTAGCGCATAATTTTACAATAGAATTTGCAGCACAATGAAATATGTAATCAACTTCATAATTAGTAATAATCTCCTTCAACCTATCTATATCATTGATATCTGCTTGGCAAATTGAAATCTTTTGATCAATTCCTGAAAGTTTTGCATATGACATCTTTTGATCATGAATAGTGCCAACAATCTCAGCACCAAGATTAATTAATTTTTCAGCAATATGGGGAGCAAAAAAACCAGACATACCTGTAATTAACACATTTTTCTTTTTCCATGAAAAACTCATATCTCCTCACACCTTTTAATTAAAAAATAAATATTATATTTTATATCTTAAATAATTGTATCTGAAGCTTTCTTTTCTGTGTTTTTTTGTAGCTTGAACAACTAGACCTGTGAAAAATATTAAAAAAGATAGAATTATTAGTCCGGTTGCAAGAATTGCAGATGGAAATGCTATAATAGTGCCAGTCAAAATCCAAGGATATACAACATAATACCAACCCCATGCTACGCCAGCAGACAATAAAAACAATGCAACAAATGAAAATGACACAAGCGGTTTTTCGGTAAACACTAATTTAAAAATAGAAAATAATATCTTAATGCCGTCTTTATAAGTAGATAACTTACTTTCAGATCCATCTGGCCTTGGAAAATATTCAGTAATTATTTCTGAAATAGGTAGTTTCATTTCAAGAGAATGGACGGTAAATTCGTGTTCGATATCAAAACCATTTCCATGTGCCGGAAATGTTTTTACAAACCTTCTTGAAAGAACTTTATAACCAGTCAAAATATCGCTAATCCTTTTACCAAATATTCTTCCAACAGCACTAGAAAAAAAATAATTACCTAGCTTATGTCCTGATCTATAAGCTGAATCGGATACCTCAGATCTGGCACATATGACCATATCTAAATTTTCATCTAGTAGTTTGTCTATCATTAATTGTGCTACAGATGGATCATACGTCATATCTCCATCTACAATAAGATATACATCAGCCTCAATATCAGAAAACATTCTGCGAATAACATTCCCCTTTCCTTGATATTTTTCTCTTGCCACAATAGCCCCTGACTCTTTAGCAATTCTGTACGTATCATCAGTAGAATTATTATCATAAACATAAACCAAAGCATCAGGTAAAAAAGACTTATATTGCGCTATAACACTTGAAACAGTACTTGCCTCGTTGTAGCATGGAATTAAAATAGCAACTTTATTATTTTCTTTAACAAACATATAATATATTACACACCATAAAAAATAACTTGGGGATTTATCCGTACGTTTCAAGCCATGCCTGAAACATCAAAATAGCCCATAAACGAGAGGTCCAATCGCACTCTTTACTTTGATGCTGATCCCAAATTTTCCTAACCAACTTAGGATTAAAGTATCCCTCATGTCGCATCTTAGATTCATTTAATAAATCATCTGCCCATTCACGCAAAGGTTCACGTAGCCACTGACCTACTGGCACAGCAAAACCAGCCTTTGGACGCTCAATTAATTCTTTTGGCACATACTTGTACAAAATTTTTCTTATAGGCCACTTGCCTACTCCGTTCTTAATTTTTATACCTAATGGAAGCCTCCAAGCCAACTCCACTACTCTATGGTCTAAAAAAGGGATGCGAGTTTCAAGGCTTACACCCATAGCAGCACGGTCCACTTTAGTTAATATATCGTCTGGCAAATACGTGAGAGCATCCCACAGCATCATACGATGTGCAGACTTCATTGTACCTAAAACAATATTAGAATTATTTAGTTTTGTTTTCAAAACAAAATTATCACTGTTAACAAGTCCATCCTCATTAAACCCCTCAGTAACCAAGCTATAATACATGTCATCTAAACTGTTAACTGTTTTCAGACGATTAGACATCCTATGTGCTTTATCACCCATTGACGCCACCCTATATTTATTAGGCAATAAATGTCCCGCAACATCCCATGTAGAAGTCGGTAGTTTTTGAATAACTGCACCTAAAGTTTGTCGCATAATTGGTGGCATCCACTTTATCTTATTCCAAACACGCTCACCCCATAAATATCTATTATACCCACCAAATAGTTCGTCTCCAGCATCACCAGAAAGGGAAACTGTAACGTGCTGGCGTGCCAACTTACTTACCAAATAAGTTGGGATTTGTGAGCTATCTGCAAAAGGCTCATCATACAAGTTTGGTAAGCTTGGAATCACTTCAAATGCATCTTTAGCTGTTACATACAGTTCGTGGTGATCTGTTCCTAAATGCTTTGCAACCTCTTTTGCATATATTGCCTCATTAAAGGCGCTTTCCTCAAAGCCAATAGTAAAAGTTTTAACGGGATGGTTACATGTTTGACTCATTAATGCAACAATCGTTGAGGAATCGATTCCTCCAGAAAGGAACGCCCCTAAAGGCACATCAGAGATGAGCTGTGATTGAACTGATTCTAATAATGTTTTTTCAAGTAAATCAATAGCTTCATTTTTATCTTCAATAAGATTATTTTGGCTATTTTTTGCAATGCCACTTAAAGAGTACCATTGTTTAACACAAATGCCTTTAGCGTTAAATGTAGAGGATGCTATTTGTTTTGGAGCTTGAGATATTCCACTAGCATCTATTGTTAAAACACATCCTGGATCTAACTTATATATATCTTTAAAGATAGAATACGGAGATGGAACATACATGTATTGCATGTAAAGAGATAGAACATTTCTATCAATTTTATTATTAAAGCCCTTGTAAGATCTTAATGCTTTAAGCTCTGAGCCAAATAAAAAAATGCCATTACTCCAGCCATAATATAACGGCTTCTCTCCAAACCGATCTCGGACAAGGTATAGCTTTTTGACTTTTAGATCCCAAATAGCAATGGCAAACATACCGACTAATTGACCTAAGGTTTTTTCAATCCCCCATTGGGAAAATGCAGAAACTAAAGTTTCAGTGTCAGAATGACCCTTCCAAGATTGACTATATTTAGAATCATTTAATTTTTCTCTTAACTTCAGATGATTGTAAATTTCACCATTAAAGATAACTACAAAATTTTCACATGGGGACATCATTGGCTGATGTCCAGCTAATGACAAGTCTACAATTGACAACCTTTGATGGCCAAATGCAATACCGCTTTCTTCATTAGTCCAAGTACCTGCGCCACCATCCCCCCTATGAGTCAATGTTGATGACATCTTACATATAGACTCATTAAGCTCATCTTTTCTAAGATTACCAAAAATTCCAGATATTCCGCACATATGTTTTTTAAAAAGAATTAGAATTTACAAATAGTGTCGATAATAATCATTAATATATTCTTTTAAACAAACCTTCCAATTTCGCATTATATTTATATTTCTTAAATTAAGCTTTTTATCAATTAATCTCTCTGATGGTGGTCTATCGGCAAAATACTCTTCTTTCCAATAATCTGATGTTACAGAGGTAATTTTTATTGTATCACTTAAACCTAGTATATTAACAAGCTCAGTGGCCACTTCATATCGCCCTGTAATTCCACCACATACCATGTTATACAGTCCCCAATATTTCTTTTCTAATAATAATTTCACATTCTTTGCAAAATCATGTGTGTAAGTCGGAGTTCCTAATTTATCATCAACAATAAATAATTCTTTTTTTCCTTGTTTAAGTTGTGAAATAATTTTTTGAATAAATTTTTTATCCTTTTTAGGTCCTCCACCCATCATCCATCCAGCTCTACAGACAAGATGATTAAGAACATTCTGAATAACAAAAACCTCACCAGCATACTTACTTCTTGCATAATGCCCTAATGGATTTGGCTGATCCCAGTCATCGTAAACATCTTTAGCTCCATCAAAAATTCCAGCAGTACTAATATATAAAAGAGGTATATCCATATTATTTGCAATATATACAGCATTCTCTACAGCTATTGTATTAGTTAAGTAAGTATCATCAGGATGAAGTTCACAATATTCAAGATCAGTATAAGCACCAAGATGAAATAAATAATCCGGTTGAAACAACTCAACATCTTTTTTATACGAATCTAAATCTCTAAAATCTAAATATCTCAACCAATCATCGTTTACATCTATATCAGTACACTTTAAATTATAGTCTTGACTAAAAACACTATAAAATGCTTCTCCAAGCATTCCACCACAACCAGCTATATAAATTTTTTGTTTTTTTAACATTATTTATTTCCCATAAATTTCACTAATGATTGAAAAATACTTTGCTTTAACCGCGCCTATTGAGTATCTATCAACAACTGTTTTTCTAGCAGCTTGGCCAAGTGATTTCCTTAATTTTGGATTCTTGATTAACTCCTCAAGAGTATCAATCCATTCTTTATCACTATCAACCAAACATCCATTTTTCATATTCTTTATAATTTGAGGCGTTGTACCTATATTAGTAGCAACTGTTGGCAGCCCAAAAGACATATATTGAATTGCCTTAAGCCCACTTTTACCGTAAACCCATGGGTCATCAGAAAGTGGATAAATTCCAATATCGATTTTTTGCATATCACTTACCTCATTTTTACTGCTCCATTGAATAACTTCAATATCCATTTCTGGGAATTCGTATTTAAAGTTACCAATTATAAGCAACTTAAAGTCGCACCTACTTTTTAAATCTATTAGTACATCTTTTAACAAGTCAAGATACTCTTTTGAACTAAAAGTCCCAGTCCAACCTATCGTTACTTTTTTATTATTACTATAAGTGTTGACTGGTAAAAATTTATCAGTGTTAATAGATGAAGAAATATATTTACATTTCTTTCTGTTATTAACACCAGCACAATATTTATTTAACGTTGGTGAACTAGTAATAACATAATTAGCTCTCTTCATTAAAAATTTATTCTTATTTAGATTTTTTAAAGGGGCTATAATATTATTAACACTACCATTACTAACAGCAGTTACAGTATTATCTTCTATATCATAAATAAGTTTTTTGGATAAAGTTCTAACAATGCGTTCAAATAAAGTAGATCCAAAGGGGGTAACCCACATATGAACATAAACAATATCATATTTATATATACGGAATAAATCACGAAACCTATAAAAATAACCTACTATTGTTCCTATTATCTTAAGTAAATATCGCCCTTTCAAATAAACTACTTTCCACATAGATTGATTCATAAACGAAGAAACAGTTATTTCATATCCATTGTCCTCCCAATGGCTAAAATATTGCTCATACTTTAATCTTTGTCCTGCAGCAACATTTAGTGGAAATGGACAAATAATCAAAATTGATTTTTTTAAATCACTATTGTAGTTTGACATCTAGTGAATTATATATACTGTTATACAAATTAACACCTTCTTCTAATGAAAAATATTTCAATGCCGTCTTCCGGCACCTACTCCCAACTGCAGGATCTTTAATTAACTCCAATAAACGCAGAATACTTTCTTTCTTTTCGTTTTTATCAAAACTATTTAAAACTACACCAACATCCTCATCATTGACAATATCAGCCATATCTCCAACTCCACTATTGCATATACAAGGAATGCCACAACCTAAAAACTCACCCAATTTAGTTGGCATCGAAGATATTTTTGAATATAAAGGTTTTATTATAAAGATTCCTGCATCCATAGAATGCATCGCATGAACCATATCCGAGTGACTTCTAGCCTCTAAAAGAATTGAATTTTTATCAATTTTTGCATTTTTCAAACATTTATTTATATAATCATGTCCACCTTTATTAATAATATACAATCGCACATCAGGAACGACTTCTTTAATTAATTTATAATACTCTAATGCTTCTTCAAACAAGTACCATACGCCAACAGAGCCAACATATCCTATTGTAAGGGGTGTGATTTTTCTTTCGGCACTATCGGCATTAAATTCCGGCTTAAACAGTTCTAAATCAGTACATGTACTTATAACTTCAAAATGTGGGGATTTTTCTTGTAAATAAGGAAACTTCTTCATCTCATCAACAGCCTTGCTAGTAAGTGAAACTATTACATCTGCATTCAACAAAAAATATTTTTCAAGTCCTTTGGCCATATAATACAAATAACTGCCTTTAGGCCAAATATTACCATCTATACGCTCATCAGCCCAGAATCCTCGCATATCAAAAATATAACATACTCCTAAAAGTTTTTTAAATATTAATGCACTTATAGATGAAACATAGCTTCTAGCATGCACAATTTTAAGCTTATATCTAATAATCAGCCAAAATCCCAACACTGTGGCGTGCAATATGTCCCATAAAGTTGCCAATGCTGTTGGTCTTTTATGGTAGGTCAATGGGTGCCACTTGATATTAGCCTTATTAATACGATCGACAATTTCTTCATACAAAAATTTATTTTTTTTGTCTGAAATTTTCTCGAAACTAATTAGATGGATTAGCCTATCGTTTGACAGGCCCTCTAAATATGACAAAACTTGAGACTGGCCAAGCGGCTCTAAAATTCCATCATAGGAAATATATAGGATACTATTCTTCACAAACCAAAGCCTATTTTTAAAGCATTATTTATTTGCCCTAACCACGGCTGCTCTTGAATTTCCATAATACACATAATCTGCAAATGTAACTCGCAAACCAGAATCTTCAATCCATTTTTTTACTTGTTCAATTGTTTGGGGATTATCATACTCAGGTGAAAACATGTCAAAAGTATCAAGAATAACCCAATTTCTTAATTCATCACTACTTAAGCTATCTGGAATAGTTGAAGAAATATCTGGAATAGGTAAAAAACGATTAAACAACTTTCCCAAACCAACCTTCTTATTGAAAAAATAAAGAGTAATCATCCAGTCTATATTTTTTTCTATCAAAGAAAATAATTTTTTATGATCAACTCTTTTGAGCCACGGCCTTAAAATATATTTGGCATTAATTTTTGTCCACCATCCATTAACAGGATAAAAGTCTATTACTAATTCGCCTCCAGTGGATACTTTTTCTGATAATGATTCAATACTAAGCTTAAAATTTGGCGTATGTTGCAACACCCCCAGGCAAAAAACTTTGTCAAATGAATTATTTTGAAAAGGCATTGCATAAATACTTGCTTGGAAAATTTGTATACGATTCTTATATTCCTTATTATTTCGATAATTTGCTTCAACAGCACTTGAAAAATCAATACTATATAAATTTGCTTTTGTATTAGACAAAACCACTTGTGAAAACCTTCCCGCTCCACAACCAACTTCTAACAAATTTTGATTTTTTAAAGATAATGGGTCCCAGTTTGTCTCTGCAAAAAATCTGATTTTACTTATTAAACAATCTTTTTTTTCACGATCAATTTGAGTCTTTTGAAATTTATTCCATTGAAAACCGAAATTATCCGTGTAATTACTTCCATCCACTATACGAATAACGCCCCTTATCTTTGGAAAAACTGTACCACTATCGTCTACTAATTTATTATCAACTGATTTTAATAAACTAAAATTATACGGATTAATTAGTTCCATAATAGCTCTCATACTATACCATTTAAATTATTTTAGAGTCAAGACGACTTATTTTATTGACTTCAAATGCCCACTAATTTGTACATTTTTTTTAAAAATAGAAAGAAAAATTCCTGCGATATTACCCAATGTCAAACGAAACCTATCGTAGTCTAATTTAAGAATACTAGCAGCCATATTCAAAATAACAAGGATGAAACTTGATAACCAAGCTTTAAAAATAGACAGTCCCCTGTGTTTATATTTACGAACAAAATATAACCGATTAATAATTTGCCATTCGCCAAGAATATAGTACCTATCCCTGCGAATAGGATGATGATGATGATTAACGCGTGCTTCTGATAGAATTATTAAACTATAGCTCCCGCCAATATTAAAACTAAAATCTATATCTTCCATATAGCCAGATCCTTTGAACCATTCGTCGTACTTAAATTCTTCTAATACCTTACGCTTCCATACAGTAGCGCCGCCATAAAGCCAACTAACATCAGTTGTTATTCTTGGATTATCCAACATAGATACAAAGCCAGTACTCAAAACCTCCCCAAGATTATTTGAATCCATACCAAATAATTTCCTTACTGCTCCAACTTTTCTATCAGAATTCGTTATTGCAAATGCAGCGCCTCCATATGTTGACGGGGCATTGTCCCAAAAGGCAATCATTTTCTCTATCGCATCTGGACAAAGCTCTAGATCATCATCAAGAAAACCTACTAGGGTAATATTGTCATTTATTATTTTTACCCCCTCATTCTTTTGCCTTGCAAGAGACGGAGGAAAAACACGAATATAATCAATATTCAATTTAGAGAACTCATTAACAATATCGGGTATTGGATTATAGCCTCCATCAACAATAATAATTTGATTTGGCAACACTGTTTGTCTTTCTATACTCTTTAACATAAAGCATATGTCTTCCTTACGATCCATTGTCGGAACAACAAATGCTATTTTATGTGAAACAGTATTCAAAATATTATTACCAGTGTTCAACAAGGATTATGATCGATAAAAAATAACATTATAGCCGCTTGTATTTTTATCATTAGTAAATCCACCGTATAGCCCATATTTTCTCATCTTTTTAATAATTTTATTAGAATAGTCCATCCTATTTGGATCTAGCTCAATCAGTATCGTCTTAAGCCTTGAATCACAAAAAATATCGTCTGATCCGTCAATTATCTGATCTTCGATACCATCAACATCAATCTTTATATGGTTAGGAAACTCTATAGAAAAAATTTTAATAAATTCATGAATACTAAAGCCTAACATTGCCTGTGCAAATTTTGGCGTAAAAGACTCTCCATGTTGATTTATATTATGCGAAAAACTAGAATGAGCCCCGCCAAGTTCCATGTTTGACATGTACAACTTATCTAACAATGTGTCATTATTAAAGGCCAGACAATAGGCTTTAATTTTATCTGATATTTTATTAATCTCTATATTTTTATTTAATAAATAATAGTTTGCTGCAGATGGCTCAAAAGCCACAACATTAACACCTTTTGTGGCGGCATATAAAGAATAGACACCCATATTCGCTCCAATGTCCCAAAAAACATCATCAACATTAAATTGATCGATCCATGCAATTGTTTCCGGCTCTTTAGTCAGTAAAGTCTGTGCACGCCACACAGGAATACCACCATAGCAATAAAAACTAACCACTCCATGTTTTGTCTTTATACCAATCACTGAAGTTAGTTTTTCTGAAAGAATAGAAGAAATTAGTACAGATTTTTCTCTCCCCAAGACCTTGAAAATTAATTTCAATATTTTTGCCAAAAAATCAATTAACATTACTCATTCCTTAATCGCTTTAATATCCATATTTCCTGTGTATAGTTTTTAATGCCATCAATATGATACTTAAACTCTGATACATTATAGTGCACGTTTTATAAGAACTAAAAATTAGCACAAACAATACTATCAAGATTTCATTAACTCTAATAAATTATGGGTCAAGATAACTTTAGAGGTATAATATCATGATAATATGTTGCTATGCTGGTAAAAAACAAGTATGTAAAACATGCCCATATTTCTGAGGCTAAATTTAAACAGGTAATTTTGTTGTTTTCTGAAGATTTGACTGCAATTAGGCTTAGGATCTTGGAATTGCCCTTGGGTACAGCGCGTCCGCGGAAAACGCGGCCGTGGCGCCAGAGGAAAAACGATAGTGCTTGGATTGTTAAAACGTGGTGATAAAGTTTATATAGAAATAGTGCCAAACTGTAAGAGTGCTACTCTACAAAAGATTATCAAGGGCAAGACGAACGTTGATAGTGTTATTCATTCAGATGGTTGGCGTGGGTATAATGATTTAGTAGATTTTGGTTATAAGAAGCATTTTAGAGTGCACCATGGAAAGAATGAGTTTGTTAGAGGTAACTCTCATATTAACGGCATAGAATCATTTTGGGGCTATGCTAAAAACAGATTGGTAAGGTTTAAAGGAATGGATAAAAATATGTTCAATTTACACTTAAAAGAATGCGAATTTAGATTCAATAATCGCAAGCAAAATATTTACAAAATTTTGCTTGGAATGTTTAGAAAAGAGCCTCTAAAGTTATCTTGACCCTAAATTATTTTTACTTAACTTAATTTTTTTGAATTTTACTTATTCCTTGACGTGCAATAGTATCTAACATACGTATATCTACACCATACGCAATAAATTTATAGCCTTCATCGATAGATTTCGTAAGCGCAGCTTGATCTGGCTCAACAATATGAATCCCAGATGCTACTGTCGAACGATTTCCAGCATCCTTTATTTTAGATTTAATATTTTTAAATTGTAAATTTTCAAATTGGCCAGCTATTCCAAGTGAACAAGATAGATCATATGGGCCGATTATAAATCCATCAACACCTGGTGTAGCTAGAATTTCATCTAAATTACTAACAGCATCCTTATGTTCAATTTGTACTATTACTATTGGCTGACTATGCTGCCAATCCAAATATTCTTTAAACTTAGCTCCATATCCTTGAGCTCTTGCCAAGCCCACACCTCTGATGCCTCTAGGGCCATACCGCGTAGCAGAAACTGCTAACTCCGCCTGTTCTCTAGTATTTACCATGGGAACAACAATACCATGAGCTCCGGCATCCATAACACGCTTAATCTGATCAGGGTTATTTGATGTAAGACGAACTAAAGGGGAGACATGGCACAAATCAATAACTCTGATCAGCTCAGACGCAGTCTGAATATCAATAGAACTATGCTCCAAATCAACAACAAGCCAATCATATCCAGCTTTTGCCATAATCTCAGCAACAACAGTATTCCCAATAGTAATCCAAGATCCTATTGAAACCTCATTATTAGAAAGTTTGTCCTTAAGAGTCATTTATTTTTTTATTATAATAAAATCTACAATTTGTTGAATCGTAGCGGGTCTCCATGGCTATCTAACCCTTTAATTGCAGAAAGACCCATTGCCAATATGGATTCATGCGTGCTGCCACCAATATGAGGAGTAATAAAAACATTATCCATAACTGCAAGATCAGCATCAATAAAAGGCTCTTTTTCCAGCACATCAAGTGCTAATCCAGAGATTGATCCTGTTGCAATCATATCTTTCAATGGCTCTTCTTCAATTAAACCGCCTCTAGCAAAATTAATAAGGATTCCACCTTTTTTTATGTAATTCATATTATTTTTATTTATTATATGGTAGGTTGATTCGTTCAACGGAAGATGGAGTGTAATAATATCAGATTGTTTAAGTAGTGTATTTAAATCTACCCGACCTAAATTGTAGCTTTTATAAAAATCTGAATAATCCTTAATATCATTTACTAAGACAGTACACCCAAATGGCTGCAATATTTTTACTAGATCCTTTCCAATATTTCCACATCCAACAATACCAACTGTACAGTCGCTTAATTGTCTGCCTATTATTTGATACCATTTATTCTTTTTAACCTCAGAATTGGAGAAAAATGTTTTATGAAGTAAAGAAATTGCATTAGCAATAACAAGTTCTGATACAGACCTTTTATTAACGCCGCCAGTCCATCCTAGCTTAATACCATATTTATGCATACTATGTAAATCTATCATATCCAAACCAACACCATATTTAGAGATAACTTTTAAATCCGGAAGTTGATTTAAAACAGATTCATTGATACTTTCCAATGCAACTATCGCCTTATCATGGCCTTTTAAAAATTCTACTAAAGAGTAAGAGTCAAACCTTACCTCTTTATCGTTAAAGGTTATATTTTTATAGTGTTTTGTCAACTCGACACGCAATAATTCATTTTTTGAAAACGAACGAGAACATACAGCAACTTTACTTTTAGTATTCATAAGATTTTTAGTGTCAAGATGACTTTAAAGACTTGCCTCTAAATAATTTAAGAAAAATTTGATACATGCTCTCAGCGCTTTGATCAAGCCTAGGCCCACATTCTGTTAAATATAAATTAAACATTTTTATCCGTATTTTTAACCTTACTAACTTTGTTTCGGCATAGTCCCTAATCAAATTCTATTGGGATCAAGATAACTTTATTCTAATATAAGACCATTGCTTGCGTATACATTCAATGAATGATCAATACTGCCAGCTTCATACTTAACCCTGCCTCCTGCACCCTCAACAATTGCGATACCTGCAGCAACATCCCAATGCATAATATTTTTTTCCACATAAATGTCCGCAGATCCTCTAGCTACATTTAGCAGGGAAATGGCCGCAGACCCTATCATTCTAACTTTAGAATAGCTACTAACCAAATCAAAAAAAGAGTGTTCTTTTTTACTATCAAGTTTGAGCCTTGAGGGGAACCCTGTAAAAATAGACGCTATTTTTTTATTATTTATATTAGAAACATTTATTTTAGATGAATCATAAAATGAGCCAATACCCTTACCGCCCCATGCCAGCTTATTATTATTAAGATCAAAAATTACTCCAAATACAGGATTATTCCCCCTCCATAAAGCTATAGAAATGGCATACGGCCCAGAGTCTTTTATATAATTAAATGTTCCATCAAGGGGATCAACAACAAAGTATAGTTCAGAAGTTCCAGATTTGACGATTCCAATCTCTTCACTCAAAATTGATAGTCCAGTTGGAGTAAGAATATCTAGTATCTCTTTCTCTAAAGCTACGTCTACCGAAGCCTTTATCTCTTTTTGAAATTTTAAGTCATAAGTATAATCCTTGTTAAGATTGCCTACATCAGAAAATACTTTGTCTCTTGCTTTTCTTACAGCAAGAATCGATAATTCTAACAACTTTTCAACACTATAAGGGCTTGACATATAGCTTTAAAAATGCGCCAACAAGATGATTAATAATAATATGCCCGTCTTCTGCCGGCCCGTACTCTCCAAACTCTGTAGGGACGTGTATTGACATATCCACAATTTTCTTTAGCTCCCCTCCATCAAAAGATGTTATAGCGATAGTTTCAGCTTTTTTATCTTTAGCAATATTAACCGCATTTATTAAATTTTTTGAATTTCCAGATGCGGAAATAATAACAACAACATCGTCCTTCTTCAAATAAACATTTAGTTGTTGTGAGAATACATGATCGTACCCATCATCGTTAGCAATTGCTGATAATACAGCTTGATTATCACATAGACTAATGGCGTTAAACGGCTTATCCCACGATCGAGTCCCAATTGCCATATCATTAACAAAATGACTTGCCGTTGAAGCGCTGCCTCCATTCCCAATAAAATAAATGGTAGAATTGCGCTCCCTTGCTCTAAGAATAGCCTTAATAAAACACTCTACCTCCTTAATAGATATTTTCAATAGAACTTCACGAGTATATTTAATATATTCAGAAGCAAATCCTTTTATTGAATTATCTTTATAAATTCTCTCAATATTATTCATAATGGCCTAATTAATGTTATGTTTTTTACTCCAGTCACAATCTGACATGTATATTTTATAAACTAGTTTCATTGTTAAAAGAGCATCAAGAGATCCTCCATGCTCAATACTCTTATTACTTTTAATTGAGCTGGCAAACGCACCTATTTCCCTCTCCCAAGACGGGTCTGTATTATAACGCATTGTTTGTTCTTTTGGGTCTCCAGAGTCTCCATTATGATTAGACCAAACTTTTGTCAATATTTCTGCACCATAACTCTTTGACCCTGTTAGAATGCCTCCCAAGTTAATACTTCCCCCTTCTAAATTAATTTCAAGAGAGAATTTATGCCTCCATTGTGTAGCAGATGAATGCAACATTCCAACAACTCCTTTATTTGTCCTCATTAATGCGTAAGCATTGTCTTCAACATCAAAATTCCAATAGTTGCTAGAAATAAAGCTGTGAATATCTATAAATTCACCAGCAAAAAGACGCATTAAATCAACCATATGAATTCCTTGATCTAATAAAACCCCACCTCCAGATACGCTTCTTTTGGTTCTCCAATCATCCTGATTGAATGTTACTAACTTTGATTTTCCGTAAACACCGCGCAAATTAATTAAGCCTCCAAGTTCATTTGATTCTAATATGCGTATTACCTCTTGAACAGAATCATGATACCTATGATTAAAGCCGTACATCAATTTTAGATCAGGGTGTTCTTTTTCTATTTTTATCACATTTTCTATATCTGATACATATCTTCCTGGTGGCTTTTCACAAAAAACATGAAAACCTGCTTGCAATCCAGCTATAGTAACTTCTGACACAATATCATTTGTCATACATACAAAAAGCACATCTAATGATGAGTCATCAAGCATGGATTTATAATTATCGTAACATCGTATTGTGCCTCTATTAATACTACTTATGCCCCTTAAATTTCTGTCACAAACAGAAACAACCAGCATGTCAGTACGGTTATCTATATGTTTATGCCGTAACTTACCAACAATACCATAACCCGCAATTCCAACCTTTAGTTTATTGTCATTCATACTAATTACACGCCATATTTAAATACATATTTTCTAAAAGAAATTATAGAGTATTGTATTGTTTAAAAAAAGAATCACTAGACATTAAGCTACGCACTGCCTCCATATCTGATTCAGTATCAACTCCAATATTTATACCACTTATTTTTATCATTTTTATTTTCCCTCCATTCTCTATAACTCGCATCATATCAACAGACTCGATAATTTCTAATGGGGTTTGCTCTAGAGCATTAAATTGCAATAAATAATTTCTCTTAAAAATTATCAATCCGGTCTGATAATATATGGGAAATATTTTATTAGTCTGCCATTTTGAGGGAATTGATTCACGTGAAAAATAAAGTGCATTATTATAAAGATTTATAACAACTTTTACGATATTCTTATCATAAGAATCGTCTCCCAACTTGAATTCGCCCATCAGATTTACAATATTTATGTCTTTGGTGTTGGTCAATTCCATAAGCCCTAATTTGATATCATTAGGATTAAGCAATGGTTCATCACCTTGAATCATTGCTACCATATCAAACAAGGTATTTTCTTTCTTTTCAATTAACAAAAGTGCTTCGGAAGCCCTATCAGAAGCTCTTTCATGATCATTAGACGTCATTACTGCTAAACCACCAATACTGGTAATATAGTCAAATATAACCTTATTACATGTCGCTACACATACCAAATCAATATTGCTTATCATTCTAGCTCTGTAATACACATGGCCAATCATAGGCATTCCACATATTTTCTTCATAGGCTTTCCGGGGTAACGTGTGGACTCCATTCTTGCCGGAATAATTGCTATATTCTTCATGCCTGTCTTTAAAGAAAACTCTTCATATTTTTTTCACTTTCCTTAGAAAAATATTTTTTAACATATTCCACCCCTATTTTTTGCCTATTTACATATTCTGTATCGCTAATTAATGAAATTTCTTTAACAATTCTACTAATTGATAAGTCCAATTGTACAACCCACTTAAAAGAACAAAAATCAAACAATGGATCGTTACTTAGTAACTCTCTCTTTTTAAAATGCACTATAGGCAACCCTGCCATTAGCGATTCCACTGCAACTGTAGAGCCCCAATAAAGAGTCATATCAGATTCATCAATATCATCTTTAAGAGGCCTGTTGCTTGAAACTTCAATATTAATAGGGAGATTGACTCTATTTTTTCCAAATGCATAAAAAATAGAGTCAATAGGTAAAATTGGATGTGTTCTAATTATAAATTTAAAATTTGGCGTTTTTTTGGCTTGCTCAATTGTATAAAATAATAAATCTACAGTTTCCAATAAGCCATCAAGAGCAACTAGGATAGTACAAGATTCGTTTAATGGCCTCCTCATACGCATATTAATAGAGCTATACAAATATTGATACCTAAGAGCGCATCCTGATACAATTTTTCCTTCAGGATAATAACTATTTTTTTTTAAAATATCAGTGGTGATGGTGCCAGTTGTCACAATTCTATTAGGCTGAGGAGATACGCCTACCTCACTCTTACTCAAAAACATTCCTGTTGCTGCCAGTGGTACAACAGAATGCTGATAACCAACGATATTCAAATTAGGCTGAACACTTCTCAAGCCCACAGTAAACATTTTTTCCCAATGGTTCCCTTCATACGTCAAGAAACAAGATTTCAACTTGAAGTATTTAGCCATTCTTCTAGCTATATAAAAATATAAATAATCTCCAAATGGAATATGCTGTCCAGATGAGGATGCCAATGTCCTTAAAATTGCACTCACGTTATACCCTAAAAATGGTACATTTTTTGGGATACTGACTGGCCTTGCCAGCCAATACCATGACAATGAAAACCCTGCCAATAAAATATCTCTAAAATATAAAAAACTTTCTATAGGTATAACAATATTTTTATCTAATTTTATCATTTTTTTATAACACTCGTATCGACCTATAAAACCTTGTGCTATTGTTATTACTTGACATTTGTTATTTATTTTTTTTTCTAAATAAGATGATAAATCTCCAAAAAAAGGGTCATAATACGACCCTTTATTATCAAATGCAGTTAAATATGTATAGCTTTTTATTAAGTAAATAGACTTGTCTTTCTCAATATTTTTGATACTTAGAGAAGAATTTATAGTTTTAATTTTAATTAGATTTAAAAAAGATGAGAGTACTGCTTTTAAAAGAAAATACCATTTTTTAACCCTCCAAATGAAATTATAATCTAATCTAGACGCTGTCTCATTTACGACCACAGTATCAATCGAGTTAGCTTTTGTATAACGTTTAATTGAAGCAATTACAGGCCAAGATAGTGCGATTATGTATAAATCAGATTCGTCCTTATTGCACTTGTCAATAGCCCTTACAGACAATATAAATTCATATAAAGTATTCAAAACAGGTGATAAAGTCCTATTTTTCGATGCTAAATTGGTAGCCCACCAATCTTTTTTATTGCTATTTAGAACGGACAAATTCCCAATGATATCTACATATTCTCTAAGTATGTTTTCTCGATTTTTACTTATAAAATTATCTATATTTACTTCCTTAACGCCTAATTCTTTCAATTGAGAGAGAGTATTTGAAAAAACATTATCAAAACAAAGGTACCTACAATATATGCATTTTACTTTCTCCTTATATCTTAATAAACCATACTCTTGCTCTGATTTAGACTCTCTTTTAAGAAATATGTAAATTGTCATATCAAAATTTTATTTTCTATTGATCAAGTAAACTTCTTTCTGTAAATTGATATCTGTTTCACATTCATCACTTCTCAATACCAGAAGAAAGCCCCTTGTATTTAGAAGATGATTTCAAGGCCTTTGGCCGACCTAGAAAAAACAACCTTTACAAGTGCCTCATATTGTTTTGCTTTTAATATTGTACCAACACAACCTAATACCTCATTATCTGGGTGGGCCCGCTATCACCAAAGTTCTAGTTTTTTCATTTAATACTATAATCAATATATACATCAAGACAGGGAAGGGGAACATTCTACCGAAGATATATTATATCTATATAGTAATAGAATTTACCCAAGTTTTTAATTCTTTTATGCCACTTATAATTGGCACACCGTGTGCTGCCAAGTCGTCCTTCTGTATTTTTTTTGACGGATCATAAAATACAGAAGAAACCCCTGCATTTTTAGCAATAATTGCAGTAGACGTAAATGGAAGAGAAATAACAATTTTAGACTTTTCAACCACATCTAAAGCAGGCACGGTAGGGTCTATTAAAACAAAGTCCTCTCTCGAGACAAGGCTATTGGTAAATCTTACATAAGATCGATGTGTAATATTCCCATCATTTCTCTTCTTCTTAAGGAGAATTGTCACATCCTTATGGTAGAAAGCAGTACGAATATCCTCTAAAAATAAATTTATGACACTTGGAGTGTAATAATCATTTGGTGCGCAAAGCATTTGATAACACGAATCACGGACAGGAGAGACGTCAAAAACAGATATTGATTTTTTTGGAAATTCTTGAAAAAAAGCGTTACCAGATGAAAACCATACTGGACCTACTATTTGAATATCTTTTTTATAGCTAGACATTCTATTAATAAAATCTTTTTGATATTTATCCCAAACTAAATACTTAGACCAGCTAATTAAACTCCAAATATGCTGTTTTTCATATCCATATTTAGTCTTAAAAATCTCAATATTTGTTGAATAAAAATAAAAAAATACATCGGCTCCCTTCTCTTCTACTTCATATGTCCACATTGGGCGATATATATGACGATAGTTCATCATGTTAAATAAATATTGACATGCTATACTTGATGGATCTGACAACTTTACCACCTTTACTTTTGCATATTCGGACAATAATAATGCATATTTCCACTTTCCAAAAATCAATAACAATGCAGATACAGAAATTGATGCAGCACCCCATAATATAAAATATAAAATATAAATTAATTTAGATATGCTTGGTAGCTCATATTTTTTATATCTCACTATGGTATTTTTTATTTTAATAGACTTAGCACTCTTTACATTATGGCAAACTAGATCAATTCCACTATTCATCACACCGCACGACATATACCATGTAATTATGTCATGACTATCCACACGAGTAGGAACATTGCAATTCAATAAACCAGAAAAATAAGCGTACTTGCTGTAAGTTTTTTGTTTTTTTGTGATAAAAAAGGCATCTATATGTCTATATATATATGAAATTATAGTTACTACACCTCTATACCAGTACAGTACAACAACTAATGCCCACCAAATAGAACACATTAATTTATTTACTTGAACACCCTCGCCTTTAATTGTATTCTGCCATGAGCCATGAATCGGGAAAATTAATTTTTTTTTACTTCCAAATGAAGATAATAAAGCCATATTAAACTTACTAGTTTCAATCCTTGTCAATAGAAACTGCCTTAAAGCTAAACTCTGATCACACCTGCTTACTCCAAATAGTAAATCTTCACCTATAATCTTTGTACCTCTAATACCTGTCTTAGATAAACTTCCTTTAATATTATTAACTACAGCTAGTCTACCATGTTTCTTTAGTAGCCTGTACCCCCTCATTCCTGATCTGAGCTTTCTAGCCTTTCTTAATTTATTGAGTTTTTTAATATAAGAGAATAACACTATAAGGAGATACTTACTCTAAATTAGTCTGTACCATTGTCTGCAATGATTCCAGTAAAAAATTATTTGTCTTTATTGTCACTCTTTTCATTTAATTAAACCATGCGAAATAGGTGTGCCTCTAGTAATATTACATGTTGCTTTTGAGTTTAAAACTTTCTTTATGTGCTTAGGCTTCAATCCAAGTCCTGGACGGATAGAACGTACATTTTTTTCAGTAAATTTTTCACCTTCTTTTATCTCCTTAACGGCATATAAAGAACGACGAAATTTCAATCCTAATTCTTCAATACCTTTTAATTCATACCCGGCAACACCTAATGATCTATATGCTATTTTAGTATCATCACATAAGACCTTTAATTCATGAGGCTCTAATGAAAAATCACTATCTAGGCCTTTATCTTTTCTTGATAAAGTAAAGTGTTTTTCAATAACACTAGCACCAAGTGCAACACTTGCCACTGCTACAGTCGTGCCTATCGTGTGATCCGATAAGCCCGATAAAACATCAAATCTCTGAGCTAAATCAGGAATAGTTCTTAAATTGGACTGCTCAACTGGTGCAGGATAAGAGCTAATACAATGTAATAAAACCAAGTCTTGGCATCCATTTTCTTTTACCACCTCAACCGCCTCAGAAATCTCTTCTAAATTTGCCATTCCAGTCGAAATAATCATTGGTTTTTTAGTTTGTGCTACACGCTTAATTAATGGCAAGTCGATAATTTCAGGCGATGCTATTTTGTAAGCAGGTGCATTTAACTCTTCCAGTAAATCAACGGCAGTAGAGTCAAATGGTGAACTAAAAATAGTAATTCCTATCTTCTTTGCATAGTCAAATAAAGGCTTATGCCATTCATAAGGCGTTTCCGCTTCTTTGTATAAATCAAATAAAGTAGAACCATCCCATAAACCACCTTCTATCCGAAACTCCTTTCTATCACTTTTAATAGTGATAGTATCAGCAGTAAAAGTTTGTATTTTTACTGCATCTGCGCCTGACTCTTTAGCTGCCAATATACTTTTGAACGCTCTCACGATACTTCCATTATGATTCGCTGAGAGTTCTGCAATAATATAAGGAGGGCTGTTATTTGAAATACTTCTATTATCGATTTCCATTATTTATGTGCGAAATATTTCAATTTAACAGATTGAGTTTTTCTTAAGAATGGTTAAAATTTTTGGTACAGAATTTGCCTCTGCTATTTCAGATAAACTTGAAATTTTCCCTTTAAAATGCTTATCCAAAGCTACAAGAATACTTAGCTGCCCAAGAGAATCCCAATCTTCCATTCTCTCAGAATCGGAATCTTCTTTTAAGATTCCAGGCTTTAATTCAAGTGCTTTTTCTATAATCTCCATAACTGTAGATTGACAATTTTTTGACATAACAATACCTCCTATAATTAATATGGCTCTCTAGCGAGATACACCTCTGTATAACACAATACCATTCCAAAACGCTCTTCCAGTTTAATAGCCCTCTTTGCATTTAACTCTTGCAACAAAGGCATATGATTTTTTAGCTCTTTAGGTAAAGGCCATTCTTGTCGCTCTATTAATTCAACTGTATTAAAATTTTCTTTTGCTACTTTTAAAATTGAATCAACATTTGACAACGAAAGCACTGGAAAGAAAAAATATCCGTCTTTTGAAAGATACTTAGATGCATTACATAAAATATCTAAAACAAGGTCAGTTCCATCACTACCTGTATCACAGGGAACTCCTCCGAACCAGGGAGATACAGAGGCAATATCCTGTGAAATTCCAGATATATCATCTATGATCACATCGAATTTTTCACCAGACCATGGTTCAAATAAAGCGCCGCAACGAATATCGGCCTTACACCCATGTCTTTTAAAGTTTTCTTGACTGCAAGACACTGATGGTGCGCTTAAATCTGAAGCACAAACCGGCTCTTTTGATAGCCCATCAAGCCAAAGAGATAAGCCAACAACACCTGTCCCACAACCTAAATCAAGAATTTTTACCGGCTTAAATATAGTTTTTTTGACTGCTTCAATTAACAACTCTGTTGTTGTATTAGGAGAAAAAACACCCTCAGAAGATACTAATTTTAAATCTCTACCATCTCTTGGTGAGAACTCTATATTTGTGAACTTGTTTGCCATTTTTCCTTATCAAAAATTTTTTTATAATTATATATCATTTTAATATCTTTAAATCCCACCATCAATATTAACTGCACTTCCGTTTACATATTCAGACTTTATCAAGAAATCAATTGCATTTACAATGTTAGATGGACTCCCTAACCTTTTAGATGGGATGGACACTAAGATTTTTTGACGTGACTTTTCATTCAATGTATCAATAAGACCAGTGTTAAAATAACCTAGAATCAAAACATTTGATGTAACTCCAAACCTAGCATACTCATTAGCTAAAACTTTTGACATACCTAAGAGTCCAGTTTTAGCAGTTGAATATGCAATCGTCCCTGGCACCCCCTTCATACCAGCAATTGAAGATATATGGATAACCCTCCCCCAGCCATCCCCAATCATAGTAGTCAATAATGCACGTGTTAGAAAAAAGTTACTATTAAGATTTAGACTCATACTTTGATCCCAATCTTTAGTATCGAATTTCACAGCAAGATTATCTAAACTGATAGCTGCAGCATGAATTATTACAATCTTGGATAATTTGCTTTTAATTTTTGATACAAACTTATTCACTTCAATCTCAGAAGTTAAATCTACTTGATACGGCTCAACTCCATCCAATTCATCAACATTTATAGCTTTAGAATGAGAAATTGCAATCACTTTATCTAATTTAGATAAAGAAGATAGAATGGCGTGGCCAATGCCCCCAGAAGCTCCTGTCAGTATAATCATACCCCCACCCAAGTTATTAATGTCGCGCCCCAAGACAGCCCTACACCAAAACCAATCAACATGACTGTATCTCCGTTTCTTAAACGCCCTTTAGTTTCTGCATCTTTTAAAGCAATAGGAATAGATGCAGAAACTGTATTGCCAACATTTTCTAAATTAGAAAATACTTTATCTTCATCTAACGACATAATTCGCGCAAGGTTTTCTAAGACAATTTTGCTAGCCTGGTGAAATACAAATAAATCAATGTCTTCAATATCCAATTTAGACTTATCAAGAAGTTCATTCATGCAAATTGGTACAGTGCTTAATGTAAAAAGAAACACATCAGCGCCACGCATATCAAGAGTGCCGTGACAAGAATTGGAACTTATACGAGGCTCTCGAGCGCCGCCCTCCTTAACAATTAGTTTATCATGGCCGCTACCATCTGTTCCAAGAACAAAAGGACCGACTTTATCTATATCACTGCCGACCAACAAGGTTGCCGAGGCGCCATCACTAAAAATTGGCCTACAAGTTCTATCATTCTTATCAATATACTTGGTATAAGTGTCAGAACAAAGTATTAACCCTTTTTTAGCAACACCTGACTCTATCAAACTTCCAACGATACTAAGCGCATAAATGAAACCAGAACATCCAAGGTTAATATCAAATGCCATGCATTTTTTTGACAACCCAAGTCGATCTTGCAAAATGCAAGCACTAGTTGGTAATACATAATCTGGAGATTGTGTTACCAAAACTACTAAATCAATATCCTCTTTGCACGATGAGTCTTTAAACAATCTACTTCCAGCTTCAAATGCTAAATCTACGGCCGTCTGATGAGTTGATGCTATTGATCTAATAAAAACACCAGTTTTATCTGAAATTTTTGACATGTCCCAATCAGGATTATCAAGTTTTAAACTCTCATTATTCTCTTTTTTTTCAGGCAAATAATATGCATTTGATTCAATTTTAATCTTCATTTATTCCTCAAAATTTGCCTGATAATGTTGAAAATTTTCCCTTTGTAAAATCCATTTCTCTCTTGTCATTTC
>Ga0233434_1001255_pt1 | contig 25591 bp, 27 predicted proteins | sample SI_122_August201_4_FD_182738 | JGI IMG/M metagenome (GOLD analysis project Ga0233434, IMG submission 182738) | Seawater microbial communities from Saanich Inlet, British Columbia, Canada - SI_122_August2016_120_MG | ecosystem: Environmental > Aquatic > Marine > Inlet | place: Canada: British...
ATTTGATTATTTTTTTTATTTAGATAAAAGAGAGTCTTTCTTATAGTCCTTGCTTTCGTCCCTAAACAGCAATACCCTAATGGTTCCCAACCTATTCTATAAAAGAACGGCTCGGTAAAAACGGCCCTTCTCCATAAATTCGGCGGTCTCTTCCTCAGCGAGGATATCGACTTGCTCGACCCTGGTCCGGGCGAAGTACGCGTTCCCTTGGCCGCCTTGCAGTATGTGCCGGGACTTCCCTCGCATCCTCGCCCTCTACCAGACGGGCAAACTCAAACTCGACGAGCTTATTTCACAGCGCTATCGCCTCGACCAGATCAGCGAGGCCTACGCCGACCTACTCACCAGCGACGCCCACCGCGGCGTCATCGTTTTCGATGGAGCATAGCACCATGGCCGCATTCGACTATCAGGACTTCGACCGCGAGATATGGCACAAAGAGCTGGAAGATTTTGTGCCCGACACCCTCTACGACATGCACACCCATATGTGGTGCGAAGCCCACAAAGGCGCGCTGACCGGCGGCCCGAGCGGCCTGCGGCTGGAGATCGACTACCAGGACCACCTAGATTGGGCGGCCAAACTGTACCCCGGCCGCGAGTTCCATCTGCTGGTCCTGGGCACACCGATACCAGGTATGGACGCCGAAGGGCACAACAACTGGATGGCGCAAGAGCTGAAGGCCGATCCCGAGTCGGCGATCAATATGATGGTCACCCCCGATATGAGCCCCGAATATGTCGCCGAGCAGGTCGACAAGCACAATTTCCTCGGCCTGAAACCCTATCGCACGTTCGCCGAAGACCCCGCCGGCGCGCGTATGAAAGACTTCCTGCCCGAATCCTTTATCGAAGTCGCGCACGACAAAAAATTGGCCATCACCATGCACCTGGCTAAACCCACCGGGCCGGCCGACGCCGACAACCAGCGCGACCTCGAACGCTACACCCGCGAGTATCCCGGCGCGCAGTGGATACTCGCGCACTGCGCGCGTGCCTTCAACGCCTTTATGATGGAAGACGCGATCCGCTTCCTCTGCGATTTACCCAATATCTGGTACGACACCTCGGCGGTGAACGACCTCTACTCGCACTTTCTGCTAATGAAACACGAGGACCGTTCGCGGGTCATGTTTGGATCGGACAACGTGGTCGCCGGGTGTGCGCGCGGTAAATACATCACCTACGGCCGCGCCTGGCTCTATTACGAAGGCTCCGAAGCAGGCGCCCCACACTGCGATTCACGGGCGACATTGGTCATCTACGAGCAATTGCGGCAGGAACGGCAGGTCGCCGAGATGTTGGAGCTGTCGAAGGATGAAATCGAGGACCACTTCGCAGGGAATGCAAAGCGCTTTTTGGCGAAGATGAGAGAGGGGAAATAGCTGTAACGGAATCTATACAGTAAGGCACGAGCGATACGGCGTTATAGTAAGGTGAGTGGCTTAGTACTCGGCCACATCACACCCGCCCCGCAAACTCCTCGCCGCGAATCAACATAAAACGAAACTCACCGTGCGGTTTCTCGCATTCGGTCATCAATCGCTGCTCTTCATTCTCGATGCCCAAATACATCGTCTCCGAACGGATATAATGCAGCGCCAGTCCGCGCCGCCTATTCGGAGTCGCATTCGCACCGGTGCGATGAAAATTCAAGCCATGGTGGAACATGCAAGAGCCCGCTTGTAACTCGACCTGTACCGGCTCGGGCAAGAGTGGGTTTTCCAGAAAATGCTCGCGCTGCTCGCCACCGATCGGCCCCCAGTTGTGGCTACCCGGTATCACCGTCATACAGCCATTTTCTACCGTCGCGTCGTCGAGCGCGATCCAACAGCTCACATGATACTGCGGCGCGAACTGCGGCCAGGCTACCGAGTCCTGGTGCCAGCCAGTCACCGTACCGTGGAAACGCGGCTTCATCATCAACTGATCGCAATAGAGCTTGAGATTCGGTCCGAGCAAATCTTCGATCGCGTCGACGATTTTCGTCTTGCGCGCCACAGCCTCGAAGAGCTCGTCGAAATAACAGAGGTGGGTCATCTTGCGCACTTGGTCGAGACGGTCGGTCTGCGCATCGTTGTCGAGAAAAACCGACTCTAGTTGGATATAACGCGACGGCACGTGATCGACCCGCCCACGGGCAATATCCTCGCAACGCTGCCGCAAAGCATCCAGCTCCGTGTCGGAGAGAACGCGCTCATAGGGCAGATAGCCGTAATCGGCGAAATACTGCTGCTGCTCACGACTAAGTGCCATGCTTAGCCCCTCGGCAACGGCAGTTGAATTTTCGCGCTGCCCTCGACCTGCGACTTGAGCGCGGCGAGCATGATCTCCAAAGTATGGCGACCGCGCTGTGCCGGCGACGAACTCGGCACGTCATCGCTTATCATCCGCGCAAGCTCCTGCACCGCAGGAATCAGGTTCTCGCCAAAGGGATCGGCATAACCGCGTCCCTCTGGCGCATCCGTTAACTCAGCGCGCCCTTCCGGCTGCTCCGTCTTCCAGAAGGTGCATTGCTGATCGGTCAACCAGTAGCGCCCGCCGGGCCCCTGCAGGTCAAACTCGAACATCTGCGGCGTCAACTTGGCGGCGTTGATCATGCCGCGCACACCATTGGCGAACTCCACAATAATAGTGGACCCCGGGTCGTATTGCGGGTCCTTACCGCCCTTGCCGTCGTAGACCGGTCCATAATCTTCAAAGCCCCGCTCGTGCGCGGCAATCACCCACACCGGCTCGGCGTCGGCAAAAAAGCAGACCGCGTCGACGAGATGCGTACCATTGCGAAAAAGCATCGAGCGCTTACCGCCCATATGCGCGACAATGCGGGTTAGAGGGCCAATCTCGCCGTCGCGAATTGCCTCGCGAACGGCCTGATGGGAAGGGATCCAACTGCGCGTATGATCCACCGAGAGCTTGGTGCCATTGCGTTCGATGGTCTCGACGATACGGTCAGCGTCAGCGAGCGTCGTCGCCAGCGGCTTCTCGCACAAGATACCGCGGATACCGGCATCCGACGCGTCGCAAACCGGGTCGACGTGCAAGTGGTCCGGGGTCGCCACGCTGACTACATCGACATTTTCCTTTGCAAACATCTCGCGATAGTCGGCATATTCGCCGATACCGCCCCGCGCAATCTCGGCACGTTCGTAAAAGCGGTCGAAGACCTCGGGATTTATATCGCAGACCGCCACCAACTCGTATTCTTCTGCGCGGGCATAGGCATATCCGTGCGAACCACCAAGCCCACCACCGATCACCGCCGCGCGCAATTTAGTTTTAGACATAATCATCCCCATCAGAACAAGAGTATATATCGACACCCGAACATGGCTCAGTTTATACTCTGCGCCGTTCAGGTAAAACGTAACAGTCCCAGCGTATCAGGCCCCGATCAGCTCATCCCATGCGCTGCCGCACATGAGCCACCGCAGCCCCGACTTGGTCCTCCTTTAAGCTGTGTAAAATTACCGAGCCTTCGAATCCGACCTGCCGCAACAACCCCAGGTAGTGCTGATAGTCGAGTACGCCGGTGCCGGCGGCCTGGTGCCCGGCATCGCCGTCTTTTTCCAGGTCCTTAGCGTGTGCAAGACGAATAGAATCGCCGAGCAGATCGAACGCCTCGTCGAGTATTTCGTGCATACTAGGCAATTCGCCCTCATGAAAGAGATTGGCCCCATCGATAACGACCTGCAAATGCGGCGAAGATATCTCATCGAGCAACAACCGAGCTTTCTCGGCCGTATCGACGACATTATTCACTTCCGGTTCAAAGGCCAGCGTCGCACCCCGAGCCTCCGCGATCTGCACCGCCTCTTCCATCGTCTCGACCATCTCGGCCCAGGCCTCAGGCGTATCGTTGTCGGGATGAAAAGTCCACATCGAGTCCGGATCGCGCGTGCCGGTGCAGAAAGTGATCAGTTCGGTGCCCATCTCGCCGCTCACCGCCGCCAGCGAATCGAGCCACTCCATGCTATTGTGACGCTGCTCGAGATCCGGGTCAATGAGGTTAAAAGTCCCTGAAAGTGCCGCCAACTCGATACCGCGCGACTCGTGCGCTTCCCGTATACGAGCGCAATCCTCGTTTGATAGCTCTGCCGGGTCGATACCGAGTGCCGTCAAATCGAGTTGCACCGCCGTCAGCCCAGCGGCCTGTATGCCGTCGAGGCTTTCTTCTATTGTAGGCCGTTCGAATACTTTGTGGAAAATACCCAGTTTCATTTAGTCCCTTTCTTTTTGGTCTGCTCCGTCTTGTTCACCGTCAGCTTGTGGTGCAGCGCCATTTCGTTGCGCCGCCAATGTATAAATCGCTTCTCGTGCCGGTCCCGATTCTCTGTTCCAGGCCTCGCCGGCACATCGATGCGTTCGAACATGTAAATCTCCCTCAGGAATCGGCCCCAAGATACCTTGCCGGGATCGTGTGGTCAACATTGACCGTCAGCGACTACCGTGATATGTCGGGAGAGCACTACCCGGTCTAAGATAAGAGCATCCGATAAAAATCGCCCATAGCGAGCACATTCCCCTCGCGCTGCTCTTCGCCGGCCGCATGCGCAATTACGCTTTGGACCAGCAACTCATCATCAAGGTCACCCCCGGCAATGGCCAGGTCGTTTACGATGTGCTATTGTAACAGACTGATCGGTTATGGTATTTCTCATATCAAGGAGCAAAATCCCAGGAGCTAAACCATGAAAAAATGGCACTATAAGAATGTCTTTATTAAAGGCTCGGGCTTGAGAAACTTTGTCGATTTAAAAGATCTGGATGACCTTATGAACCGCATGGGAGCCGATGGATGGGAATTTGTTTCGACCATAAAAAAAGACCAAAATTTCGCATTTGCGATCGCGGTTTTTAAGCGAGAGAGAAGTGACTAGTAGTATACCGTAGGAATGGGTTGTATGGTAAAGAAACGCCTCTTTCCAAGCGTGATGATTAGCCCCTGATTACAGCGTGCCGAGATACTGTAAAATCCATCGACCGACACACATCCACACAGCCCTAAAACCACGCGCACCCTCACTCGCTATACAACACCCCCGCCATCGCCCGCTCACGATAAGCGCTCGAAGCGTCGTAAAACTCATCCTTGTCATCTATCTCATTGATCATAAAGCCCGCCCGGTGTTGGCGGCAAGTAGCCTTGATCTCGCCATTGGGCAAGACAAAAACACTGGGCCAACTCTGGTAATACCCGGAAGAATTATTGGCGCTAATATAGAAATAATTAGTAGCCGCATGGGCTTGTAATGATGGCCGCATGATCGTCGTATGAATATTGGCGCCCTGGCGACGAGCATTGTAGAAAGATTGGAAGAGCACCTGCACGCCGCGTTTTTTACAGCCGCGATACAACTCGGGAAAACGCACGTCATAGCAGATGAGCAATCCGCAGGTGAAACCCTTGATTGCGAAAGTGACAAACCGCCTGCCCGAGCGATAGTATTTGAGATCGCCGCCCGTGCAGAAACGCTTGTCATAACGGGCAACGCGTTTCCCCTCCGCCGAGACATACACCAGGGCATTGCGAACATCGTCGTCAGCGACGCGATGATTCGTCCCGTAGACCAGGCCGATGCGCATTTTCTTGGCGAGCTGTAATAGGTCTGTATCAGCCGTCTTTAGCGCCGACCAATCATAACGGTCCCAGCTTTTGAACTCGACACCGGCATACCCTCCAAGACAGGTCTCGGAAAAATGTACGACATCGGCCCGTTGTTCTTTGGCCTGTGCAATCAACCGCCGCATATCGCGCAAATTGCGAGCGATGGAAGCGGCTACGGGAAATTGGGCTGTGGCGATACGCAATTTAGCCATAGTTCAATCTGCCCTGAGTATCGCATTTTGCGCCGACAGATCCCAGGTCTCGTTGTAGACCAGCGGTTGCGGGCGCGACGGCGGGTCACCAGGAGGTTTATTGCTAGGGTCGATCAACTGTAATCGATCCCTACCCCGTGGCGCGTCGAGCCATTGCCGCTCCTGCGGCGCTGCAGCCACCGGCCGCCGCAAAATAAACTCCACCCGATCAAAACGCGAGAAGGCCGCGTGCGCGACAAAGACCCGGTGCACGTCGCTGCCGTCCCAAGTCGCCAAATCCGGCAAGAGCACCGGGCCGGTACACACCTGAAACTCGCCGTCGGCTTGGTTGAGATTCATGACATTAACCGGATATTCGAGCTCGACTTCGATACCGCTCGCCTCGTCGATATAGACCGACCGGGCGTTTTGCGCGTCGCAAGCCAGGGTCGAGTCGACGATCGCCCCGACTGCAGTGAGCGCATCAGCCCCCTCATAAGACCGAATATCTATGGTATAATCCTGATAAGCCCCTGCCAACGGTTGCGCTTGTACCATTTCCTTCTCCGTACTGGGCCATTGGGCGATCACCGGGATCGAAGAACGACTGAAGGCCATGCGCCACTCGCCGCTGGGCACCTGAAAGAGGTTTTCGCTGGCGATGGTGTATTCGCTGCGGCAAGGAGCACCCATAAACAAATCGGCCAGTTCGTTGCCCGCACGATCCCGCAAGAGACAGCGCGATTCTAACGTAAAACGCACATGGTAAGCCTGCCCGTGCTCGCCGACAAAACCGCCGGTCCACTTATAATATGGGTCCGCCTGCCAAGGGTGTGCTTTCCAGGTAAAGGACGAACGGGGGAAATTAATCATCGCCAACTCCTGCCGGGCAACTTGCCCCGGCCGCTATTTGTCCACATCTTACCGCGCGAGTCTGTAGTATAGCCAATGGGACCCCTGCCAAACAGAGCCTATGCCCTCCCTGGATTTTCATCCCACCGTCCCCGTATTTGACGCCAACATAGGCGTAGGACACCGGCACGACCGCGTCGCCCCTTTCGCCGGCCCCGCCGAGCTATCCGCCCAGATGAAGGCCCAGGGCGTCGACCGTGCACTCGTCTACCACGTGCAGGGCGAAACGATCAGCGCCATCGACGGCAACAACGCCCTGCTCGCTTGGATCGGCGACCACGACGGCTTCACCCCCCAGTGGATGGCCAACCCCAACCAGGCTTGCCTCGCGCAATTGCAGACACTGCGACAAGAGGGCCGCTTAAGCAGCGTCCGGCTCCACAGCACCACCGACAGCCACCTGAGCTTTAGCGACTGGATCTACGGCGACCTGCTCGATTGGCTCGCCGACGCAGACATCCCCTTGTGGGTTTCGTTGGCCGATACGCCCGCCGATCAAATCGCCGCGACCTTAGGCCAATATCCCCAACTGCGCACGGTACTGGTCGGCGCCCACTACATGCACGCGATGGCCGTCAGACCCCTGTTGCGCCGCTTGCCCAACGCCCACATAGAACTCAGCCGCTATGAAAAACTCGGCGGCGTCGAGGAATTACGCGACGAGTTTGGTGCCGAACGCCTGCTCTACGGCTCCTATTACCCGCGTTATGCAATGGGCCCGATTCTCTACTACCTGCACACTGCCGACTTCAGCACCGATGAGCTTGCCGCCGTCTGCGCCGGTAATATAGAACGCATTCTGCTAAAGGCTATAGCATGATCGCCGACTGCGAAGTCATCGACTTCCACGGCCACGTCGGCCGCTGGGACGCCCTCGATATGGCCGACGACCCGGATCGCATGCTGTTCGCAATGGACCGGGCCGGTATCGACCGCGCCTGCCTTTTTAATATCTTCCACCCCGACGGCCGCCGCGGCCACGATCTGACCGCGGCTTTCGTCACCCGCCACCCCGACCGTTTTATCGGCTTCGCCTACGCCTCTCCACTCTGGCCCGACGACCCCGTGCCCGAGCTGGAACGGGCCATCGACGAGCTCGGTTTCCGCGCGATCAAGATCTACCCGCCCTATACATCCTATAACCTAGACGACCCGGTCTGGGACCCGATCTACCGTTTTGCCGATACGCGCGGGCTGGCGCTAATAAGCCACACCGGCTCGGAGGCGACCTGCCCCCCCCGCCTTTTCGCCAATGTCGCCGCGCGCTTTCCCAACGCCCATTTCGTCATCGGACATTCGGGCAATATCGAACCCCACCGCTCGGAAGCTATCGCCGTGGCCCGCGCCCACCGCAATGTCTATCTCGAAACCTGCTCAACCTTCCGCGCACCTGGCGTCATCGAAAAGCTGGTCGCTGGTGCCGGTGCCGCCCGAGTGCTCTTTGGTTCGGATATCCCGCTAATGGACCCCAGGCCCCAACTCGGCAAGATCCTCACCGCCGATATCGGCCACGACGACAAACGCCAGATCCTCGGCAACAACGCTAGACGTCTGTTGCATCTATGATGCAATGTCCACGCCCACTAAGCATTGCAGATAAATCGCCCCATAACCGCATCAGCTAGGAGAACACAACATGAACAAAGCGGGAGTTATTGGTTGCAGACCCGTAGGCGCCTACCACGCGCAAGGCATCGTCGGCTCACAGCAAGCGCAGTTGGCCGCCGCATGCGATTTCGACCCAAAAACCCTCGACGACTTTATACAGCAGTGGCCAGACGAGACCATTGCCGGCTATAAAAACCACCGCGAAATGCTGGCGAATGAAAAGCTGGACATCGTCACCGTCGCCACCTCTGACCACCGCCATGCCGACCTGGTTGTCGACGCGGCCGAAGCCGGCGTCAAAGGCATCTTCTGCGAAAAACCGCTCGCCACCACCCTTGCCGACGCCGACCGCATGATCGCCGCCTGCACAGCCAACGGCACCTTGCTCTCCGTCGACCACACCCGCCGCTGGTGGCCCCTGTGGCGCCGCAGCAAAGAGTTAATCGCCGAGGGTGCAATCGGTCCAGTACAATATGTCATCGCTACGCTCACTGGCCCCCGCGCCATGCTCTTCCGCAACGGGACCCATCTGCTCGACGCGGTCTGCTACTTTGCCGACGCGCAACCCGCCTGGGTCGTGGCCGATTTGGAACCAGGCTACGAAAACTATACGGAATATCGCGGCGACGGCGGCCACGACCCGGCCACCGAACCGGCCGCCAACGCCTATATCCACTTTGAGAACGGGGTGAAAGGGTTTTACATCGGAGGCTCAAAAAACACTACGCCCTTCATGCCGCAAGCCGAAATCGTCGGCGCAACCGGCCGCATCGTCCTGGCCAGTGAAAAACAGGGCATACTATACCAAGGAGAAACGTCCTCGGCGATCGAGGTGCCCGAATTAATGGTCCACGGCATAGTCGCCGGCATGCAGGAATTGATAAATGCAGTCGCCGAGGGCGGCGAACTCGTTTCACCCGGCCGCGCGGGTCATACCGTCGTCGAACTGCTGCTCGGCATCCTGCAGTCGCAGCAACAGGGAAATACCCCAGTGAAGTTCCCTATGCCGAGAGATTGAAAGACCTTCAATCTAACTCGAGCAACACGCGCCCCGCCGCGATTCGGACCGGATAAGACCGCACCCGATTTTTTTCGCCATCGACGAGCGAGCGGCCAGTGCACAGATCGAATTGCCAACCGTGCCACGGACAAACGAGGATTTCACCGTCGCGCGCTAAAACAGCCTCGCCTCCCAGACTGCACTCGGCCACCTGACCCGTGACCTGCCCGTCCGAAAGCCGGGCGCCCTGGTGCGGACAGATATCGCGCAACACGTAGAAGACATCGCCGCGCCGCACTACCACCAACCCTCGCCCGCCCGCCTCGACCCGCTGTACGTCACCGTCAGCGAAGGCTTCGACCGCCCCGAGATCGACCCCCCTAGAAGCCATAAAAGGCCACCGCGTTGTCGACCACGATCTTCTGGCGCAAATCACCGGCGATGACCGGGGGCAGGGCTCGGTCGGGTGAGTCGAAATCCCAGTGCGGGTAATCGGTGGCGAACAACAAAAACTCATCGCGGCCGATCATCTCGATAATCTGCATAAGATGTTGCGGGTTTTTCGGCTCTTCCATCGGCTGCGTAGTCGCACAGCAATGTTCGAGGATATACTCGCTGGGTAGCTTCTTCAACCACGGCACCTCGCTGTGCAAACCTCGGTAGTTTTTGTCCAACCGCCACATCAATCCGGGCAACCACGCGAAGCCCCCCTCGATAAGCGCCAAGCGCAATTCGGGGAACTCGCAGAACACGCCCTCGCAGACGATGCTGACCAACTGTGCCTCAAAGGCCTGACTCATCGCGGTATGATCTTCAATATAATAAGAGGGCCAACCGCAGGCGGTGATCGGATTGCCACTGCCGCCGAAGTGGAGGCCCACCGGCAGCCCCGCCTCGCAAGCGGCGGCGAAGATCGGGCGAAACTGCCGCTTGCCATAGGGCGCGCTCGACCGTACTAGTAGCAGTACCTGTACGAAACGCCTGTCAGCCGAGACCCGCTTGATCTCCGCCGCGGCATTTTTCGGGTCATTGGCATTGACCACGATCGAACCCCGCCAACGCGTATCGCTGCCGAGCCAAGTATCAGCAGTCCATTCATTGACCGCCCGCATCAGCGCATTGGCGAAATCGAGATTGTGCAAGGCGGTCATCCCGTAGAGCGGGTTGAGTATCGCCAGGTCGATGCCCCATTCATCGAGCAACTGCTCGCGGGCAAAATCGGGGTCGCCGCCCGGCTTGAGCCCCGAGGGAGGCCAAGCGTCGCGCCGCGCAGCTTGTGCAAAACCCTTCGGATAGGTAGGACCGCCCGGACCGCTGAAACCCGACTGCCGTACATAGGCCTGCCACCTGGCCGACAAATACGGCATCAGTTCCTCGATGGAATTGGGGTAATTGTGTACGTCGCAGTCGATTAGCGAGAAGGTGGACGCCTCTTGCGTCTCGACAGCAGGTTCGACCTGGCTCATATTTCCCTCATAAAGCTATTGCTCGTATGATATCCGATCAGTATAACTATACGATACGGTCACCCGCCCCCATTGGTCAAACGCAGGAAACGCCATGTCCACCAACAAACTCATCGCCCGCTACCGCCTAGCCAGCCACCGCTCCAGCGCGTTATATTTCGGCGTACGACATCCCCGTCCGCACTGTAGGCCAAGTCCTACCTGCACGATCTTAGAACAGTGACAACGACCAGCCGATTATCGCACTTGCGTCCCTCCATCCTCTTTCAACCTGTCGACGGGTCTTTCGCCGCCTTCTTCCGCATCGTCTTCGGGCTGGTGATGTTCGTGGATATTGCCCTGCACCTGGGCGGCGGGGCCGTCGAGCACATCTGGGCCGCCCCGCGCATCCACTTTAAATACTACGGTTTTGAATGGGTGCATATTTTGGCCGGCCAAGGCATGCACCTACTCTTCGCGGTCTTGGGCGTCTTATCGATCTGTGTCGCGCTGGGGCTCTTTTACCGGTTCACCAGCACCCTACTCTTTCTCGGTTTCACCTATACTTTCCTCGCCGAAAAAGCCGCCTACCAAAACCACTTCTACCTGCTGTGCCTGATCAGTTTCTTTATGATCTGGATCCCGGCCCACCGCAACTTTTCCATCGATTCGTGGCGGGGGTGGGTCAAATCCGACGGCACCGTTGCGGTCTGGACGCTGTGGCTGTTGCGCGGGCAAATCGCCATCGTCTACTTCTTCGGTGGCCTTGCCAAGCTCAACTATGACTGGCTGCACGGCGAGCCGATGCGGCTCTGGCTTACGGCCTACGGGGACTATTGGCTTATCGGCCCCTATGTACGGGAGGAGTGGCTAGTCGCCTTTTTCATCTTCGGAGGCCTCGGCCTCGATCTATTTATCGCACCGCTGCTCTTGTGGTCAAGAACTCGCTATGCAGCCTTTGCCGTGTCGCTGACCTTCCACCTGCTCAACAACTGGATCTTCCGCATCGGCATCTTCCCCTGGTTTATGATCGGGGCCACCCCGCTCTTTTTGGCGCCCGATTGGCCCAGACGGGCCCTGGCCCGCTGGCGTGGACAACCGTTCACGCCAGCGGGCCCCATAACAACTACCGCCCCGAAAAAACTCACCTCGCGCCAACTCGTCGCCACGACGCTATTAGCCGCCTACGCGATCATCCAGCTCTTGGCACCGTTGCGCCATATGCTGTACCCTGGTGATCCGAGTTGGACCGAGCAAGGCCACCGCTTCGCCTGGCGCATGATGTTGCGCGACAAACGCGTCGACGCGCAATTCACCCTGCGCGACCCCCGCAGCAAGATAGACTGGCCCGTGCGTCTCGACCGCTATCTGGTGCCCTGGCAACGAAAGGTCATTGTCAACGACCCGGACATGGTCCTGCAGTTTTGCCACTACCTCAAAAAGGAAAAAGAGCGCCAGGGCTTTCCCGACTACGAAGTCTATGCGCAAATCTCCACCTCGCTCAACGGACGACGACCGCAACTGATGCTCGACCCTACCGTCGACCTAGCGAGCCAATCACGCACCCTATTGCCCGCGCCGTGGATCAAGCCACTACAAACGAAACTATAAAAAACGGGGCCTACCGCACATACGGCACACCCCGTCAGTAAACTCGATCTTTTGCTGCTAATTAATCGCTCAGGCGTCTGCGCGCGCGCCCGGCAACCCAGCTGCAATACCCGGCTGTTCGCCGAAAAGTATCGCGGTCCCGCCGATACGCTCGCGAAGAAAATACATGGCCTGCGCCGCGAGCGTCGACTTAACCGTCCCGAGACCGCCGCAAATCAACAAGGTAATCGCTTTGTGCTTTGCTCATTGCCCCTCAACCCATATGCACGGATATTTCGCGGTCGGCTCCCTGCAACGGCAAATCGACCCAGGCGGAATTTTTGCTGTGCGAGGCGTGAAAACCGATGATCGATTCCAACACATGCACCGCCTCTTCCGGCCCCGGTTCGACCGGCGTGCCATCATCGAGCCAAGCGACGATTTCTCGTACGGCGACATCCATCCCCGAACCCTGTTGGTCTTCGTTCGTGCATTCCTTTGTCCCCCCCTCCCAATATTCAATCGCAAGATCCATCCCGCCCGACAAAACCCGCCCCTTACTGCCATTGATCCGCGTATCCCAAGGCGTCTTATTGTAATCTGCAGCGTCGACCGTGACCATCAAACCCCCCTCTAAGCGCATCAAACCCCACCCGCCCGGATCAGCGAATTCGTCACCGCGACAATCGGGTTTACCGGCCAGGTCGAGCGTCGCCGACACCGCCTCGGCCCGCCGTCCCGTCAACATATAGATCGCGTCAAAAACATGGGTTCCGACATTGCCCAAACGACCGCTGGGCCATTGCGCGTTAACCGAAGTCAACTCGCCGATGTCGCCAGCCTTAATCTGATCACGCACACGGCGATAGCTGGTAGTAAAACGCCTCTGGTGGTTAAAGACCAATAATGCCCCGGCCTTGGCGACTGCCGCGAGCATCCGTTTGGCACCTGGTACCGATGGGGCCACCGGTTTTTCACAAAAGATCGCCCGCACCCCGCGCTCGGCGAGCGCGACGGTGACTTCTTCGTGCGCCGGCGTATAGGTCGCGACGCTGACAATATCCAGGTCTTCATCCGCGACCATCTCGCGCCAATCGGCATAGGTCCTGGCCCCCGTGCGCGCCGCAAAACGCTCACGCCGCCCCTCATCCCGACTTGATCCAGCCACGACCTCGACATCGGGATGATTTTCCAGCGACACCAGATGAGTGCCGTCGAGATCCTCGACCAACTGGCCCAACGCATCACCCGAAACTTGGTCGGCCGCGCCGATAAAACCCAGACCGATAATACCCGCTTTATATTTTGCCATTTTTTAAATCTCCCCTGCGGCCCAACCAGAGCCGGCTATAGTGACGTCGACGTTCGGGGTCCGCATCATCCTCAAACGCCGTACGATTATGCAAAATCCAGTGATCGTTGACAAAGAGCACTGCCCTGGCTGCAAATCAAACCCAGCCACAACGACTGCCGTTGCAAGAGCTCTTCTACCGCCGCCAGGGCCTTATTTTGCGCTGCACTCAACGGCACCACCGCCCGTTCGTGCCCGACCTCGATATAATAACCAGATAGCGCATCGTTAATTCGCGACCGTCCCAGGCCATAATCGGCGCGCGATGGACCGGATCTTCGCCCGTCGGTTAATCGCATGACCAATACATCTTATTTTTTTGGCCTCTTCGGCGGCGTCGCCGACACCCCCTCCATGCCCCCCGAAACCCGCATGACCTCGCCGGTCATCCAACCGGCCTCCGGGCTGCACAGAAAAGCCACGCCGCGCGCGATATCCTCTGGCTCACCCCAGCGACCGAGCGGGATCGCACCGCGAATGCGCTCGATCATCTCGTCCTCGCCAATCCCTAGGCTCTCGCAACGCTGCGCCATATTTCGCTTATTGAAATCCGTATAAACCGGCCCCGGGCACACCGCGTTGACCCTTACCCCATAAGCCGCCAGTTCCAGAGCCAAGGTCCTAGTCAAACTGATTATACCCGCTTTCGCGACATTATAAGCCGCGACCAGAGCCGCCGGATTCTGACCGTTGATCGAAGATATATTGACGATCGCACCGGATTCCTGCCGCTCCATAATACCCGCCGCTGCCCGACAACAATAAAAAGCCCCGGTCAAGGTCACATCCATCACCCGGTGCCACTCACTATCGGGCAATTCGGAAATCGGCGTCACCTGTTGGCCGGTCCCGGCGTTGTTGACGAGAATATCGAGCCTGTCGAGGCCGGCGAAAAAACCGTTTACCGCCGCGCTGTCCGTAATATCCAATTGCGCCGCATGCGCTACAAGGCCATCGGCGCGCATTTGTTCGCACGCCTCTTCGGCCTTATTCAATTGCACGTCGGCAACGATCATCTGCGCCCCGCGCCGAGCAAGCTCTCGAGCGATGCCAAAACCAAGGCCCTGCGCCGCACCCGTTACAACCGCTACCAAACCTTCGAGGTCTTTTTTCGTCTCTACAGTCATCACCTACTCCTTTTACCAGCCCGCGACGATCTCGTCGAGATCCAAGCCCACGGGTATTGTTTCAAAAAAATAAGGCATCGGCCCGGATTGGAAGCCGGGCACAAAATATTCATCCGCGCCCTGCAAACGCCGATCGAGCGACGCGAATCGTTGCCACAATGTATCTTTCTCTTCCTCGCTGAACCTCAGTTTCAATGCGCGGTCTTGCGACCAATCACCTCCATAACCCGAGCGGTACGGATGATCGCCTCGACACATCTTATACGCCAGCTTGGAGACGAGGATCGCGCAAATCAGCCGCTCCTCTTCGCCGGGGTGTAAAATCTCAAGCGCCGCAAAAAAAGCCTGCTCATCCCCAGCGATCGCCGCGCGAAATACCGCTTCAAGCTGATCGCAGTCCGTCGCATAGAGCGCCTGGTGATGCGCACATAGCGCCTGATATTCAGGGCGCAAATACGGAATATAATCCCCTCGGCGTTCCATCTGCGGCACATAGGGATATTGTCGGCCACCAAAAGCGCGATAGCCAAGATGCACGGTACGGCGTTTGACGGTGCTGTAGTTGCTGCCCCAATGCAATATCGTATTGGTATAGACCACACCATCCCCCGCCTTTAGCGCAACCGGCACACTACCGGGCAACGGCACCTTGGCATCGGCCAATAACTGTCGATTTTCCTGCTCGGTATTCGCCCGGCAATGACTGCCCGGCACGACCCACAACACATCGTCGTCGTAGAGCGGAATATTCCACTGTAAATACCCAGGACCATTAGCCATTAAGTCCTGTTGTAACCCGCGAAGCGGCGCCTGATCGATCGGGTGTATATCACGGTGCCAGTTCGCCGGGCCGTGGTCTTTGACTGGATTGCACATCATCATCAGCCCGGTAGGCACGGCCTCCTCTGCCCCCATAATCTGCCGACTCGCTCCCAAGGTGCGCTCCCCGAGGCAAAATTCAACAGCGGCCGCCGTCTCTGCGTCAATCAATTGCTCAAAATGAACCAAGCGCGGCTGCCCACCTATTTCCCATGCTCCACCCGGTGGATCGTCCGGTCCACGCTCGGCCGCCCATCGTTCCCGCTGGCGATCTACCAGCGTCTCAAAGGCCGTACGCAACGCCTCCAACTCTGCTGGGGGTATTACCTCGCGTAGAACGACAAAGCCATCATTGAGCAAATCTTGCGGGTTTATTTTCATAATGGGTTAGACTCCAAGACTTAATAGCACACAGGATACGATGGCGAATTTGGCCAAAACCGTCTTATAAAAACATTTAAAGATGATCCACACGCTGCGGAGGATTTTAGAAAGGTATCGCCGCCGCGGCTTTGCTGTGCTTGATTTTGCAGGACAGCATAATAAGGCACAGCCCTCGGAGGCTCACAGGATGTGATCCGAGCTACCGAAGGCCCGCCCCCACAGGGTGCAGGGACATGAGCTAAGGGTATACCCTCTCCCAATCCGTCGACGCACAGTATCATCCACGTACAGTATCAACTTCAATACACGTAAAAACCAGCCCCAACAAGCACAATCACCACCCCCCTGTCAAGCAACTCACCTTGTCTCATGATCCTTCACAGAACTATATTATCGCAGAAAAACTCAACCAATCGCCAAACCACGGCGATTGCAAAAGGCGAGTAAAGAGAAACGATTCGGGGGAATGACAGATGGCCCGCTTAACACGGACACAAATCGAACAATACCAATGCGACGGCTACACCGTCCTTGAAAAAGCCCTCAACGACTCAGCAGTCGCCGCATTGCGCTCCCGCGTCGAAGCGATCGCCGCAGGAGATCTACCCTTTCCGACCGAGTGCATCGAATTCGACCCCGGCGCCCCGCAAGAGCGCCATATTGACAATCTGCGCAAAATCAACAACCCCGCCAGACACGACCCCTTCTTTATGGACCACGCCACACGAACCAACCTACTCGACGCCGCCGAAGCCCTGCTCGGCCCCGATATCAAATTCTTCAACGACCAACTCTTTATCAAAGGCCCCGGCGGCATCGAAAAAACCTATCACCAGGATTCGGCCTACTTCCCAATCGAGCCTATGGCCATCCTCACCGCTTGGGTTGCCTTAGATGATGTCACATTAAAAAATGGCTGCCTATGGGTCGTACCCGGCAGCCACTTAGAAGGTCTCAAGGAACATAGTGATAAATGGATGGTCGGCGACCGGCAAGACCAAAAAGTCCCCGATACGGCCATTGACCGAGGCCGCGAACAGCCGATCCTGCTCAAAGCCGGCGACTGTTCTTTTCACCATAGCCTGTTATTACATCGGTCCGGCGCGAACTACACCGCGACACGCCGCCGCGGGCTGGCGACCCATTATATGGGCGCGCACTCGCGCTCGACCGGCGAGCCAAAAGAACAACCGGACTATCCACTGCTCAGGGGACAACAACAGGCCAACAGCGTCTAGGCAATCGGGCTGTTCCTCACTACATCTGCAATACCGCCTTAACCACTCCCGTGCCCGGCTCGCGCCAAGCCGGAAATTGCTCGGCCACATCATCAAACGTAGCGCGATGTGTGATCCAAGGCCGTGTATCGACCTTTCCCTCCTCCATCCAGCCAATAATTCGTTTGAAATCATTCCCCACCGCGTTGCGGCTGCTGAGCATCGTCATCTCACGGCGGTGAAACTCTGGGTTGGGAAAGGCGATCTCGCCGAGCTGAAAACCGACATAGACCAGCTGCCCGGCATTGGCAACATAGAAAAACGACTGCATCATCGCGCCTGCGTTACCGGTCGCGTCAAATACCGTCGCCGGCAGTTCCCCGTCGAGCGCCTCTTGCAACTGCGCCAAAGTGCCTTCACCCGGCGCTAAAGCGTGTTCAACCCCAAACTGCTCACGGCAGAAATTCCGCCGCCTCTCATCCGCGTCGATAACCAGTACCTCGGCCCCCGCGATCTGCGCGAACTGCACGACGCCCAGGCCAATCGGCCCGACACCGACAACCAACGCGGTATCGCCCTTCACCAGCCTGGCGCGGTCAACCGCGTGTGCGCCAATGCCCATCGTCTCGACAAGGGCTAACTGTTCCAACTCCAGTGTCTTCGATACATGCAATTTCGCCGCAGGCACCACGATCTGCTCGCGCATCCCCCCGTCGACATGCACGCCGAGGACTTGCAGTTGTTCGCAGCAGTTTGTCCGCCCTAATCGGCAGGGCCGACACGCCCCGCAGTTGAGATAGGGCTCAACCGCACAACGATCCCCTACAACGACTTGATCTACCCCCTCGCCGACAGCCACCACCTCGACTCCCAACTCGTGCCCTAAAATTCGCGGATACTCAAAAAAAGGTTGGCGACCAACAAAGGCGTGCAAATCCGTACCGCAGATACCGACCCGTTGCACTTGCAATAGCGCCTGCCCCGGGCCGGGTTTGCCCGGTTCGGGTGTATCGACACGCTTGAATTTCCCCGGTTCTTCGAGAATTAATGTTTTCATATTTAATAATCCGCTACCGAGCCATCGACCAGCCGGTTGTTGGGCCATTTGAATTGTCGCTCCGGATCCTGACCGACGGCGATGGCTTTTTCTTCGTCGATCTCCACGCCCAAACCAGGCCCTTCCGGCAAACTGACAAAACCCTCGTCGTCCATCGTCCAGGTCTTGTTGGCCACCCCCTCGGGCAATTGGTGCGTATAGCCTTCGTGTATCAGGAAAAAAGCCACCGTCGCCGCTACGTGCAGACTCGCGGTCAGCCCCAAATACGACATCGTGCAATGCGGGGCGATAGGCACGTGGTGCGCCTCGCAAAGCGCGGCGACCTTCATCATCTGCGTGATACCGCCACCGTGGCCGCAATCAGGTTGCAAAATATCGATGACCTGCGCCTCCAAAATCTCGCGCACCTCCCAGATCGTGCGATCCCGTTCACCCGTCGCCAAGGGCACCGATACCGCCTCACGCAACTTGTGCATCGCTTCGATATTGCCCGGCACCCAGGCCTCTTCGAGGAAAAACAGATCATCCGATTTTAGATAGCCGGCAAATTGCTTGACAATGGGCAGTGGCAACATGCTGTGCGCGTCGAACATCACCGCCCCGTCCGGCCCCACTTTGGCGCGGGCCTCGGCGACCGACTTCACCAAGCCTTCGATATCCGCCGGCGTGCCCGCATGATAGCGCGAATGCCCAGGGCTAATTTTGAGCGCTTTGGGGCTCGGGTACATCCAGACCTTGTCGCGCGATGGCCCACCGAGCAGGCGATAAACCGGAACCTGGTGGAGTTTGCCGGCGATATCCCACAGTGCCATATCAATCGCCGAGATCACATGCATCATAAAACCGCCGCCGCGCAGATTGCGGTGGGCGCGGAACATGCGCTGCCACAAATGCTCGATGCGGGTCGGATTCTCACCGACGACCAGTTCCCCCAACGATTCGGCCAGCGCGCAGGCGACCTTGGTGTCCATATTATTAATCTCACCCCAGCCCGTAACCCCCATATTGGTCTCCAGCTTCACATAGCCTTTGGCCCCGACCGGAATCGTCGTCAAACGATCGACGCGAATGGCCGAACCGCGGTCTTCTGCACCCGCCATAACCTTACTCCTTGTTGTTTTCAGATAAAGTTTTCATAATCTGGTGGTGGCCCATGCCCGTAGCCCGCAACTTGGCATAAGCCTCTTCGTCGACGCCCTCGCGATTGAGGTAGCCGCGAATATCATAACGGCCTTTTTGCGTCGGCTGCAGCTTGCCCTCATCCACCATTAATTCCAACGGATACCCCTTCTCCTGCAGCGGAAAACGCACAACCTCGTGTTGCCTAGCCGACTGCAATAGCGCCATAATCACCTCAACAGTATGGCGCGCGTTGCGCCCCGCGCCCCGGTGCTCCGGCCCGCCCTCTATCCACGCGATCAACTCGCGGGTCTGGCGCTCGTTGGCCCGGCCACCGATCACATCAATCTTATCAGAAGCCACACCAAGGTCCTGCTCCTGCCAACCCCCCGTCTCGCCATTGAACAACTGAGTCGCCGTCTCCGTCGTCTCGACCATCCCCTCCGTGCCACGAAAAAAGAAATGCCCCGGCGAAGCCCCATGCGAGTCGAGGTCCGATTGAATAAAAAGTTGGATTCCGCCCGCCATATGTACCAGCGCCATACAGCCGTCCTCAATTGGCGTATCGCGTTCAAAACGCTCGCTCTGACGCTCGACCGCCCCCATCACCCACTGAGTCTCCGGGTCGCCGAGAATAAAACGCACCCCGTCAATCGCGTGCGTGCCGCAATTGAGCAAACCAGCATTGACCTTTGAATCGGCCTGTATGACCTGACCGATCGCCCCACCCTGCACCAGTTCGCGGGCCTTTTCCCAACCTGGCGTAAAACGCCTCTGGTGGCTAATCACCAGCTTGGTGCCGCTTTCTTCGCAGGCGGCGACCATCTCGTCGGCCAACCCCATACCAACGGCCATCGGCTTCTCGCAAATCACCCCCTTGACCCCTGCACGAGCCGCGGCGATGGTCGGGCCGGGATGCAGTAAATGCCAGGTACAGACGCTGATCAAATCGGGCTTGGCTTCCTCTAGCATCTCCTCCACTGTCGCAAAGCCCCGGGCGATCCCGTACTCCGCCTGGTACTGCTCCCTAGCGACTTCCAGCGGATCGGTAACGGCGACAATTTCGACCCCCGCGAGTTGATAACCTTTCACGTGGTGGTGGGCGATATCGCCACAACCGACGATGGCCGCGGTGTATTTTTTGCTCATAGTTTCTTTTGTCCTTTTCAAAAAACAGCGCTATACAGAGCGCCATTACGCAATTTGCCCCAGCGGGTAATTAGACCGCAGCGGGTAATTAGACCTTTTCCTTGCCTGACCGCAACCAAGTGTTATTTGCGGGAGTAGTTAGACCGGCCGCAATTCGCTAAGTTATAGGTCCTTTGATACGATATTCCAGCCCATAGGAGCGAATATGGTCGACACATCCGATATCCAACGTCCCGCCAAAGAGCTCGTCGAGGGGCTCAGCGGCATCGGCAGCGCCACCGCCGCCGGCGAGCTAGCCCGCCTCGGGATCCGCGACCCCTATATCCAGGGACCGGTCGCCCGCACCCCGGGCAAAAGCATCGTCGGACCAGCACTGACGCTACAGTTTATGCCCAAGCGCGAAGACCAATACGCCGTCGACGAATACGCCGACCCCGAAAAACAGCTGCATCGCCACGCCCTCTACCACACGCAACCCGGCGATATCATTGTCGTTGACGCACGGGCTGATATGAACAGTGGTGTCTTCGGCGATATGATGATGACCTTCTTTATGGGCCAGGGCGGCATCGGCGCCATAATCGATGGCTGCATCCGCGACTATCCCAAAATCGTCAACGATCTCGATATTGGTCTCTGGCTCAGGGGCACCACCCCCAACTTCCACACCCAGACCAATATCGTCCCCTTCGCCGTCAACGTACCCATCGCCTGCGGCGACACCCTGGTCATGCCCGGTGATATCATCGTCGCCGACGACGACGGCGCCACCGTCGTGCCAGTCAGCCTCGCCCCTGAACTCGTCGAAAAGGCCCAGACGCATGCCGAGTGGGAGGAGTTCAGCCGGATGAAGCTTTCCCAAGGCGGCCACCTGCGCAAATACTACCCGCTCTCCGAAGAGGGACGCGCCGAATACGAGGCGTGGAAAAAAGAACAGGGCCACTAATCGACCACCGTGCAAAAGACGATCCTGCTTAGTAGGCGACGAACGCGTCATGCGCGACGGACTCAACTTTATGCTTTCGCAAAGCGGCTACCCGGTCTGTGCCGTGGCCAACGGGGCACAAGGCCTGGAGCGCTTCGCGCAAGGTGGGATCGACCTCATGCTATTCGACCTGTCGCTGCCCGATATGCCCGGGGACCGATTACTAACACGGCTAAAGACACATGCTACCGCCATCCCCGTCATTATTTTCACCGGCTTTGCCCCCCGATCCTCTGCCCGCAGAGGCTACTAAAATCCTCTTTAAACCCTTCCGCCTAGAAGACCTGCTCGCCGCGGTTAACCACGTAATCACTGAGTGAATCTTATGGAACAACGCCCCAATATCGTCTTCGTACTCACCGACGACCAAGGATATGGCGACCTTGGTTGCCACGGCAACGACACGATACAAACCCCCCATATCGACCGCTTTTATCAAGATGCCGTGCGGCTAACCGACTTCCATGTCGGTTCGACCTGTGCCCCCACCCGCGCCGGCATACTCACTGGTCATTTCTGCAATAGCGCCGGCGTCTGGCATACCATCGGCGGACGCTCACTATTGCGCGAAGACGAATGGACCTTGGCCGACGCGCTGTCTGCAGCCGGTTATCGCACCGGCCATTTCGGCAAATGGCACCTCGGCGATAGCCAGCCCTTCCGCCCGCACGAGCGCGGATTCGACGAATCGGTCTACCACGCCGGCGGCGGCATCGGCAATACCGGTGACCATTGGGGCAACGACTACTTCGACGACACCTATTTTAAGAATGGCGTTCCGACCGCCTACCAGGGCTATTGCACCGATGTGTTCTTCCGCGAGGGCATGCGTTTTATCAGCGAAAATGCCGACCAACCCTTCTTCTGTTATATCGCCACCAACGCCCCGCACGGCCCGCTCAATGTCGAACCGCGCTATGTCGACCTATACCGCGATTCGACTCCACACGAAGACCGCGCCCGCTTCTACGGTATGATCAGCAATATCGACGATAATTTTGGCCGCCTGCAAAGCCATTTGCACGAACTTGGCCTGAGCGACAATACCATATTGATCTTTATGACCGACAATGGCACCGCCACCGGCGTCGAATTGGACTCCGAGCAATACCCGCAGGAGGGGCCCGGCAGTTATAATGCCGGCATGCGCGGCAAAAAGGGCTCCCCCTACGAAGGCGGCCACCGCGTGCCCTTCCTCGTACGCTTTCCCAACGGGCAAGTCGCCGGTGGCCGCGATATGCCCGCGCTCGCCAGCTACGTGGATTTCATGCCGACGCTATTGGAGCTTTGCAACGCCGACGTGCCCAATGAGCGCTCTTTCCATGGCCAAAGTATCGCGCCGATGTTGCGCGGCCAAGACCCGCCCGCCGACTGGTCCGGCCGCGTCAATGTCTGCGACACCCAACGCGTTGCCCACCCGGTCAAATGGCGCAAAAGTTCCGTCATGAAAAAGAGATGGCGTTTGATCAATGGTCGCGAATTATACGACCTCGACAGCGACCCCGGCCAGCGCCGCGATATCGCCGCTGAGCACCCCGGAATCGTCTCCGAGCTGCGCCAAGATTATGAACTTTGGTGGGAAAATATATCGGACCAGTTCGACCGTGACGTGCCCATCGCCCTGGGCGGCGATGACGAAGAGGTCAAACTCACCACACACGATCTCCGCAACGAAACCTGCAACGGGGTTTGGAACCACCGCCAGGTGCGCGCCGGCCAAGTCAGCAGCGGCTATTGGGCGGTGGACATCCGCCAGTCCGGCCGCTACGAGATCGAATTGCGACGCTGGCCCGAAGAAACGGGTTATGCCCTAACCGCCGCGATCGAAGGCGACGATAGCAACTGGCGCCGCGACAGTATAAAGCCCGAGGACGCACCCGCCTACGAAGGCGGCGTCGCGCTCGCCATCCAATGGGCCCAGCTAACCATCGGCGACGCCAACTATCAGGCGGAAGTCGACCCCGCCGGTACCAGTGCCCTCTTCACCGTCGAGCTTACCACAGGCCCGGATCAACTCTTCGCCGCGTTCCACGACCACAGCGAACGCACGATCGCCCCCTACTACGTCTATATTCGGCGCCTACCCTAAGAAATGCGCATTGTATTTATAACCATCGGACTGGCGATAGTCGCCTGCGGCGACCCGCATGAAAAGCGGGTGCGGATGGTGATGGAGGGAGGCGAAGGGCGAGAAGAGATGCTGATGGAGTTGCTCTTGGGCAAGGGCGAGGTGCTGCCGGCGGTATTGCCCCGATTGACCGACTCCGCGCAACCCCTGCCGGGTCGCTTGGCACTGGTCGACCTGGTCTGGAAGCTCTATGTGCGCGAGAGCGACCCGCGAATCCTGACATCACTACTCGGGCTGCTCGACGATTCAGCACCCGAAATGCGCCAGAGCGTAGTCCACGCGCTGGGCAATATCGGCAAGGAGGAACTGGTCCGACCACTGCTCGACCAGTTACAGCGCGAAGCGGAGCAGGCGGTACAGCTCGAAATCCTCAAAGCGATCGAAATACTCGACGAATGGAAAGTCGAAGGCAATTGGAACTTCAAGATCTACGGGGGGGACGCCTTTTCGCCCGCAGACCGCGACGGCTTCGTCAGCGTGTTGCAAAAGATTCGCGCCGACGCCACAGTCGACACGCTGGAGCACCTCGCCGAGGAGTTTTTGGAGAAGATGGCCGGTCAATTGGCGAGTGAGGCCGAAGCGCAAGTGGTCCGCGCCGATCTGGAGGGGGCATTGAAGCTTTACGACCAGGCACTGGCAATCAAACCCGACAGCAAGAATGTGCACACTAGTCTAGGAAAATTTCACTATTTCAACGGCGAACGAGCAAAAGGGCTGGCCGCGCTTAGAGTTAACGGCATGGTATTGCAGGTGCCAGAGCTTGAGACCCCACCGGTCATAGACGGGCATCTGACCGATCCCGTCTGGGCACAGGCCACGCGACTGGACGCATTCTATCAGAATGTGCTGATGGTGCGGGCGATACCGACCGAGGGGCGCAGCGAATTCTACGTATACTACTCAGCCGACACGATCTACTTCGCGCTCAAGGCCTATGAGGAGTCGACCGACGGCCTAGTCGCCACCCACCGCACGCGCGACAGCCAAGTCTGGCAGGACGACGGCGTAGAGCTCTATATCGATACCGATTTAGACCAGCGCAGTTATTGGGGGGTATTGGCCAACTGTATCGGGACCATTCTAGATAGCAAACAGAGCGTGGTCGAGAGCCGTATGTCTTCGGACAATAGCTGGAACGGTAATTTTCAGCTCGCGACACGGATCGAGCCAACCTACTGGTCGATCGAAGTGGCGCTGCCCTTCGCCGAGATCGACGCACTCGGCACCGAGCCGGGCGATGTCTGGGGCTTTAACGTGACCAGGGTGCGCATCGGCAATGCCTCCGAGCACGGGCAGTTCGCGCCGACCTACGGGCGTTCGTTGCGGCCGCGGCTGTTCGGGCTGCTGGTCTTCGAATAAGCCGGAGCATCCCCTCCACGCGAGCCACGTAGTGCGTGCGTTAAAAATGCCAACCGCAACAAAGCAACTCCGCCTAGACACACCCCGCAAAGTGCTGCCCTGTCACCAACTCATACTCCGGCTGCGGCTGCGGTCCTACATATTTCGACTCGGCGTTCATATAGGCCACCGTCAACCCAATCCGCCGATCGGGGCTGCGATTGGCATCCGTCCGGTGCATCGCCAAACTATGATGAAACGAGCACCCTCCGGCCGTGAGCGGCACACAGATCTCGTTGTCGTAATCGACCTTCTCATCCTCGACGCGAAAGTCTTCCAAATGCTTGTGCTCGACTACGCCCAGTTTATGCGAGCCGGGAATAAAACGCATACAGCCATTCTCCTCCGTCGCGTCATCGAGTGCCATCCAGCAGATCACCAGATTCGGCGGGTCGATATTGGTCCAATAGGCCGAGTCTTGATGCGGTGGCTTGGGCGAGCCGATCTTCGGCGGTTTGCATAATGTCTGGTCAAGATAGATCTTCAGATTCGGTCCAATCAAA
>Ga0233434_1001265_pt1 | contig 25450 bp, 28 predicted proteins | sample SI_122_August201_4_FD_182738 | JGI IMG/M metagenome (GOLD analysis project Ga0233434, IMG submission 182738) | Seawater microbial communities from Saanich Inlet, British Columbia, Canada - SI_122_August2016_120_MG | ecosystem: Environmental > Aquatic > Marine > Inlet | place: Canada: British...
CAACTCATAGGAAAGAATCTCTTCGAGAAGATGGAATGCTTTTTGTAAGGACTGAAGGTATCTTCGATACGATGGTCAAATTACCTCTTTTGGTAGCAAGTATGATTATTGTAGCAGCAGTAATGCCGGTTCAGTCCTCATTCAGTTCTCCTAGAGTTCTTGATCTAACAATTTATCCAGATGGAACAACTCATGTTTCTGCAGAAATTGATGTAGATCCACTTACTACTGATTACGAACTTGATCTATTTGGAAGTACTATTGATAATTTTGTTGTACTGGGAGAAAATGGATTCCTACTAAATACTGATGTTATAGGAAATTCTGCATTAATTGAAACTTTTGGTTCATCAGTTGTTACTATAGAATACGACGTTCATGATTTAGTTTCAAAACAAAGTAGAATTTGGACATTCTCTTTAGATGCCCCCTCTGATTTTACATTACTTTTACCAAAAAATTCTGCAATAATTACAATGACAAACATTCCGCTTAATATGGAAATCATTAATGATCAAAATCAACTAACATTATCTGCAGGTGATACTGAAATTGATTATCTTTTTAGTACAACTCCTGTAGTAACTGATCCAATAATTTCAGATATTCCAACCTCACAAACTGATTATCTTACATATACAATAGTTGGTGGAATCGTAGCAGTATCTATTGTAGGAATAGTTGCAATAATTCGTTCCAAACAAAAAATTGTTAAACCAATTCAAGTTCAACAACCTACACAAAAAATTGAAACAGTTGATGCTGAAACAATTTTCAAATTAAAACCAGACTTGCGTGAAGATGATAAAGAGATAGTGAAGTTTATTTCTAATAACGGAGGACAAGCACTTGAAAGCGAATTGCGAAAGAAATTCTTACAACCAAGAACTACAATGTGGCGTGCAGTTAAGAGATTAGAGAGAAATGAAGTTATAGAAATTGAAAAGAAAGACTTGCAAAATCTTGTAAAATTACGAAAAAATATGGAGGAAGAGGAATGAAAACACTAGCATTATTTACAATATTTGTATTAATTTCTGGAGTAGCATCTACATCATTAGTTAATGAAGCATATGCACAAAATGATCCTAGTATTTTATTACGTATTGCAACACAAGCAGATAAACAAATCTTAAATCAATTAGATAGATCTTATGATAATTCAATTCCTTCTAAGATACAAACACTATATGAGAAAGGACACGCATCAGTTGAATCATTAAAAAATTCATTACCTGATAATATAGAACAAGCAAGAGAAGATTTTCTTTCAGCAATGAAATCATTTAAACAAATTACTAAAATGATTTCAGAACCAGTTGCAGAAGCAAAGTTAGCAACATCTGATATTTCTGATAGAGATCTTAAAAGTAAATTAAATAGATTAGACAAATATTTCCAAAGCTTAAAGACAGCATCTGAAAAACACAACACAGGAATTGACTTTTCTGAAATTGAGCAATTATTTACTCAAGTAAATCAACAGATAGATTCAGGTGAAATCAGAGAAGCAACTCAAACAATTCAACAATTAGAATCTTCTATTCATGAAATTAAAAAGAAAATACGTGAAAATGCATCTAATTCTTCTTCAGATAGAATAAAGAAATTTGCCTCAAAACATTTAATCAAAATTCAAAAAATACTAGATAGAGCATCATCAATAGACTCTGATATGCCAGAACTTGAAAAAGCCAATTTATTGATTCAAGAAATTAAAACTTTGATTTCAGATGATAATATTTCTGATGCAAAGAAAAAATTTGGAGAATTGAACAAAATCGTGAAAACCATCAAAAAATCAATTCATCAATAACATAAGCTTCATATACATTTTCAAAAGAATTTGAACATGGCATCAAAAGCAATTACTATTGGCGTAGGAATTCCAATGATAATAGTTGGTGCTTTAATGGCTTGGTTATGGGGCTCAATGGAAGGAGTTTATCAAAATCAAATTGAACTAATTGGAAGTACTATTGGAATTTTAGGTGTTGTATTCTTTATTTCTGGATTATTTTATACAAAAGAACCTGTAATGCATTAGAATCTCATCGAATAAATAATAAAAAAAACTAGTGTTGTTACTTGAAAGTCAGAATATTTGAGATATTTACATCAGTTGAAGGTGAAGGTATTCTTTATGGAACAAAAACTCTTTTTGTAAGATTAGCTGGTTGTCCTTTTACTTGTTTTTATTGTGATACAAAAGAATCACTTCCACTTGATTCTGGTATTGAATATACAATTGATGATGCAAATCAACTAATTGATTCTAATTTAAAAAAACAAACATACAAAGTCAATTTCACAGGAGGTGATCCATTAATTCAACACCAAGCAGTTGCACAACTTGCAAAACATATTCAAGAAAAAAAAATTCCAACATACCTTGAATCATCTTGTTTTGATATTGATAGATTTAATCATGTTTTACCATTTTTTGATATTATTAAAATTGAATTCAAAACAAAAGATTCTGATTTTGTAAACTCTAAACATTATGATAAATTAATTGATCATACAATGAAATGCCTTGAATCTTCTGTAAAAGAAAAGAAAACAACTTATATCAAAATTGTTGTTAGTTCTAAAACCAAACTAAATGATTTTGAAGCCTTGACAAATAAAATTTTCAAAATAATTGCTAAAGAAAGTATAGATGGATTCATTATTCAACCCACATATGGGATATCTGAACCATCATTGGAACTTTTGTTGGATTTGTATGATATTGTATATCCACACTATATTGACGTCAAGGTGGTTCCGCAGCTACACAAATTCATTGGAGCACCATAAATAATCTGCCTAAAAATCAGATTAGGTTCAAATACTAGAAAAATTCTGTGAAATTATAAAATGGATGACGAACGTGTAAAAAAACTCGTTAGAGAATTAATTATTGAAGTTGGAGAAGATCCTACCCGTGAGGGATTACGAGAGACTCCTGAAAGAATTGCAAATATGTACAAAGAAATCTTTGGTGGTTATGATTCTGATTCAGAACTAGCAGTACAATTCTCTGAAGATTCTGATGTAGTAATTGCACGAGATATTCAATTTTATTCAATGTGTGAACACCATATGTTACCATTTTTTGGAAAAATTCACATTGCATATTCTCCAAATGGTAGAGTTTTTGGAATATCAAAATTAGTACGACTAGTTGAGAAATATGCAAAAAGATTACAAATTCAAGAAAGACTAACCAAAAACATTGCAGATGAACTATATTCACAAGGAGTGAAGGGTGTAGTAGTATTGGCTGATGCTGAACATCTATGTATGAAAATGCGTGGTGTTAGAAACGATGCAACTTTGACTTCATCGGCATTTAGAGGAATTTATGAAAATACACAAGAAAAAGAAGGTATTTTGGCTTTAATTAGAAAACATGCATCTGATTCTTACATGTGACATACTGAAAAATTAAATAATCAATATTTTTGATAAACATCATGGGAGTGCATCCAAATATTCACATTCCAAAGGAATCATGGCCTGGATGGACATGGTATGCAATAGAATGTATAATTGTAATTGCAGTTTCATTATTACTTTCAAGAGAAATTACTAATTCTGTTGAAGGATTGTCTCCTGAAGTACAAAATTATTTATTTATAGGATTTATGGGAATTCCTTTTCTCATTTGGTATGTTGGAATTAGACGTTTTGTTCTAACAAAGTTTCTTCGAAACGGTTACTAAATTTACTTTAGATATTTTGTTTTATCATTAATTCCAGCTTTTGCAAATGCAATTTTTCTATTATTACAAGATTCACAAACTCCACAATGATATTTTTTATTTGAATAACAACTCCAAGTCTTAAAGATAGAATCACCTAGAACTTTAATTCCTGATTTTAATAAATTACTTTTTGATAATCCTTCACGATAAGGTGACCAAATTGTAATACTTTTTCTTAATTTCGAATTAATTCCATCAATTTCCCCTTGATTAAACGCAGATTCTAATTTTTTTGTAAAACTAGGCCTACAATCAGGATAGTTTTTGTCTCCTGTATGAGCACCATACACAACAAGTGATGCATTTAGAGTATATGCCCATGCTGATGCTACAGATAAAAAAACTGCATTTCTAATTGGAACTACAATTGAATATTCGAATTTACTTGGAATCTTCTTTTTTGAACTTGTTAGAACATTAGAATCCCCGTACAAATCTTTCATAAAACCAATATCAATGATTTTGTGTTGTTTTAGTCCAAGTTTTTTAGCAAAAGATTTTGCAGCAGTAATTTCCATATCAGCCTTTTGTCCATATGAGAATGTAATTCCATACAACTCATATTTTGATTTCAAATATGAAACTGCACAAACAGAATCTATTCCTCCACTAAAAACAATAACTGCCTTTTTCATAAACTCTCAACTAGAATTTTTTTTATCAACTGCACCTATACTAGGTTTACAGATGATTATTTGGCATTTTGTATTGGCTGTTGTAAATCCTTTTGACATTGCTAGGCCAATTTTTTTTAAATTAGAAGATTTTTTTGCAAATGCTATCACTGATGGTCCTGCTCCACTAATTGTTACCCCAAACGCGCCTGCTTTTAGAGCATTTTCTTTAACTTTGGTAAATCCTGGTATCAAATGTTGTCTTGCAGGTTCAACTATTACATCTTTGATAGAATTCCCAATTAGTTCAGAATCCTTATTCATAAACCCTGCAACAATTCCTGATGCATTTGATAAATTCAAAACACTATCAGTTAATTTAATTTTTTTAGGAATCACCCCTCTTGATACTTTGGTTTTCTTTTTTGGAACATTAATTTTTGGAACTGCAATACACATTCTAAGATTTGTTGGTGGTTCTATTCTAATTACATCAAGCGGATTGGTTTTTACAATTACAAATCCTCCTAAAACAGATGCAGCTACATTATCATAGTGAATTGATCCTGCACTAGCTTTTTCTCCAGAACCTGCAAATTCTACTAGAGTATTTTTATCTAATTTTAACCCAAATAGTTTATCAAACGCTACTGCAGTTGCAGCAGCTGATGCTGCACTACTTCCCATTCCAAATCCTGCAGGAACTCCTTTTTCAATTTTAATTTCAACACCGTCTTTAATTTTGAATTTCTTCTTCATATTTTTTACAACTAGTCCTGCTGTATTGTTTTCAGGCTTTGTTGGAACATCGTCACTAGTAATTATTGTAATTCCACTTTTTGTTTTAGTTAATGTCACTTTATCATATAATGCATCTACGGCTAATCCAAACACATCAAAGCCTGGACCTAAATTTGCAGTAGATGATGGAGCTTTGATAGTAATTTTTGATACCATTAATCTTCTACCTCCTCACCCAAATTAAGAATTCTGCTTAATGCACCTTCAAGATTGATAAATCCATCACCCGTTGTATTTGAAATTGGAATTAATCCTTGAGCAAATCCACTTAGATTCAATCCACGTAAAATATTTGAAGTCAATGAATATGTATCTCCGTCAACTTCTTTAGCAATTGCATTTTCTAATGTACTCAAACTTGTAGTCCATTGTAAAATTTCTTTTAATTTGTCTCTAATAATATCAGTTTTAGTTAATACGTTAATTGATGGCAAATTCAATCGTAATCTTATTGATGATGCTAGTAATGCAATTGATACAAAATTTACTGGAGATGTAATTAGAGATCCATCAAAAAGAAAGATACTTGTTTTCTCTTCAGATGTAAGATTTTCTATAATGAAACGTCCACTAGAACGATATGCAAATAATTCAATTTGTCCAGGTGTATCAACGATTAGATAATCAGGATTTACTTTGTTAACATCATTTTGAATCTCATCAATTTTTGATGCAATCAAATCATTTGCCATTACTAGTGCTCCATTTGGACCAAGATCGTATTGTTGCATAATTGAGACATAATCGATATAGTCCCTAACATCAACATCACAAGTGTATGGCATACTTTCTACACCAGGATCCAAATTTAGTACAGCTGCAAAAACTCCACTATTTGTATAATGTTCAAGTAACTTTGATGTAAGTAGTGATTTTCCAGAACCTGCAGTACCTGAAACAAAAATCGTTTTCAACTCTTTGATTCTTTTTTTGCTTGTATTTCAAACTACTTTAAATCAAAATTAAACCATTTTTTATGCCTAATTTACTGTATTGACTAGTTAATGAATAGATATTTGCTCAACTTTCATATTTGATTCCTTAAAAAAATATTCAGATGAACTGGAGACTAGTAGCAATACCTGTTACTCTGATACCTATTTTGATAATTGCTATTCAATTTGATATTAAAATTGATGACATTCTAGCAATTGGAATTTTTCCATTTGTTGGAGCAATAATTGCAATGATGATAAAGTTAGGTCTTCAGGGAGTTAAATTTGCATATATCACAAGGAAATATCTTGGCAATTTTGATTCATTTTTAAAATTAGTTGGTGTTAGAGTTGGTAGTGAATTTATCAAATTTACCACTCCAATGTTTATTGGTGCAGAATTTGTTGTAATTTATTATTTAAAGAAAAAAGGAGTTAAGCTCTCAAAAGCTACATGGATTGCACTTGTAGATATTGTAACAGAAGTTATTGCAGCAGGATTGTTATCTATTATAGCTGGAATCATTGCGTTACTAAGTGGTGCATATGTTGTTGGAATAATTATTTTGAGTACTAGTATTGTTGTTACAACTTTGTGGATGGTAATGTTTTTCTTATCATCCAAACGAATTTTCCAAGTACCAATTGCATTAGAAAATATCATTAAAAAATTAGGAAAAGAAAAAGGTGTTAAAATTATTGATCAAACCAATTCTTGGATGACTGATACATGTACTGTAATTAAAGAAAATATCAATACTCCTGAATCCAAAAAAATATTTACAGTTTCATTTTTCTTTTCACTTGCATCTTGGTCATTTTATGGATTGTCATTTATGATAATTGCAATGGGTACAGACTATGTGATAAATGGATTTGATTCCATCATGGCTGTAATGGGTGCAAATGCAATTGGTAATCTACCAATTACTATTGGTGGATCTGGTCTGGCTGAATTTGGAATTATTGCATATCTTAACAATTTGAATCCTTTTGACTTTAGTATAACAGAAGGAATTGTTGCCTGGGATGCAGTAATTGGTTGGAGAATTGCAACATATTATGTTCCAATTTTGATTACATGGCTGTTACTAGTAAAATTGGCCTTGAGTAAAATATCAAAATCAGAAATCACATAGAAAGCACTTTATCTTTAAATGATTTTTTTTATTTGTGGATTTTAAAAATAAAGTTATTTTAATCACTGGTGCATCATCAGGAATTGGTAAACAAACTGCAATAGAGTTTGCAAAAAAAGGTGCCAAACTAATCCTAGTTGCTAGAAGAAAAAATAAACTAGAACTAGTTGCAAAAGAATTAGAAAAATTTCAAACAACAATCCTTGTTTGTAAATGTGACATATCAGATAAAGAACAAGTAAAAGAAATGTCAAAAACAGTACTAGAAAAATTTAACAGTATAGATATTTTGGTAAATAATGCCGGTTTTGCAATTTATGGTACAGTATCTAGTCTATCTATAGATGAGATAGAATCACAAATGGAGACTAATTATTTTGGAATGATATATTGTGTCAAAAATTTCCTTCCTTCAATGATTGAGAAAAAATCTGGTCACATTGTAAATGTTGCATCAGTTGCTGCAAGTTTTGGATTACCTGGAATTGCATCATATTGTGCATCAAAATTTGCGATGCTTGGATTCTCAGAGGGTCTAAAACATGAACTAAAAGGAACAGGAGTAGGAATTACAGTTGTTAGTCCAATAATGGTCAGAACTGACTTTTTTGATCATCCATCATTTGAAAAAATGCCAAATTTCTCTCCAACATCACTTAGTTCTAAAACTGTTGCAAATGCAATCATAAAAGCTGCAAATTCTCCAAGATTAGAAATTATTGTTCCATCTGTAGTTCGTGGTGCTGTATGGTTCAAACACACATTTCCATATCTTATCAATCCAATTCTTGGAAAAGCTTTCAAAAATCTCTCAGATTCTAAAAAATAATTTTACCTTTACTCTTCAGTATCACTATCTGTAGTCTCACTTGAGCCTGCTTCCACCAATTCTAGAGATTTCAAATCAAATTGATAAATTGCTTTCATATCAATTTCTTTTTCTTTTTCTAAAAATTCTGTAACTTTTTTACTTAAAGGTGCTTTATGTTGATCAAAAATAAATTCATAAACTTCACCTTTTAGTAAACCATCCATTTTGATTGTCTTTGGTACATCCATTGTTACAATGTGTCGTCCATCTTCTACACCATCATACAATTGTACATCTATTTTATTATCTTCATAATAAAACTCAAGAATATATCCTGACTGTTTCATCTCTTTAGGTTTCTTAAATTTAGCATTTTGAATTTCATCAGTAACCCATTCTGGAATATCATCTTCTTTCTTTTTTACCATATTAAATCGGCTCTCTAGTTTTCTGCTTTTTCTTTTTTACTTTTTGACCACCATTCAAGATAGTCATCATGTTTATCATCACGTGTTTTTTCTTTTTGATTTAGTTTGTATCTAATGTCTGATACCTCTTCTCTTGTAGCATATAGTCCACATTTTTTACAGATGAAATGTCTTCTATTTTTTTCATCCATCTTCATTGGAATATCAATTTCATCAAATAATTTGAATAAGTCTTCTCTACCTCTTTCCTCTTCTGGTACTTCTTCTTCATACTTTGCTATGATTTTCTTTTTTTCTCGGAATGTACATTCAGGACAATTAGGCACTATGAATTTGGCTTAATTTTTTCCATAAAAGCGTTCGCACGTTCTTTATTGATCGATGTGAATCTGACACGCGGATTTTTTCATCATCCCTTTCGGTCCGTTCGCCCATCGAAATCCCGCGTGCCAGATGAGCGAATTTCTTAGAATAATGTATTATCTCTTTTCTTCTAGAATTTCCGCAGCAATTTTTGCTGAATTTTCTGCTCCATTAGGAACAAAATTCTTTGAGAATTCATTCAAACTACTCTCAAATGCTGCATAATTTTCTTTAATTTTAGAAATTCCTTGAATCACTTGCGATGTTTTTGTGGCTAAAATACCCAAATTTTTCTCCTGAGCCCATTTGATATTGTTTGTATGCTCATCATAAATTGGAATTCCAATAATTGGTTTTGATTTCCCGCCCATAATCTCACCCATGACGGTATGAGAGCCATTAACTACAGCATAATTACATAAATTCAAAATCGTATCTTTTTCTTGCTCTGAAAGAAATCCAATATCTATCTGAACCCAATCTATTTTTTTCTCCAAAGCATCAGATATTGAATATTTTTTACCATCTTTTCCAATTACTCCATCAATACTTGATTCATTTCTTGCATGTGAAATGATTCTCTTTTCTTTTTGCATTTCTGATTGAGTAAATACTTCTTCATATCTTTGACCTGTTCCATCATTAGTTGATTTATTTCCAGTTCTCATCCAATAACCAAATTCACTATTTGCAACTAGTTGTTCCAAATCTGTTTCTTTTTCTTTTTGAATTGGTTTACTGTTTGTAAAATGTCCAACATAAACAACTTTTTCTTCAGCTTCTTTTATGAAGTTTAGATTATACTCACACATTGTATATGGTGGAGGCGAATCTGCAACAAGAATTTTTGATGCTTTGATAATTTGTTTTGCAATAAAAATTAATGATGGATAAAGATATGATCTTGAATTATACAGTTTTGGTCTAAATTGATTTGTTACAAACAAACTTGGAATATTTCTATTTTTTGCCAAAATATTTGATCCCATATCACCGTCATTGATTACTAAATCAAATTTTTCTTTATTGTATAATTTTCTCTCTTCTCTCAAATAATTAATTATTTGTCTTATCAATGAAGGATTATTTTGAATTGGTAATAGTATATTCATCAATGATTTTGAAACACTAGGACCAAATTTTCCATCAATTGGTGTTGGCATTAAAATCTCATGAATTTTTTCTTTCTTGTCTGGAAATTTTTTCATTAATTTTTCATAAACATGATCTTTACTTGAAAAATGAACATCTAATTCGTCATCAATGTTATCTTCTAATGCTTCATGTAGTCTCATCATTCTAGAATAGTGACCACTTCCCCACGGATAGATAAATTCCCCTATTTTGAGCACAATATGAAACCAATTATGCCCGTTTAAATTCTCAATGATTTTACTCTAAAGAATCTAAAATATCATGTAGATTATTTGATCCTACTTTAATTGAAATTACTTTTTTTGTTTTAATTGCTATTTCTACTTCTTTTTTCAAAAATGAAGGAATTTCATCAGAATTAGCCATAACTATTTTTTCTAATTTTTTGATATTTTGTTCTAATCCTATCTCTTTTGCCTCATCAAACAAGTTAGTATCTACTCCTGCAAGTGGAATAATCGGAATTTTCTTTTTCTCAAACACTTTTTTTAATGAATTATCAATAAATTTTGAAGAAAATACTAAAGGTGATAAAGACAATGACACTCGATTGTTTGACTGTTTTAGCATTATTTCTAGAATTGAGTTTACATAAATCAAATAATTTTTAATTCCACTAGATTTTATTTTTAAACAAAAAAATTCTAACTCTATCTTGTCTTGTACTAGTCTTGGAATAATTTGATTAATTATTTTAGCCAAATTCATTAATTCTGATTTTTGTCTATAACAAACTATGATTTTTGTATCATAACCTTGTTTGATTGTCTCATAACAAGAAACTGCAGATAGTTCATCATAAACTGCACAAATCGCTTTTTCATTTTGAGATTGATAAGGAATTCCTCCATTACCTTTATCAGAAAAAATAGAAATATACGCAGAATTTTTTGTTAAATATGTGTACAACAATTTATCATAGTTTTGATCCGTTCCAGGATGAGCTCCCAACTTTAATTTTTTCTCAATAATGTTTGATGTTGCAGCAATTTCTACATCTTTGACAAGAAATCCTTTTGATATCCCCTCTACTCTAACTAAAAATTTTTCACCTTTCAAGAGTAGATTTCCACTAACTGATGTAATTTCTGAAATAATATCTTGAAAATTATTTTTTATTTGTCTAGCAATTATTATTTTTTTAATTCCAAAAAGTAAATTGATTGCAGATGATGCAAACACTGGATCATTTACATCTACTAGAATTACATCACCATCACGTTTTACAGATTTAAATTGTTGATTTTTTATTTTGAGAATTTTTTTGATATTTGAAATTAATTGAGGCATTTTATTTTTTGAAAATATTGTTGGAAAAACTACAACATAAGAAATTTCATTCATATTTTCTATTTTGAATTATACTTGTTTATAATTTAGGATAAAAATTGGGTAATCAATATAAAACAAATACTTCAAAACATAATGTGGTAAAATTCACGCAAGAACAAGTAGATGAATTAAATTCAAAAATTAATACTACTGAGGAGGCTATTCAATGGGTATCTGATAACCTCCATCCTAAAGTTGCAAAGGCATCAAGTTTTGGAGCAGAAGATGCAGTAATTATGGATATTATGCTAAAAATTAATCCAAAATTTAGATTCTTTACATTAGATACTGGTAGACTACCTCAAGAAACTTATGATATCATGGATATTGTAAGGAAAAAATACAATATTTCAATTGAAGTTCTATTTCCTGATTCCAAAGAAGTTGAAGATATGGTTAGAGAAAAAGGAGTGAATCTATTCTATGAAAGTGTAGAAAATAGAGAATTATGTTGTGAAATTCGTAAAGTTCATCCAATGAACAAAATGTTGAGTACATTGGATGGTTGGATTGCTGGATTAAGACGAGATCAAACCAAAAATAGAGAAAGCGCAAAAATCTTTCAACTAGACAAGAAACATGGTGGAATTCTAAAGATTAATCCCATAATTAATTGGTCATGGGATCAAGTTCAAGAGTACATCAAAAATAACAATCTACCATACAACAGTCTTCTTGACAAAGGCTATCCTAGTATTGGTTGTGAGCCTTGTTCAAGAGCCATAAAACCTGGAGAAGACCTTCGAGCAGGAAGATGGTGGTGGGAACAAGACGGAAACAAGGAATGTGGCCTTCATATAGACGATAAATAGAGGATTCAATATGTCAGAGAACGATCAAATTAAAGCACATGGTGGAATTCTAGTAAACAGAATTACTAATGTTGATCCTACCGGACTATTCTCAATTTCAATTAGTGAAGATCTTGCAAATGATGTAGAAAATATTGCAGATGGAATTTTTAGTCCTTTAGAGGGATTTTTGGGTCAAGAAGATTTTGATAGCGTTGTTTCTCGTGGAAGACTAGCAAATGATTTAGCTTGGACAATTCCAATTGTACTTGATGTTGATGAAGAAACTGCTTCAAAAATGAAAGAAGCAGGTGATGTCTTAATACAAAATCATCAAGGAACAGCCATTGCAGTATTACATGTTTCAGAAACATTTTCTTTTGATAAAGAAAAAACTGCTCAAGGAGTCTACGGTACTAATGACACATCTCATCCAGGTGTTGCATATACTATGTCAATGAAAGATTATTTGGTTGGTGGAAAAATTGATTACATTCAAAGACCTGAAGATACTGAAATTAGAAATAATAGATTAACTCCAATTCAAACAAGAGAAGCATTTACTCAAGCAGGATGGAAAACAATTTGTGCTTTTCAAACCAGAAATCCTCCACATGTAGCACATGAAATGCTACAAAAAACATCAATTACAACTCGTGATGGAGTATTTGTTAATCCAATCATTGGAAAGAAAAAATCCGGTGATTTTGTAGATGAAGTAATTGTAAAATGTTATGAAACCATGATAAAATCATACTATCCAGAAAATAGATGTAAACTTGGAACATTACATACACAAATGAAGTATGCTGGTCCAAAAGAAGCAATTCATCATGCAATTATGAGACAAAATTATGGATGTACTCATATTATCATTGGACGTGATCATGCAGGTGTTGGAAAGTTCTATGATCCAATGGCAGCACAAAAAATATTTGATGATTATCCAGAATTAGAAATTTCACCGGTATTTTTCCCACCGTTCTTTTATTGTAAGAAATGTCTTACATACACAACTCCAAAAGCATGTCCACATGATAATGATGAAAAAGTGCAAATTAGTGGAACTGCACTAAGAGAAATGATTCAAAATGGACAAGCACCTTCTGAATTTATTTTAAGACCAGAAGTAGCAAAAGTGATTTTAGATCATCCAAAACCTTTTGTTGATTAGATATTTATTCAATCAAACTTGTTCCAATTTGTGAAGTATCTGTTTGTAATAGTTTTGTTAATAGGATTTATTATTTCTCCAGTATTTGCTCAAGAAGCAAAAAATCCTTCTTTAGTAATTGATTCTCTTGAAATTCCTGCAGAGGAATTTAATGTTGTATTACGAGATGCACCAATTGTAAAACTTGATGATATTCATGCAATTAGTTGGCAAGTAACTATTGATAATAATTTGATTTATTCAAATCCTGATGGAACCGCTGTAATTAGATTTTATGAGCAGGAGGGTGATGGTCAATTAATTGAAATTGGAATGGGTCCACAACCTGATAACAAATTTTGGGTTGCAGTAACAACTCCAAAAGAAGGATACATTGTAGTTCATAGAGATTTAGATAGAGGTTGGTTTCCTGAGACAAAATTAATCATATCTTATACTGACAAAGCAGGATTAACTGTCAATAACGGAGCAAGAATAGTTGTTACTAATCTTGATATTGACACATTTGCAATTGATTCCTATTCAGTACACGGAATGGAGAGCTCTACTGATCCGCCTGCAATAAATTCTGGAAGTATGCTTTTAGACTTTTTATCAGGTGATCCTTCACAAAACATCTTTGCATTTTTCCCATTTTATGTTGCAGCAGGAATTGGAGTAATAGTTGCAGTACTATTTCTAACTAAGAAGCGTTCTTAGATTTATAATATTTACAATTTTTTTTAATCTTACATACTTTACACATTGGAGAAATTGGTTTACAAATATTTTGACCATACATTACAAAAGTATCATTAATATCAATCCAATATTTTTTCTGAATTTTTTTCATTAATTCTTGTTCTGTTTCTTCAGGATGTTTTGTATTTACTAACCCTAATCTATTTGAAATTCTATGAACATGAATATCCACTGGAATAGCTGGTTTTTCAAATGCATAAACTAGTACACAATTTGCCGTCTTTCTTCCAACTCCTGGTAATTCTACTAGTGTGTCTAAATCATCTGGAACTTTATCTTTGTATTTTTTATTAATTATTTTAGCGACCTCAATAATTCTTTTAGATTTTACACGGAAAAATCCAATTGATTTTATAATTTTCTCAACATCTTTTACTTTGGCATTTGCAAGTTGTTTTGGATTTTTATATTTTGCAAATAATACTTTGACTGCCTTTGTTGTAGCCTCATCTTTTGTTCTTGCTGATAGAATTGTGCCAATTAGAATACTAAATGGACCAGTTTGAGCATCATGAAGATCCCTTAATGCTGTAATTCTTGGAGGTTTTACAGCATTCATTGTATTTGTCATGCCACGGAGAATTTTTTCCATTTTAATCTGAAAAACTACAAACAAGTATTATAACTGTAATAATAGATATTTTTCATTGGAATTAACTAGAGATGAAGAATCTGCACTAAAAGGCGAGCAAGGTGAAATGATGCAGATGGCATATAGAATTTTAGTTGCAACAGGTGAGGCAACTGATGCTGAAAAACTAATTCCAATTGAATGGACTCATCTTTCAGGTGTAAATTATAATACAATTGGTGATGCAGGCGAAGAATTTCTTTCTAGTATTAGTAAAGAAGCTCGGGTTAAAGTAAAAACAACTCTTAATCCAATGGGTTTTGATATTGACAATGTATCTAATTATGGTTTAGACGAAAATTTTATCTCAAAACAACTATCAATAAAAAATTCATATGAAACAATGGGAGTTACTCCATCATTTTCATGTATTCCATATGAGATTTATGAAATTCCAAAAAAAGATACTCAAGTAGCATTTGCTGAAAGTAATGCAGCAATTCATGCAAATTCTTATGATAATCTAAAAACAAACAAGGAAAGTGCATTTAGCGCTTTAGCTAGTGCACTTACTGGAAAAAGCCCAAACTCTTCACTAAGAAAAGAAGATAAACCAAATGTCACAATCCAGATGAAAGTAAAAAATCCAAATGAACTATCATATGGAATGCTGGGATTTTTTGCAGGTAAAGTTGGAGATACATCAGTAAACGTATCTGGACTTGCAGAAATGGATAAACGACAATGTAAAGCCATGTGTGGAGGCATGGGGACTTCAGGAACTTGTGCTAAATTCATTTTTGGAGAAGGTGATTCTGATTGTGAAAAACTTGATTTTGATGAAAAGGAAATGCTAAATGTTTTTGATGAATTAAACACAGCTGAGAAAGGTGATATCATCACACTGGGTAGTCCTCAACTAGGATTAGATGAAATCACTGAACTTTCTGAAAAATTAAAGGGTCGTTCTTTCAAAAAAAGATGTATGGTATTTACTCCAAGAACTGTAAAGGAACAAGCAAAGAAACTTGGATATACAAATGAATTAGAACGTGCAGGTTGTGAAATTCTATCTGATTGTTGCACTTGTCTTACTCCATTAATTAACAAAGATTCTGTTGATGCAGTTACTACAAACAGTATCAAAGGTGCATTTTATCTAAAAAATTCAAACGGTGTAGATGTAAATCTAAAACCATTATCCCAAATAATTGAAGATGAGACAAATTGAAGAAAGTTCTAGTTTCAGGTAAAGTACAAGGAACTGTTTTAAAATCAAATGATCCAATTAATTTTTTAGGTACAGTTGACAAAAAAACTGGAATTATTAGTGACAAGAATCATGATCTTTTTGAAAAATCACTTAAAGATTCTATTCTAGTATTTCCTTCAGGTGTAGGAAGTAGTGTTGGGGCATATACAATTTATTCAATAAAATCAAATAATGTTGCACCTCGTGCAATGATTTGTCAAAAAGCAGATCTTACAGTTGCTACTGGATGTGCATTAGCAAATATTCCATTAATTACTATCACTGATGAAGAATTTCTTTCTATTGAAGATGGAATAAAAATTTCATTAGACACAGATGATTCTAATCCAATTCATCATCAGTAAGATTTTCTATTTGTGCATCTCCTACTTCAACTTCTTTAATCTGACTTTTTCCTGCAGGCATTACACGAACAAAGTCATCAATACTAATTTTTTTAGTAATTTCTTCATGAATTTTTGAAAATTCAATTCTAATCTTTTTTGCAGTATCTACCATTTCTGCCCCATGAGGCTCAATTATTGCATAACAGATTGAATTTTTCTTTATTGTTTCTGGAGGTCCACATGTTAATGCATGACCATCTTCTTGTTGAATTATTCCTACAGCTAATTTGAGATTTTTAGAATTGATGAAATTTCGTTGTCCTTCAATTGTAAATGATCCTTTTGGAAGAAATTCTCCACTAGGAGCAGATTTTTTCACTTGTTCTGGATTTATCCAATATGCTTTAACACCATACAATCCTTCTCTCCATGCACGACTAAAACAAACAGTAGCATGTGCTACTTCATTCATACTTGTATCTGGAGCATGTTCTGCATCTTTAATGATAAAAAATGGTGAACCAAAAATATCGGCATGAAATATTTTATCATTTTTATCTAAATGTTTTCTAACTACGGCTGAATTTGATGCAGCATCTCTTCCACCTACAACAAGATATCCATCTGTTGTATAGAACCATCTGTATCTTTCATACCAACTTTTCTTTCTGATTTCTGTAACTAGTATCATATCTTGTTCTGATTCTGTTTTATTCTGAAATTTTTCAAGCTTTTTCTCAGTTTTAGATTTTATTTCTTCAATTGAACTAATTGCTCTTGATTGTTTTTTTGCTTCATTAAATAATACTGAAGCAATTGATTGAAGAGGAGATTTTGTATTAATTTTTATTTTTTCATCTTGAACTATAATTAATGAAATTCCTTTTTCATTAATCAATTTTGCATTGTGATTTGCTAAAATTTCTTGTGCAGATGTGTCCTCAATTGATAATATTCCACTTGAAACCATTTCAAAAAGAGAATTTGCCACATTTGTGATGTTCTTTGATCTATCTTTGACTGTTTGAATTGCCTTTTCTTGCTCTGAAATTTGAGTTTGAAATTCTTTAATTTTTTTGTCAGAACCACTTGATTGAATAGATTTTCCTTTTGTGACTATATTTTCTGTAAATACTGTATCTAGTCCCTCAATGAAACTATCTACGTCAACTATTTCTCCTTCTGTTTTACCCAATTTTACTGGAAGAATTTCAGTTTTTTCATTTCTAATTATTACTGGTTTATGATTTCCTGAAATTACATCTGAAATAATCATTTTTGTTGTCTCAAAAATTTTTGTTATTTCTTCTTTAGTTAACAGATTTCCAATTTTTTTTGGATTAATATCTGCAATTTCAAAAATTCCTTCAACATATTTTTTAGGTAATCCTAAAGTTCTTCCGAACCATTTTGCAGATACTAAATCTGATGTTTTAAGTTCATCAAAATCAGATTCTAATATGTTAAAAATATCTAATCCATTATTTGGTGGTTGTACATATTCTAATCCAACACTTAATTTTCTATGTCTAACTTCTATTGAATGCTGTAACGCAAGAATTTTCATTTCTTTACTACAAAGTAAAATATTTCCATCTCCAAAAAATTCTCCCACTAAAATAAACTCTTTTCCAAAACCCTCAAAAGTAAAATATGCAATTCTTTCTGCACCAATTTGTTCTATTTTTTTCAATTTCAATCTAAGAAGATCACTTCGTAATCTTTTGAGTAATCTATTTGGCTCCATTTGATCAATTTTAACTGCAGTTAACCAAACACCAGATGTTGAGATCATCATGAAAAGATCACTTTTTTCAGTATGATGAAGTTTGAATAGAATACTATCTTTTGTAATTCCGTAAATATTGCTAATATAGTAGTCTTGAACTTGGTCTGAAATTTTATCTACTAAATATCGTAATTCTATTCCAGCTAATCCCATAATTATCGTGTTAAATGTCTAAAATTATACCCTTGCTATAATATGCTCAAACTTTGACCAAAGATATTAAACATGGTTTGGTTGAGTCACGCTAGAAATTTAATTGGCGAAATTTAAAAAGAAAACATCTGAACCTACACCTGATACTAATGACTCTAAAACTGAATCGATAGATGATAAATCACCAGAAATTCCTGAAATAGAAACATCTGAACCTACACCTGTAGATCCAAAAAATCCACCTGTGAGTGAAGCTGAAAAGAGTGAAAAAGATAGAAAATTAAATAAATTATTTTGGATGCGAGTTGTATTAGCTGTAATTGCAGGAACTAGTGCAACCTTCATTTTTGCAGATATTGAAGGTGAAGAAAGACGATGGGCTTCAATTGGATTTATGATAATTGTATTTTTTGCATCTATTATAGTTGCAAAAGGAATGAAAATGCAATTACCACATTCAGATAGAAAGAAACTTGTCACACAAGCTATTGGTAGCTATATTTTCTTGTACTTGTTTACTTGGATTGTATCTTATACATTGGTTCATTCAGGAAGTGTTACAAGTGGAATTAATCTCTAATTTTTCAATTAAAACTATGGGTAGATAGTGTATGTGGAAATCTAAAACACCTGGTATTCCTGATGAAAACTTTGAACGAACAGATAAAGTTCCAATCACTAAAGAAGAAGTCAGAACTATCCAAATTAGTAAAGCAAGACTAAAGCAAGGTCAAATAGTTTATGATATTGGTTGTGGAAGCGGATCAATTTCAGTCGAAGCTGCACTTCAAGTTGAATCATCTGGAAAAATTTTAGCAATTGATTTTGATGAAAAAGCTATAGAACTAACTAAAAAAAATGCAGAAAAATTTCAAATTACAAATATTACAACAATTTTTGGTAATGCTAAAGAAAAAATCTTAGAATTAGAACAAGCTGATGTGATCTTTATTGGAGGAACTGGCGGAGACACACAAAAAATTGTTGAATTATCTCAAGAGAAACTAAAATCTGGTGGTAGAATTGTAATTGGTACAATTCTTATCGAAACTCTTTCAGCAGTATTGCAGATTTTAGAGAAATTACAATTTGAAGAAGTAGATATCACTCAGGTTACCATATCAAAGAGCAGAAAAACTACTACTGGAACTATGATGCTTGCAAGAAATCCTGTAACCATCATTTCTGCTACCAAAAAATAATCTAGACTTTTAATTGGGTAAAAATGCATTATTTTCATGCCTGGATTAGTTGGAATTGGAGTAGGTCCTGGTGATGTAGATCTTCTTACAGTAAAGGCAGTAAAAGCAATTCACAATGCCGATATTATCATGTGTCCTGCCTCTAAAGAAGATAGACCAAGCATTGCTCTGTCTGTAATAGAATCCATAATTGATAAATCTAAAAATCAAGAAATCATAAAATTAATTTTTCCAATGACTAAAGATAGAGATATTCTAGAAGCATCTTGGAAAAAAAATGCCAAAATAATGGCTGAAACGGTTTTGAAAGGAAAAAATGTAGTATACATCACAGTAGGTGATCCATACCTCTATAGTACTTGGATTTACATGCACAGAGATTTAAAAGAAAAATATCCTGACATGAATATTAGTGTAGTACCAGGAATTGTTTCAATATTTTCTTTTGCTTCAAAAGTTGGTGTTAGTGTTGCAGAGGGTGCAGAAAAAGTTGCAATTATTCCATCTTGTTATGATCTATCTAGTGTCAAAGAGATTGCAAAGCATTCTGAATCAATGATATTTCTTAAAGATGGCAGATACTTTGATCAAGTAATTAAAGTTCTAAAAGAATCTGGATTCCCTGATAATTCCCTTTTTGCAATTGGACAAGACTTGGGTACAGAAAATGAAATTATACGAACTATGACTTTGGGTGAAGTAAATGATGAAACATTAACTACAAAATATTTTTCAATTTTGGTGGTAAAACGTGTCTAACGTATTTTTTGTTGGATGTGGTCCTGGTGATCCTGATTTAATTACAGTGAAAGCAAAAAAAATAATTCAAAAAGCTGATGTTGTGGTTTACTCTGGTTCATTAATTCCTGAACCGATATTGAAACTATGTAAAAAAGGGAAAATTTACGATGCAGCAAAATTAGTTAGAGAAGAAATTTTTGATTTATTATACAAAAATGCAAAAAAAGACAAACTAGTAGTTAGACTTCATGATGGTGATCCTGCAATTTATGGTGCAATTAGAGAGCAAATTGATAATTTAGAAAAAAAGGGGATTACATCAACAGTTGTACCTGGTGTTACATCATTTTTAGCCTCAGCAGCAGCTCTTGGCACACAATTAACACTTCCTGGTGTCACACAAACAATGATCATCACAAGAGCAGAATCTAGAACCAAAGTTCCTAAAAGAGAACAAATTTCTGAACTTGCAAAACATCAAGCAACATTAATTTTTTATCTGAGTGTCCATCTATTAACTAAAATTTCAAAAGAGGCAATTGCTGGTGGATATAAAAAAACTACACCTGTTGCAGTAGTATATAGAGCAAGTAGAAAGGATCAAAAAATAGTTCTTGGAACACTAATAGATATTGCAGAAAAGGTTAAAGCTGAAAAAATTACAATGACTGCTATTGTTATTGTTGGTGATGTAATAAAACCAAAATCATATGAATATTCAAAACTATATGATAAAACATTTAGTCATGGTTTTAGAAAAGCTAAAGTCAAATAGATAAAAAATTAACTTTATTTGTTATTCCTAATTTATTTAATTTAATTTGAAAATCTTTTACATTTCCAGATGTAAATATTTTCAATGAATTTCTTTTAGATACATCACCTTTAATTTTTGAAAAAATCGTCTGTGCAACTATTTCTCCTGGATCTATAAATTTTATTTTTGGAAATTCTTTTTTTAATAATGATCTTAAAAAAATCAAATGAGTACTAGAAAGTGTAATTGTATCAATTGGTTGTTGAGATAAAATTTCTAAATCTTTTCTAATAATTTTTTTACAATATTGTTTATCTGTGAGAAATTTTCCAGACTCTACTAGATCTACAAGATTAGAACCATTAATTTTAAAAATTTTAAAACTTTTTGAGAAATTATTTATTCTAATATATTTTGATAATCCTTTACTGTTAATTGCAGACTTTGTTGCAAGAATTCCAATTTGTTTTGTCTTTGTAGTTTTTTTTGCAATACTAAGTGGCGGTTTAACATCAACAATTCCTTTTGTAGATAATTCTAACATTAAACTAGGCGTGTTTGAAGCTACAACAATTATTGTGGGCGTAAATTCTTTTTCTAAAAATTTGATTGTTTTTTGAATAACTGTATGTAATTGAGCCTGAGATTTCTTTCCATAAGGATAATTTTTTTGGTCTGCAAAATAGATGATTTCACTCTTTGTAATTTTTTGAATTTCTTTAATGATTGATAATGAGCCTAATCCTGAATCGAAAACTGCAATTTTTACCATAAAAATAATGAATAAATCGTGAATAATAGTTTGTTAGCTAAATTTACCTCAAAACTGATCTAAATTTACACTGTCCATTAAGACTAAATTTCTGAATTCACAGATATGCCAAACTTCGATAGTACTTGGGCTCGACAAGAGACCCAAAGTGTAACTGGCAAACTACGTGATGCAGTAAAACCTCAAGGTGCATTAAAACCACGAATTCAAACTGCAGTTAACAAACTACAGGTCCAAATCTCAAAAATGGATTCTATGTTAGGTAAACTGCATGAAAGAGATGCGCAACTCTTTCAGAGAGTCGTGACTGCAATGCAGCAACATGATACTAGCACTAGTAGAGTTTTGTCAAACGAATTAGCTGAAATTCGTAAAGTTACAAAGATGCTCGGCAATGCAAGAATGTCATTAGAACAAGTTCAACTAAGACTGACAACTATTCATGATCTTGGTGATGCTATGGTAGCAATTGGACCAGCGATGTCAACAATGAAGGGATTGAAGTCATCACTTGGAAGATTCATGCCAGAAGCTGATTCAGAATTGAATAGTATGACCCAGACTCTTAATGGACTTATGATGGATTCACTGGCAGGAGATTCATTTAACATGGAGTCTGATGTTTCAAACGAAGAAACAGATAAGATTCTTCAAGAAGCATCTGCAGTAGCTGAGCAACAGATAGGCGACAAGTTCCCATCTGTACCATCCTCAACTGGACTTTCGTCTCAAACATCTACTACTTCCTTTGAGTAGTTAGTTGGATTAGGCGCTAGTCATTATTTTTATTTTAATTTTCTGAAAAATATTTTATATTAATTATTAAAAATTCAGAATTACAAAGTTAAAAGTTCAATAAATCACAAAAACTAGAAAATTCTTCTAATACCAACAACTGCTACAATTGGAATTCCAACATACATCATTCCATTTAGAATAATCAAAGAAATTCCATATCCTAACACTTCAATCTCTGAATTCATATCAACAAAATTCAAAACTGATAATGATGATAGTAAGGGAGAAATTACTATTTTGACTATCTCTTTGAATAATGGATTTTCTCTTTCATAATCAGCTATAATTGGACTAAATGAATAATAGAAATTGTTGAATGTTTTCATGAATATAGTTCCTGATTTTGTTTGTAATAGTGAATTATCTCGTAATTCCCTAAGTTGTTGAACTTGTGGTGACATTTCAGAACCATATGTTGCAGTGGCAATTAAACAACCTCCACCTGTAGGACCAGAATTAAAACTAGAAATGCAGTTTCCATTAATTAAAACTTCATCAAAATCAGCGTCTGTTGAGCCTTGAGCCACAACTTTTTGATTTTGAATTACAAGAATTTTCAAGTAACCATCTTGAGTTAATTTTTTAATTTTTACACCAAAGACACCCTGACGACCTAAAGAGGATTCACAACCAAAAGTGACGCTTTCATCATTATTACCATTAATTTCAGTATAATCAAAACTTGAAGATTGGAGTGCACCTGACCAATCAGTGTTAGAAAATACCATTAGCTTTGCTTTACCATCAGGTATCTGTGTTTGTAATTCTGATTGAATTTTTTGATCCATTGATTGCTGATTAGTTATTTGTGCAGCAGGTGGTTGAGAAAAAACATGTGTTCCAGTAATTATTAATTCAGAATTTAATCTTTTGAATGGAATTATTACTGTTCTATCATATGGTGTAATGATCTCATCATAAGAATTTAATTTTAATCCACTAACGAGAATTTTGAAATCAGTATCTTCAAAATCAACTTTTGCATCAATTAAATTTCTAGGCAATGTTATGATAAGTTCTCCTCTTGCCCTAGCATCAAGTAATATTGTTAAAGATGAGGTTTCATCATCTATTTCAAAACTTAAAACTTCTCCTCCTCTAATTTTATAATCTAGATCCTCAAATTGTTGTGCAAAAGTAGGGATTGAAAATAAACTAATCATTACTAAAAATGTTGTAATTACTAGAATCTGTATTTTCACTGATTATTGTTGAATTATTGGAGACAAATAAACCAAGATTAAATGATACACTTAATTCAATAATTTTTCTTTAAAGGTCCATTTTTTGTTTAAAACAAAATTTCCAAATGCTGCAGTGATAACTGCAATTATCAATGCTAATGGATATGACACATCATTTCCATCTACTAAGAAATAGACCATTCCTAATTGTACTAGAGCACCAAGTGAACTAAACATCGCAAATTTTCCATACTGGGAAATAGTCTTTTTAATTCTGAAATCTCTATCTCCAAATGTCCATGTCTTATTCAAAAGGAAATTACTAGTAATTGATGCAAATATTCCTATTACTGTTGCATGTAAATACCACATATCAAAGCCACCATTTGTAAAAAGTAATGAAATCAAATAATTTACAAGAAATCCTGATGCACCTACCGTGTAAAATCTAGCTGCTTTGGAAAGAAATTTGACTGATGATCGTTTTTCTTGTTTTTCTAATGGTTTACCATAACGATATAATTTCCAAACTGATTTGTAATAATCTAAAATAGTCTTAAGCCCTAATTTACTAGAACCAAACTCTCTATCCTGAAAAGTATATGGAATTTCTTTAATGTTAACTCCTTTTGTTTTTACTATAATTTCTAAAAGAATTTTGTAACCGATTGCATCAAAATTTAATTCTTTGATGATACTTCGTTTGAATGCAAAAAATCCTGACATTGGATCCTTGGTATTGATTCCTAACCCTTTTTTTGCAATTAGAGTTGCAAATTTACTCATTAATTTTCTTTTTAGAGACCATCCTTGAATTTTTCCACCTTTGATGTATCGTGATGCAACTGCAATATCATATTGATATTTTTTTATTGATTCAATTAATTTAGGAATAATTTGTGGCGGATGAGAAAAATCACAATCCATAACAACAATTGTATCGCCTTTTGATTGTTGAATTCCATTAAGTATTGCAGAACCTAAACCATTCTTTGCTTTTCTATGAATAATTTCTATAGTATTATCAGCAATTTTTTTTACATTTTTTAAATAATCTTCTACTAATTTCCCTGTTCCATCTGGAGAATTATCATCTACTACAATAGTTTGAGATGAAATATTTCTTGGAATGATTTCTCTAATTGAATGTAAAATATTAATTATATTTTCAGATTCATTATACGTAGGAATTATTATTGAGATCTGACTTTTTTCAGCCTCTACTTGCTTTAACATATCTATTCAACCACAAAATTTGATAGATATTAAACCTTAATTCTTCAATATTGCCTTTTTAGGCGATTTAATTGTTAATTTAGAAAATGATAGAAATTTGTTTCATGCATTTAATTTAAAATAAAATATACTAAAATTTCTAAAATGAATATCCTTCATTCATGTTAAGGAAATGCAACTGATTCAGAAAGAATTGAATCTAATTCAGAAATCTTAATTCTAGTTTGTTCCATAGAATCTCTTTTTCTAATAGTTATGGTATCATCTTCTAATGTTTGATGATCTACTGTAATTGCAAATGGTGCACCAATTTCATCTAATCTTCTATACCTTCTACCTATTGCTCCTGAATGATCTAAAAATGCATCAAATTTCCTCTTGACGTTAAGATAAATTTCATCTGTCTTTTCTTTTAATCCATCTTTTTTTACTAGAGAGAGAATTCCGACATGTGTTGGTGACAAATATGGTTTTAAGGATAAAATAACTCTTTCATGTTCTTTATCCTCTTTGAGTGAATGCTCCAAAATTGTGTAAAGACTTCTATCAATTCCCATTGAAATCTCAAATACATGTGGTAGAACCTTTTCATCATTATCCATAACTTCAAAC
>Ga0233434_1001272_pt1 | contig 25379 bp, 19 predicted proteins | sample SI_122_August201_4_FD_182738 | JGI IMG/M metagenome (GOLD analysis project Ga0233434, IMG submission 182738) | Seawater microbial communities from Saanich Inlet, British Columbia, Canada - SI_122_August2016_120_MG | ecosystem: Environmental > Aquatic > Marine > Inlet | place: Canada: British...
AATAGGACCGTCGCAGGAGACATCAGCATCGATCGTACCGGAAGCAAAAGAGGAACACGGACAATGGCATCACAAATGACTGAGCAAGAAATCCAGGCCATCGTCCGGGAGGTCACCGACGAAGAGGTGGCCTTCTACCAGGAATACGGGTGGGTCATGATGAAGCAGCTCGTCGACCCGGATTTCTCCAGGCAGCTGCTGGAGGTGAGTCGGGAATGGATGAAGGGTGACGGCAGTGGCGAGAAAAGACCGCATGTGCACCTGGCCCTGCAGGGCCTCGAGCCACTGCACTCCTTCATGTTCAGCGAACGCATGGCGGCAAACGCCACACGGATGGTGAATCGAAAACGCCTTAAGGGCGTCGACGACCCGTTGCGCTACCGCATCGACATGCTCGTGCAGAAAGATCCGGGCGCAGCAGGATCCACCTATCACCAGGACTCAGCCGAGCACGGTTCCGACCGTGTGGGCGAACTGCAATTCTGGCTTGCCCTCGCCACGGTGACGCCGGAGCGGGGGGCCATGCGATTTGTAAACTACTCGCATCGCGAAGGCCCGCTGGGTTCCGTCTTCAACGATGACCGGGGTGACCTGCTCGAACAGTTCCCCAATCTGACGACCGAGCTGGAGCTTTCACCACCACTGCACTACGAGCCAGGTGACTGCACCGTACACCATGGCTACACGGTCCATGGTGGTCCACCCAACAGTACCGATGAAACCCGCTGGTCCTATCTGTTTTCGTATTCTCCCGCTGACACTCGCTACTGGAATGGCACCGCCGGCAACTGGGGCAGCGAGCGCAAGCGATTCAGTGACGCTGAGAATCCCCACGTCCCCCGCTCGACTCCTGAAGGCTGATGATGGACCTCAAGGGACACGTCGCCGTCGTCACCGGTGCCAGTCGCGGTGTCGGCCTGGCGATCGCCGAGGCACTGGAGGTACGCGGAGTCGTTGTCGCACCCGTCGCCCGTAGCAAGACGCGCTATTCGGCAGATGTCTCGAATCAAGCTGACGTGGAACGACTCAAGAATGCCGTCGAAGCGGATCTCGGCCGGCCGACGATGGTCATCAATGCCGCCGGCATCTTCGGACCGATTGCCCTCATCAAGGACAACGACCCCACCCAGTGGATGGAAACGCTGTTGATCAATACGGCGGGACCCTACCTCGTATCTCGTGCGTTCCTGGGTGGCATGATCGATGCGGGATGGGGCCGCATCGTGAATCTCTCCTCCGCAGCGTCACTACACACTCCGGGGCCGCTCAACAGTGCCTATGGCACGTCGAAGGTCGCTCTCAATCAGTTCACGCGGCACCTTGCAGCAGAGCTGCAAGAGACGGGCGTCACGGCGAATGTCATCCATCCTGGTGACGTGAAGACCGAGATGTGGGCGGACATCCGCGACAAGACGGGCGCCATCGAGGGCGATGGAAATTCCTACGACAACTGGGTGGCGTGGGTTGAGAAAACGGGGGGAGATCCGCCGGAGAAGGCAGCCAAGCTCGTGATCGACATCATCGACAGCGACATCAACGGGCAATTCCTGTGGATCGACGATCCCCTGCAGGCGCCGATTTCCAGCTGGGAATAGAAGGTTCGACTACTCGGCCTTCAGTGCCGCCGTCATGCGTTCTCGCAGAATCGCAACACTCACAGGCTTGATGAGATAGTCAAAAGCCCCCAAGCCGATCGCCGTCTGGATCGATTGCCGCTGACTTTCCACGGTAAGCATGACGACAGGGGTCGACACAAGTTTTGGGTTGCCACGCATCTGCTCCAGGGACTGGAGACCACCTGCACCCGGCATCTGGATGTCTAACATGATAAGCACTGGCTCGTAGTAGTCGGCCAGCGCCGTCGCCTCTTCACCGCTGGCGGCCTCAATGGGATCGTAGCCCAGACTTGTGGTGACTTCTCTGACGGTCAGGCGCATCATACCCGAATCATCGACAATCAGCACGACTTTGCCTCTGGCCTTGACCTGCTCATCGAGACTGTATCGCCGTTTGGGTAATTCGCCCCCAGACTGTGTCATCTGCTTTTCCCTGTTGAGGCCAGGTATTCCAGTTCGGGACGAGCGAGATCCAACTCCGCCACGAGGACAGAGGCTTGTAGTCGCACGCCATCCTCATCAAGCGCGTGTGCACGCTCTCTGATCTGCGCGAGACATTCAACCACTCGTTCCAGCGCCATCATGCTCGCCATTCCGAGCAGAGCATGTACTGCTTCCCGAACAACGGGCAAATCACCCACCCGACCACTCTCTTCAATCTGATCGGCATACTCACCCACATCCTGCAGAAACATAGTTGCCAGTTCCTGCAGCATGGCCGTGTCGCCCCCCGCCAGATCGAGAGCTTCAGCGTAGTTGAACACGGCGTTCGTTGGTTCTGCAGCCGATTGCGGGGTCTGTGCAACATCCGCGTCGCCTGACTCCCCGAGCCAGCGCTGGAGCTTTGGTGCCAGATCGTTGCGGCGCAGTGGCTTTGTAAGGTAGTCATCCATGCCCGCGTCCGCGCATTTCGTACGATCCTCGGCCAGGGCATGGGCAGTGAGGGCGATGATGGGGATTCGCCGACGACCAGCATGTCGGCGGCGGATCTCGCGCGTCGCTGTGAGTCCGTCCATCTGCGGCATCTGCACATCCATCAGGATCGCTGAGATGTCGTCGTGTTCGTCCAGTTTTGCCAATGCCTCGAGACCATTGCCGGCAAGGATCACCTCATGGCCAAGATAGCTCAGGTGGCCCGCCGCCACCTTCTGGCTGAAAAGATTATCCTCCACGACCATGATCCGACACGCCGCTTGGTCGTCGACGGCGAGAGTTCGCTCCCCACTCACGCCGGCCGGCGTGGCCGGGTTGGTCCCATCGGCAGGAATCTGAAACTGCGTCGTTGCGTGAAAGGTGCTGCCCACACCTTCTTCACTCTCGACCCAGATCTGGCCATGCATCAACTCCGTGAGTTCCTTTGAGATCGCCAGACCCAGACCCGTGCCCCCGAATTGACGCGTAGAGGCACCATCCGCCTGTGTAAAGGAATCAAAAATCCGCTTGCTGTCTGCGGCGGAAATCCCGACTCCTGTGTCCCGGACACGCCAATGGAGGGTCGCCGACTTCTCGCCGTCAAACGTGTGCTGAACACTTAGTTCCACCTCTCCCACCTCTGTGAACTTGATCGCATTGCCCAGAAGATTGATGAGGATCTGCCGCATCCTGCCGCTGTCACCGACGAGCCGATCTGGAATGTCTTCGGCCACATGGTAGGTAAGTTCCAGATTCTTCTGCTGTGCCCGGATGGCAAGAGTCTTCATCATGTCGTCGAGTAGAGGACGCAGAGAGAAGGGCGCTTGCACCATCACCATCCGCCCCGCCTCGATGCGTGAGAAATCGAGGATATCGTTGATGATGCTCAGAAGAGCGACACTCGACGTCTCCACGGCCTCGACGTATTCGCGCTGTTCCGACTGCAGCTTTGTGTCCAGCAGAAGCTCCGTCATACCAATCACGCCATTCATCGGTGTGCGGATCTCGTGGGACATATTCGCCAGGAACTGACTCTTGGCGACGTTGGCTGCCTCCGCTGCTTCCTTGGATTCTCGCAATTCATCGAGGTCGCGAGCGCGCTGGTAGCCCAGGGCCATCATCGGACACAGACTCTTCAACACGTCGATCGCCTCGCCGTTCTCTCCTGTTGCCGATGTCACTGAGATGGCCAGTGTGCCGTAGCGAAAGGGAACGTCGATCACGACGTTGGGGCGGTAGGAAGATCCCATCGACTCGGCGTCGTCTAGTAGGTTGTAGAATTCCTCGTCCACCGATCGCTCCCAGGTCTCGCCGGCGCGCCAGTGTTGCCGCACCTGCTGATTGATCGGATGATCGAAGGGGGCGTTCTCGACGGCGGGTCGCTCATCCGCCAGGCACGCATACGCCGTCCACACGCCGGCATCTTCATCGATGATGTTAATTCCGAGACCGACGAACTCGACACCAATTTTCTGCAATTCATCGCTGAGATGGGACACGACATGGATAAAGTCTCCCGTCCGTTCCATCTCGAGGATCGCGACCTGAGTGCTATCGTGTACCTCTGCCATAGCACGCTGCCGAAGTACTTCCGCCCGCCGCTGGTATTCGGCCACGTGAAGTGGGTCCGCCAGTTCCTGGATCATGGCAATGACTTCGGGCGTGAAGGCACCGATTTCTTGACTGCTCACACCAATCGATCCCCCCTGAGCCAGGGGGACTTCGACGAGGGAGCGGATGTCTTCCCCGAAGTGTGCCGCTTCGATACGATCTCTCTCGACAACAACGGGGCGACCGATGCGCCAGGCTTCTTCGATCCACGGGTAGGTGCTCAGGGGCAAGCGCTGAGTTTCGGGAAGGGTGGATCGCATCGCCGCTTCCAGGTCGATGAAGCAACCGGACACGGCCGAGGGCAACTGCACGGAGACGCTGTAGGCAGGCACACCCAGGGCCCGTAGTTCGTTGAGCCAGTCCTGCTTGAGAAAACGCGGCAGGTCCGTCGGATCACGTGTCATCAGCAGTCGATCGCGGATACGCCCCGCCGCCGTCGCCTGCTCGAGTGCGTGCTGCAGACTCCTCTCGGTCTGACGACGCTGAGTCACCTCCATACGCAGTGTCGCGGTACGATTCTCAACCTGCGCCTCGAGATTCTCGTTGAGTTGCTCGATGTCCGCTGCGCCCTGTGCACGTTCCATACAAGCGGCGGCGAGAATCATCATGGTAACACTGATGACCCCGATGAAGATCTGCAACATCAATAGAGCTTGATCCAGATTGCCCCCCGCGAAGGGCCCCACCCCCGTGACCGTGCCCCACGTCGCCAGAACGGCCGTCAGCAGGACCGCGAGAGAATTGTCCCGGGGCCCACAACGGAAGGCGACCCAGCAGAGAAATGGCAGGGGTAGATACGCCATGGGGTAATTGGCCGATTCGCCGTGCAGCCAACCGAGGAAGGAAAAGCCCGCCGCGTGCAGGACCGCGATCTGCAGGAGACCTCTCTCCATCACGTGGCGAAAACCCGGGGCTCGCGGCATGAGGCTCGGCCACCAGCTGACCAGCAGTGGCGTGAGTACGAGCATTCCCGTCACATCACCGAGCCACCAGGTAAACCAGACTCGACCAGCTAGATCCCAGCCGATCACGCCACCGAGCCCCAGAGCTGCGGCACCAACCGAGGCAGCGACGGCACAGCCAAGGAGGGCGACGCCACAGAAGGTGAACACATCTGGTAAGCGGTCGAAAATCGGCCGCTCGCCGAGCCATCGTCGCAACAGATGGTAGCCGACACCGGCCTCGAGGGTGTTGCCCAGCGCCATTGCAGCGGAGACGGCGACAATACTGGTCAGGGAGCCCTGTGGATTCTCCAAAAAAACGACCAGATTTGCAAGGAAGGCACCCGCCGCGACACCAGGCCAAAGTCGGCGCCCGAAAAGCAGCAGTGCCGCCAGGGCCAGGCCCGATGGGGGCCACACGGGCGAGGCATTGGTCTGTTCGAAGGCAAGTACGAGTGCAAGTCTGGCAAACGCAAAGTACAGAATGGCCAGCACGACACAGCCCAGAAGGGGTCGCTGGATCAGGCGCGTTGGTCCTGTGGCGACCGGATCGCTCACCTATGCCCTATTTCTTGCAGGTCATCAGAAACACGGGAAAGGAGCGCCTCGAGCCACCTGCCACCTCCTTGTCAATCGAATAGCAGATTTCAGACTCTACGTCGCTGAATCCAAGGCATTCAAGTTTGGCCTGGAGTTGCTGCTGGTCGAAACCGTGGTGACCGTCGAACGCACCGCTGTGAAACGACCCGTCCTCTTTGTCCAGATCGGCGATGCAGAGATATCCACCTGGGCTCAACATGGAATGGAAGATTTCCAGAATGCGATCGGTGTCGTCAATGTGGTGCAGGGTCAACATCGTGTAGATCAGCTGAAATGGCGTTTCCGGCGCGGCGTCTTCCATGAGATCAAGCTGCACGTGCGTCATGTGGGTAGCGCCTGCGGCCTGGATTTTTTCCTCAGCGACGGCCAGCATGCCCGGCGAGTTGTCGGCCATGGTGATGTGTCCCAACTGGTCGTGCAGACAGAAACTCAACAGGCCCGTGCCGCAGCCATATTCAAAGCCACGCATGTCGCGCGTCAATCTCACCTTGCCTCTTATAAGGTGAGCGATTGCCTGGGCGCGTTCGATTTTCTCAGGCGTGTCCCAGGTCTTGGCTTTGGCGTCAAAGTTTGTTGTCATGATTCCCGCTCTACAGAAAGACTCTTTCCATGGACCAAGCCTGAAGCTTGTTGCACTGGGCACGATGGCCGCGCGCTTCGATGGAGAAACCAATACTGTCAGGGCCTTCCGGGTACACTCTGGTCAGGCAGGCGCTTTGCCCGTTGACGAAGACTTCTACGATGCTGCGATCTACGAAGATCCGCAGTTCGAGCAACTCCCCTTCCTGATAGTGGAAGTGGCAGCTCTGCGGCTGGTTAATCTCTCCCTGCTCACCGATCGTAGAAAAGGTTGGATCGAGAGTGATCATACTGTCGCGAACACTCCAGCTGCGGTTGGCGTAATCCTTGCCAACATCTCGGTGAAAGTTCACCGCCGTGTATTCGGACCTGTCAGCGGCACGCAGGACATTGAGCCGGATGTAGCGTGCCTCCCCAGGATCGATGCTGGCGAAAATCTCCATGGCGTTGCCGCACACCTGGTCCACTACGACCTCCTGGTTGGCTGGCAACTCGAGATTGGACAGCTCGACCGCTTCCTTGCGTAGCGACTCGATATCGCCCGCCGGCGCCATAAGCAGACGATCGTTCTCCCCCAGCGTGTAGCGGCGTGGCAGGGACATGATCTGCGCCCAGCCTTCTTGGGTTCTTCCTTCTGTCACGTTGTAGATACAGTAGACGCCACCCGTGCCGTCCGGATAGGCCGATGGCGCGTGAATGCTACCACTCCCCTGGCGACCCGTGTTGAGGTATCCGCCTCTGCTGGCAACGAATTTCTGCCGGCGCCTGTCGTAGTCGCCGACCACATACATGGCACTGTGCACATGGCTGAAGGTGAGCAGGATATGTCTGTCACCGATGGGCCAGAAGTAGGGGCATGATCCATCATCACCGGAGAAACCGAAGAGATCGTTCTCCATGAACTCGCCCATGTAGACCCAGTTTTCCAGGTCGGGGGAACGATACAGATGATCTACCATGCGACCGGGCGTCATCTTCTCGTAGCCCACTTTGTTATGCGCATGGGGCTCGGCGAGGGGATTGATGCCATCAGCCCACCCACCGCAGAGCACGTAGTAGAAGTCACCATCCTTCCAAATACAGGGATCGTAGACCTGATGAGGCCTGCCAAGTTCGTCGTAGTCGACGTTGGCAATCACTGCCTTGCCCGTCACGACCTCCCAGTTGAGGAGCAAGGGATCGTCGGCAACAGCCACCATTAGTCCTGCCTGCCCCTGGTGCCCGTAATAGGCGGCGATCACCCGATCCTCTTCCACGAAACAGGTTCCGGAGAAACTGTTCTCTTCCGTGTCGGGATAGATAGCATAGGGCAGGTCCCGCCAATGGATGAGGTCGTCGCTTATGACGTGCCCCCAGTGCACGCGCCCCTCATCGGGAGAGCCCTGGTAGAAGAGGTGCCACTTCCCCTGCCAATAGCACAGACCATTGGGATCATTCAGACCATTCTCTGGTGGGCTGAAGTGATAGAATGGGCGGTACCGATCCCCTTTCTTGGCCTCGCGCGACTGGGCAAATCGCTGCAACAGGACATTCGCTTGCAGCTCCTGCTCCTGGGAAGCAAGATCAGCACTAAAAATCTGATGCGGCGTAAGAGATTTCACGGCACGTCTCCGGGATACCAACTGATCATGAATACAGTTCCAGGAACTTGCGTTCCCCCTCGGCAGTACCGATCAGGATGATCTCAGTGTCTCTTGTCAGAGGGGCAGTGGGGTCGGGATTGACGGTGATGCCATCGCCTACACAACTGGCGACGACGGTGCAGCCGGTCTGTGCTCGCAGTGACGATTCAGCGATAGACTGACCGGCGAGCGCATCAGGGACCTGCAGCCGGAACAATTCGAGGCCCTCCGCCACCATGAGAGTGCTCGTGTGATGCAGCATGTTGGCGATGGCACTGGCGCCCATGGATGCATAAGACATGACGAAGTCGGTGCCGGCGCGGTGCAGGGTACTGATATTGCGTTCGTCGTTGGCTCGTGCAATCACCTGAATGTCGGGCTGCAGCTTCCGGCAGTAGATCGCCAGGTAGATGTTGGTGTCATCATCCCTGGTGGTGATCACCACAGCGGGAGCCGTATCGATACCCGCCTCCTGCAGCACCTCCAACGCCGCCGCCGAGCCGGCAACGAACTTGCCATCTCCCGTGTCCCTGGACTCATCCTGTTCGACGATCCGATAGTCGACGCCACGGCGTTCCAGTGAACGGGCCGTCGCCAGGCCGACGCGACCAGCACCGATGATGATCACCGGATCGACGGATTGATTGAATCCCACAAGCAGGCTGTCATACTTGTGCAGCTGCTCTTGCGTGCCCGCCAGCACCAGGACCGTGCGATCGGCAATCATGGTCTCCGGGCGAGCCGCCTGGTAACTGCCTCGCTCCCAAACGCCGACAACACTGACGCCAGTATTGGTGCGCAACGCCGCCTCAGCGAGGGTCTTGCCCGCCAGGGGGGTGTGCTTTACCGTCGCTTCGGCGATCAGTAACTCATCGAACTCGCCCAGAACGTGCGCCATGGCATCTCCGGCGCTGATGCGTCTGGCGAGCGATTCGCCCAGCATATCCGCCAACTGCAGCACCTGTGTACACCCTGCCAGCTCGAGAATATCCACCGACGCCGGCGTGTCGGCGATGGCCACAATGTCGACATCTTCGGCGATGGAACGGACCGTTGCGGCCACGTTGGTACTCACCTGATCGCTGTTGGTCGACACCACAAGCGACGCGTTGTCGACACGGGCCCGCTCGTAGGTCTCCGGGTCATCCAGATCTCCGGCGATGACACTCATACCCTCGTCGTGCAGGCGGACGGCTTCGTCCGGATCGGTCGCGACGAGCACATAAGGGTATTGGAACTGCTTGAGTCGATCGATCAACGCTCGCGTCAGAAAATCCTGCCGCGTGATGATGACATGATTCGTCATGTCATCTTGCAGTTGTCTGGGGATACGGGCAGCATTCTGCGCTGCGATCCACGGTGTCCAGAAAAACTGCAGAAAAGTGAAGGGCAACAGGATGAGCATGAAGAGGGTTCCGGACAGTAGCACGACCGTCGAAAACACTCGTCCCAGGTCGGTGTGGAAAGTGATGTCGCCGAAGCCCAGGGTCGACATCACGGTCAGCGTCCAGTAGACGCCCGTAAACCAGGTGAACTCCTGGCCCTCATAGAGCATGAGCGTGTGAAAAAGGACGCTATAGAGCGCTATGAGCAGGGCGAAAACGAGCAAAAAGCGGACGAGGAGCAGGAAGTTCCGCCGCTTGGGCCGGTCCCCCATAAACATCGCCAGAAATGAAGTGAAGAAGCGCATCTCTACTGTGCTACCATGTCTGGGTGTCTCCTGACGAGTCTGCCTGCCTGCCCCAAGTAACGACGCCCCGCGCGCGGTCAGCAACCCCCCTCAACGCGTGGATAGCGCCGGCCATTCAGAAAGGCCCCGACGAAGCTGTCGCGCACCAGGTAGGCGTGGATGTAGCCGGAAAGCAGATCGAACCACTGTGATGTCGAATCCGGATCCTTCAGCGACCATGCACTGCCAAGATCAGAGTCGGTGTAGGTCACGGCAGAGTGTAATACGAGACCCAGCATCATCATGACCGCCCGCAGTGAATCCAGGGCGTGTAGTCGTTCGGTCCGTGGTGTCGCGCCGGGCACCGCTCATCCTCTTCTGGCGTGGGAGAATGCAACAAAAGGATGATAAGGACTGGCGGCGGTGAGATCTCGCCTCGAATGGCAGAATCCACGAGATTATGGACCATGATCCACTTCAACTACCGAAACCCTACCGCGACCCTTTTCGGGCTGATCCTGTTGTTCCCTTCCCTCTTGTTCAGCCAGACACTTGATCTGACCGAACAGGAACGGGCCTGGATCGCCGCACACCCAGAGATCCGCGTTGGCATCAACCCGAGCTGGCATCCTATCGAGTTTGTCGAGGGTCAGGTCCGCCACAGTGGCCTGACGGCCGACTACCTGGCACTGCTCAACGAACGACTCGGGCTCAACATGGTCGCCGACGTAGAAACCTCGTGGGTCGATGTGTTGGATAAGGCTCGCCGCCGTGAGATTGGTGTCATCCTCAGCATCGGCTGGACCCCCGACCGGGATGAATATCTCGACTTCACCGACTTCTATATCGAGCTCCCGATGAGCGTTTTCATGCTCGCCGACGAGCCCTACATCCCCGATCTCGGTGCACTCAATGGCCGTCGTGTCGCTGTCGTCGACGGCTACGCCGAGCAAGAATTGCTCGCCCGCCATCATCCAAAGATCGAGTTGGTAACCGTCGAGCATCCGGAAAATGGACTGCGCTTTCTGTCCGCCGGGCAACTCGACGCCTTCGTCGGCAACATCGCCGCTGGTGGCTACGTCGCTCGTCAACTCGGCCTCACCAACATCAAGGTCGCACGCCACACCCGCTTCAACTACACCCAGCGAATTGGTGTCCGCGAAGACTGGCCAGAGTTGTTGACCCTCCTCAACAAGGGACTGCGCTCGATCGAGCCCGAGGAAAAGAAAGCGATCCACGAACGTTGGATCGAGGTCAAGTACGAGATCGACCGAGCACAGATCTGGCGCACGGTCGGCTATGTTCTGGCCGGCGCTTTGCTGGTCGTCATCTTCATTCTCATCTGGGTCCGGCAGATCCGGCAGCGCGAGGAGCGCTTCCGCTCGGTAATGGAATCGACACAGGATGGTAAGTTGATTCTGGACGCCAGTGGCTCGATCACCCTCTGCAACTCTTCCATCGCGGATCTCTTCGGATATTCGCGCAACGAGACGATTGGCCAGACCGTTGAACTGTTGATCCCAGGGGGACTACGCGACGGCCACCAACCAGGCTCGGTAAACCCAGGTGCCGCCCAACCAATGGTGGAAGCCGAGTCCACGGGCAGACGACAAGACGGCTCCGAGTTCCCCGTGGAGATCCGTGTCACCCCACTGCAAGCCGGTGGTGATCAGGTACTGGCAACAGTACGTGATGTCTCGTTACGCAGGCAGAGACAACGGCAGGACCGCATCATGGCCGATTTTCGCGAGGCCGTATGGCGACTCGACAGTCGCAGTGACGTTCCCGACCTGCTAAACCGGCTGCACGAGATCCTCGTCGGCGCCGGCCTCCCCTATCGCACCTTTGGCGTCAATATCATCGAGGACGAGACCGAACCACGTGTCCGCTCCTATGAACTGGTTGCGACGGGTACGAAGGAAAGTGTCCTGAAGCCGGAGAACGGACGTGCCGTGCTGGGCATGTGGCGTCAGGAAGAACCGGTGAACCGAGAGGACCTGGCCATCGACGATCCTTTGGGAGAACTCCCCGGCTGGGACGATGAGGCGCCAAGCAGCATCATCGACGTACCCTTTTCACATGGGACGCTGGCGGCCAACAGTATGACGCCTGCCGCCTTTACACCCTACCTGGGTATGCTCACGGAGATTGCCGCCGTCATGTCCGAAGGATTTCGGCGGCTCGATGACCTGCGTGCCCTGCGGGATCGGGGCATCCGGTTGGAGCAATCCCTGCAGTCGGAGCAGGAGGCGAGGGAAGAGGCGGAGATACGTCAACGCGTCAGAGACGCGATCTGGGACATGCGTGGTGTGGAGGATTTGCAGAAGATCTTCGACTCTGTCGCTCCCGCTCTCACCGATCTCGGCGTCGCCCACAATGCGTGCGGCATCAATCGCGTGAATCCGAAACTGGCTGAGGAGACCGTTCACTCAATGGACAGCTCGATTGTCGAAGGACGCAAGACGACGGATCGAGTGAGTAACGCGGCAGCAGGGGTGATTCACCAGATCTGGCAGGAAAAGGTGACGGCCTACCGCCCCAACCTGCAAACCGACGATCCCTATGATGAGGCGGAAGCCGTCGCCAGACGTCACCCAGGCGTGTGTTGTATCCTCGACGTCCCCTTCTCCCATGGCACCCTGGCCCTAAACAGCAAAGAGCCGCATGCCTTTTCGCCTCAGGATATAGAGAAGACGGAGAGACTTGCGGCGCTGCTGTCTGAGGGTTTCCACCGCATGGATGATCTGCAAGCCTTGGAGGAGCGCAACCGATCGTTGCAGGAGGCCACGCGGGAAGCCGAGGAAGCCAATCGATCTAAGAGTGCTTTCCTTGCCAACATGAGCCACGAAATCCGCACCCCCATGAACGCGATCCTGGGGTTCACGGAGATCTTGTCCGGCTTGGAAGAAGACGTGCAGAAACGCCAGTACATCGATTCGGTCCGCACCAGTGGCAAATCGCTCCTGGGCCTGATTAACGACATCCTCGACCTGTCAAAGGTGGAGGCGGGCAAGCTCGAGCTGCAGAACGAACCGACCGATGTGAAGGCCCTCATCGACGAACTGCCGCCGATTTTTGCGCAGAAGATCCAGGAGCAGGGCCTTGATCTCATCATCGAGGCAGAGGATCTCCCGATCGTCATGGTTGACGGGCTGCGGTTACGTCAGATGCTTCTCAACCTGACGTCCAATGCCATCAAGTTCACCGATGCGGGTCATGTACGAGTCACCGTGACGTCTGACTCCGCCGAGCAAGGGGTAAGGCTGACCTTCGTCGTCGAGGATACGGGGATCGGTATTCCCCCCGACCAACAGAACAAAATCTTCGGCGCCTTCGAGCAAACGGCGGGGCAGAGCACGTCCCAATACGGTGGCACGGGCCTCGGACTGGCGATCTCCAAGCGTCTCGCGGAACTCATGAATGGAGAAATCACGCTCCGCAGCGAAGTCGGCAAGGGCAGCACCTTTACCATCGAATTGCGCGACCTGACGGCCGTCTCGAGGGAGGATCTCGAAGGACTCGATGCGGACGCCGAGATCGGCCGGGTGACATTCGACTCGAGCAAGATCCTGATCGTCGACGATGTCGAGAACAATCGTCTGCTGATAAAAGCATACCTCACCGAATACGGCCTCGACATTCTCGAGGCTGCCAGTGGCGAGGAGGCTCTTGTCACTTGCCGCGAACAGCTGCCAGATCTGGTGCTGATGGACCTGCGCATGGACGGCATGTCTGGGCAGCAAGCCGCACAGGAGTTGAAGAGAGACGAAGCGACCTCTTCGATTCCCATCATCGCCCATACGGCGGCTGCCATGAAGGATCAGGAAGAGGCGATCGTTGGGATCTTTGACGGCTACCTCGTGAAACCGGCCAGCAAAGGCGATGTAATTCGACAACTCATGCAACACCTACCTCACACCATTGGTAACGAAGCGGCGTTGACCGTCGAGGGCACGTCGGAGGCAGCTTGGAGCGCGGACGAACTGACACCGGAGCAGAGGGCCAGTCTCACAGAGTTGGTCGCGCAACTGCAGGCTGAACTACCGCGGTGCCAGGAACTGGCTCAGACGCAGTCTATCGATGAGATCGAAGTCTTCGCCTCGCAGATGCAGGAATGGGCAACGTCATTTGCCTACCCTCCTCTGGGCGACTGGGGGCAACGCCTGGCGACGCAGGCGTCCCTGTTCGACATCCCTTCCATGGCCATGACGCTGGGAGAATTTGACGCCTTGTTGACCCGACTGCGCTCGGTATCAACTTGACCTGGACAATTCCCGCAGGATACCAGGGACTGATCTTCGATTGTGATGGAACGCTGGTCGATTCCATGCCGTCACACTACAAGGCCTGGGTCGCGGTGCTAAGCCGCCACGGCCTGGCACTGACGGAGGCGCGTTTCTACGAATGGGCAGGGATGCCCATCGACGTCATCGTCCAGCGGCTGGCAACAGAGAGAGGGCTGGTCGTCGACGCCGAGTCCATCGCCACCGAGCGCGACGCCTATTTCCTTAGTCTGCCAACGAGAGATCTGCGCCCCGTGGATGCCGTCGTCGAGATCGCTCGCCGCTATCATGGAGAGTATCCTCTGGCAGTAGCAACTGGAAGCACAAACGCCTCAGCGTCTGCGTCGCTTAACACGATCGGCGTACTGGAACTGTTCGATACCATGGTGTGCTCCGGTGACGTGGCTCATCCGAAGCCGGCACCGGACATATTCCTGGAAGCGGCGCAGCGGATCTCGGTTCCACCACAGAAATGTGTTGTCTTTGAAGACGGGGAGACGGGCATGGAGGGCGCACGCATCGCGGGGATGCACGTCGTCGATGTGCGGCCCTGGATAGAGCGCTGACTCGGCAGAACTCGGCGGCAACACTGACATCTCTCGACCAAGGCATGCCAGGCTACCCATCGTTGCCAGGCAGTGGGCGTCAGGCTCAGTCGCTACTCAAACAATAAGTAGCCGAACCGGTCGGGCCTCAGAGCTAGTCCGTAGGTCGGTACCCACTGACCGTATTCCGAGGCGTTCCCTGTTCGCACGCGGGCGATGTTGAAGCCCCAGATGTCGCCTTTGGTGATTGACGCACCATCCAGTGTAGACGCAGGGATTGCGACCTCAGCGACCCAGAAGGTGTCGGCAACGGTTGTGCCGATCGTGACGCTGCCATTCCAGTCCTGGCCGGGACGGTCATGTCCATAGTGGGTATCCGACACCGTTCCCAGCGTGTTGATGATGAACTGAAAGTAGGAACGGGCATCACGATTCGTATCGAAGAACACCTCAAGACAATCGTCGGCATGGACGCGGCCATCGCGCTCGGTTGACTCTGCCACGAGGCCTTCCGTCGACGCCTCGTAAGTTTTCTGCACCTGGGCACGGTGCATGGCCGAACTGGATTCGTGCGTGTCCAGGGCGCGCTGGTAGCTGCGGGTCATGGCGAAGATGCTGACCATCGTGAGTACGAAGAACAGGACGAAGGTCACCGCAAAGCGCAGGCTCAGAACGTTGAGGACGATCTCTTTGCGAATCAGTGACAGTAGCATACGCATTCCGACGGGCGGCAGGAGAGATGCGCTAATCTTAGGAACTGTTGTGTGACCCAATCAACTCGAACACGCCGTTCTCTAGAGCCCTTCGCGGGACGATCACTTCAAGAAATCCTTCACTGCGTGTCGCCATTGACCCCCCGACTCGCGATATTGCCCTGTACTGCCATCGATTTGCCCTCGCTCATCCAGGAGTGCGGCCATGACGAAGCACGTGCACACCCGGTACGTTGCGGTGAAACGTCGGCTCCACTTGTTCGCGGCACTGGTAATCGTGTCCGCCGGCTGCCACGCCAACGAACCTGCCCAGACGGATGCAACTGCCCCGGTCGTATTCGAGCCTCAGGACCGCCCGGTCCTGCGTGTGGGGGTGATCTCCCGGTACAACCCAGTCATCATGTACCGAAAGTACCAGCCGATGATGGATTTTCTCAGCCAGGAAACCCCCTACCACTTCGAGTTGCGGTTGGGACGAACTTACGAGGACGCAGTGCAGCTACTCGGCGCCGGCGAGGTCGATCTCGCTATCCTCGGTGGACTGACCTACCTGGAGGCGCGCAGCCAATTCGGTGCCCGGCCACTCGTCAAGCCACTCAATGCAGCGGGTTCGCCATTCTATCACAGCATCTTTATCACCCGCGACGATTCTCCGATAACTCGCCTGGCTGAGCTGTCGGGTCATTCGCTGGCGCTGGCATCGTTCCACTCGACAGCGGGAAATTTGATCCCACGATATGAGCTGGATCGTGCGGGTGTACCCATGCAGCGTCTGTCGCGGATCGAGAATCTACCCCACCATGAGATGGTGGTTCGGGCGATTCTCAAAGGGCATTTCGACGCGGGAGCCGTAACGGATCTCGTAGCCGATCAATACCAACCGAAAGGCCTGCGCCGTCTCCACGTGTCAGATCCGATCCCGAGCGGCCCCGTCGTCTGCCGTGCAGATCTGCCCGATTCGGTGGCACATGTGGTGGCGGCAGTGCTACTGCAGATCGATCCCCTGCCGGTTGTAAGCCAGGAGTTCCTGCAGCATTGGGACGCCGAGTTTCGTCATGGTTTTGTGCCGGCCCACGATGCCGACTATGATGGCCTGCGACGCATCCTCAACAGCGCGCCCGAAGGCTGTGGTCGCGGCTGCCACCCGGCGATTCGCCTGTGAACTCCCACACGCACACGCCACGTTTCGGGCTGGAGGCGAAGTTAGTGCTCCTCGCTACGGTTGGCATCCTGTTGGCCACCAGCGTCGGCAATCGACTGATTCTGCTCTACCAGGAGGCTCTACTTGAAGAGGAAACACGCAGCAAGGCGGTGCTTCTGGCCGAGTCGATGGCCCGGTCCTTCGAGTACACTCTCATCTATGAAGATCTCGGCCTCGTGGAGGAGGCTGGCCTCCTCGACCTGTTCGTCGAGGACATGACGCAGCGTCGCGATATGGAGGTGCTCTTTGTCGAGTTACTGGATCCACAGGGCCGGATTCGGGCCCACAGCGACTACCGGCGCTTTGGCGAGCAAGACGAGACCTTTGCGGCACGCTTCCCTTTCGGTCTGGAAGGGACCCAGGCGATACGTCTGCAGCGCGACGGCCAGGAGATGATCGAGGTGGCGACGCCACTGCGCATCGCATCCCGGTCCTGGGGCGATCTGATCGTCAGCGTGTCGCTGAATCCGATGCGGCGCGAGTTGGCCGCCTTCGCCGACCGGTTGGGCTATCTCACGCTCACCGCCATCGGCGTGTCCGTCCTGCTTTCGTTCCTCGTCGCCCACGCCCTGGCGCGACCGATCAAGCGGCTGGCGAGCGCCATGGCAGATGTCGGCCCACAGTTGGAGACGGATCTGCAGGTTGACCGGCGTGATGAGATCGGGCTGCTGCAGTCAAGCTTCCTTGAAATGGTGGCGCGGCTGCGCCAGTCACAGCAAGAGCAGGAGCGCACGCGCGAGGCGATGCTGCGTGCCGAGAAGCTCGCCGCTGTTGGCTCGCTGGCCGCAGGCGTCGCCCACGAGGTGAACAACCCCCTCGGTGGCATCCGCAATTGCCTGGAGCAGCTCGAGGGAGGCAGCGCCAATCCGGAGCGCTCCAAGACCTATCTGCCATTAATGCGCCAGGCACTGGACCGGATTCAGGCAGTGGTGAGCGGTCTGCTCGACTTCTCCCGCCGCCGCGAACTGGCGCCGGCGTCACTTGATCTGGCCGATGTGATCGGCAGCAGCATCGAGCTGCTGTCGTACCGGCTTGAGAGAGGCGGGATCACTCTCGATCTCAACGTCCCAGACAACCTGCCGGCGCTGCGTGGCGATGTCCATCAGTTACAGCAGGTCATCGTGAACTTGCTGCTCAACGCTCTCGATGCGGTTGGCGCCTGCGAGGCAGGTTGGATCGGCGTACAAGTTCAAACGACGGCGGATCATGTGCTGGTCCACGTTGACGACAGCGGCATCGGCATCGACGCAGAGGAGTCGCGGAGAGTTTTCGATCCGTTCTACACAACCAAACAAGTCGGTAAAGGCACAGGTCTCGGCCTGACGGTGAGTCTGCATATCCTGCGCGAGCATGGCGGCGATCTGTCCTGCCTGCCTCGCCGCGAAGGTGGTACACGCTTCACCTTGACCCTGCCCGTCGCTGCTTCGGCAAAGGTGCAGCCATGAGGGTGCTCGTAGTCGATGACGAAGAGATCATGCGGGTTACACTTCGCGATGCATTGACCGACGCCGGACACGACGCCGAGGCCTGCGCGCGTGCCGAGGATGCCTGCAAGCGACTCGCCGAGACCGCCTTCGATGTGACGTTGGCGGACCTGCGGATGCCCGGCATGGACGGCCTCGCTTTCCTCGAGTATGTGCGCCGTGAGCACCCCGACGTCGTGACCCTGATCATGACTGCCTACGGCAGTGTAGAGACCGCAGTGGAGGCGATGAAGGCGGGTGCCTACGACTACCTGACCAAGCCCTTCGATCCGTATGAATTGATGCGGCTGCTGGATCGTCTTGGCGAACATCGAACCCTGAGAGAGGAGAACCTGCGGCTGCGAACTGTCCTGCGTGAGCGACACGGTTTCCACCAGCTTGTCGGCAAGAGCACACCGATGCAGCAGGTCTATGAAACTCTCGATGTCGTCTGCCGGGCAGACTGTACGGTCCTGATCGAAGGGGAAACGGGCACGGGCAAGGAGATGGTGACCAATGCGATTCACTTCAGCAGCCCGCGGCAAACGCAGCCGCTGGTCAAGGTGAGTTGCGCCGCTCTCTCAGCGGAGATTCTTGAGAGCGAACTCTTCGGTCATGTGCGCGGCGCCTTCACTGGCGCTACGAGCGACAAGGTGGGCCGCTTCGAGAGTGCCCATGGGGGCACGCTGTTCCTTGATGAAGTCGATGATATTCCTCTGCCGTTACAGGTGAAGCTACTGCGGGTGCTCGAGGACGGCAGTTTCGAGCGCGTTGGTGACACGAAGACTCGGTCGGTGGACGTAAGGATTCTGGCAGCGACCAAGGTGAACCTGCGGCAGTTGGTTCTGGAGAAGAGCTTCCGAGATGACCTCTTTTATCGCCTCAACGAGGTACCCATCCGGCTGCCACCATTGCGCGAACGCCCAGAGGACATCCCCGTATTGATCGACAGCTTCCTGCGCGACCGTGAGACGCAGCCGGAGATTGCCGACGATGCGTACCGCGCGCTGCTCGACTACGACTGGCCCGGCAACGTGCGCGAACTGCGGCACCTCATCGATCGACTTATGATGTTCCATCCTGACTGCATCGAGCGCCGCGACCTACCCGAGGAGGTTCTGGCCGGCCCTGATGAGGTGGGTTTGCCACGTGAGGGTTCTTTCGATGAGCGGATGGCTGCCTTGGAGGCTCGACTCCTGCGTGACGCGTTGGATCGCGCCGGTGGCAATCAGCGCGAGGCGGCACGCCAACTGCAGATGCCTGCCTCCACGTTGCGCTCCCGGCTGGAGCGGCACGGACTGCTGTAGCCGGACCAACAACTACGTTGCGCGAGATCTCGTGCAACGCGCGACCCTTCGCGCAAGTGACCGTCGGATATCCGTGTTGCTGCGTTGGCCGCAACACGGCCTAATTGCTGTCCCCACAACATGTTGACATAGCTCGGCAGAACACCGGCACAGACTTCGCATGGCACCTGGCGCAACCACCCGGGACCGCGGCGCCAAGCGCCGGAGGGAAAACCCATGCCCCAGCAGGTCAAAATCCTCGCAGTAGTCTTCGTCGTAGCGCTGACGGCCCTTACCGTTGTCCGCTACATCTCGGTACCCGACACGTTCGGCGACCTGGGTCACTATCGGGCCGCCGCCGTCGATTCGATCGCCGTACTGCCGATCTACTATGCCGGCGAACGTGCGTGCCTTGACTGCCACGACGACGTGTATGACGACAAGACCCAGGCAAAACACGCGTCTCTCGCGTGCGAGACGTGCCACGGACCAGCGGTGATGCACGTGGAGGACGAAGACTCGCTTCCCCACATCCCCAGTGAACGTGAGCACTGCGCCCTGTGTCATGCATTTCAGCCCGCACGACCCAACGGCTTCCCTCAGGTCGAGTTTGCCATGCACAACCCACTCGACGAATGCATCGACTGCCACGATCCTCATGCGCCACTACCGGATTTGTCAGAGGCCGACTGCGGCGCCTGTCACGGAGAGATTGCGCGCACGAAAGCGGTCTCCCACCATGCGGAGCTCGCTTGCGAGCGATGCCACACTGTTCCCGACGCGCACCGCGAGACACCACGTCAGGTGCGGCCCTCGAAGCCCTCACGCCGCAAGTTGTGCGGCGAGTGCCACGATCGTAGCAGTAGTGCCGACGACGCGATCCCGCGGATCTCGCAGACCGAGCACGAGCCGGAATACGTGTGCTGGCAGTGCCACTACCCCCATTTCCCGGAGGCCCGGTGATGCAGCGCATCGACGCATCCGTCGACACTTCGACCAAGCGCCTGGACAGACGCTCGTTTCTTGCCCGCTGTGTCGCCGCCACGGTGGCCGGGGGCCCCGCCCTACTCGACATCCTACCCGTCGATGCCAGTGAAGAGGAACAGAGCCAGCCGCGCTACGGCATGGCCGTCGACATCGACAGCTGCATTGGTTGCGGTCGCTGCGTCGATGCCTGCAAGGCCGAGAACGGTGTCCCCCTGGAACCCTTCTTCTATCGCACGTGGGTGGAGCGCTACCGCGTACGGGAAGACGGCGTTGAGGTGGACAGCCCCGACGGCGGCCGCCAGGGATTTCCAAGCGCCGATGCCGAACAGGGCCAGAGCCAGAGCCAGAGCCAGCGTAGTTTCTTTGTCCCCAAGCTCTGCAACCACTGCGACAACGCGCCGTGTGTTCAGGTCTGTCCCGTGGGGGCGACCTTCACAAGCGAGGACGGCGTCGTGCTCGTCGATCACGAGTACTGCATCGGTTGCCGCTACTGCATCCAAGCCTGCCCGTACGGCGCCCGCTACCTCGACCCGGTTACGCGCACAGCGCAGAAGTGCACACTCTGCTATCACCGCATCAAACGGGGGTTACAGCCGGCGTGTGTCGAAGTCTGTCCCACAGAGGCACGCATCTTCGGCGACCTCAACAAGCGCAGCAGTCCGCTGGCGCGCTTCTTCCGCTTCCATAAAGTGCAAGTACTCAAGCCGCACCTGAACACGGCGCCCAAGGTCTTTTACTCTGGCCTGGACGGAAACGTGAGCTGAGGAAAGGAGCAGGACGGTGGAACTTTACGCGCACCTCCATCAGGTGCTGAAGCAGATCGACGGCTTCATCTATCCGAATGAAGTCGAGCTGCATTGGGGAATGCTGGTCGTCGTGTATCCGTATTTGACGGGACTCGTCGCCGGCGCCTTCATCCTCGCCTCGCTGGAGCGCGTTTTCAACGTCAAGGAGGTGCAGCCCACGTATCGACTTGCTCTGCTCACGGCACTGGCATTCCTGATCGTGGCACCTCTGCCCCTCCTGTCGCACCTAGGCCACCCGGAGCGAGCCCTCGAGATCTTCCTGACGCCGCACCTGCAGTCGGCGATGGCCATGTTCGGCTTCGTCTACGCGTGGTATCTGGCCGTCGTGCTACTGCTGGAAGTCTGGTTTGACTACCGCAAGGAGTTGATCGTCTGGTCGCGCAGCGAATCGGGGATTCGGAAGTGGCTACATCAGCTGATGACGCTTGGTTCCACGGATCTGTCGGACGATGCGGTCCGCTTCGACCACACCGCTGGCCGTGTGATTACGATTATCGGTATTCCCTCGGCGTTCCTCCTGCATGGATATGTGGGCTTCATCTTCGGTTCGGTAAAGGCCAATCCGTGGTGGAGTAGTGTCCTGATCCCCATCGTGTTTCTGTTCTCGGCGATCGTCTCCGGGATCGCGTTGATGATGCTCATCTACATGGCCACCAGTATTCTACGCCGGAAGCCAGTAGACATGAGCTGTGTCGACAAACTCGCCAGCTTTCTGTTTTACGCATTGATCATCGACGTCTCGCTGGAGATGCTGGACTTCATCCATCGCCTCTACGAGGCGGAAGAGTCCATCCACATCCTGTCCGAGATGATCTCGGGGAAACTGTTCGTCAGCCTCTTCGTACTGCAGCTGGGTCTTGGCACAGTAGTTCCCCTGGTCTCGTTGGCCCTGTTCAGCCCGGTTCTACACAAGCGGGCCCTTGTTCCCGTCCCAGACGAGCTGCGGCGCATGATGTACTGGGGCGTCGCTGTCCTCATCCAACTCGGCATCTTCAGCACACGCTGGAACGTCGTGGTCGGTGGCCAGTTGTTCTCCAAGAGTCTTCGCGGCCTGACAGCATACAAGATGCAGCTACTGGGACTCGAAGGCGGCTTGATGTCCGGGTTCCTGCTGCTTCTGCCATTCGCCATTCTGGCGTTCCTGATCTGGCTGCTTCCGCCTTGGCCGGAACGCGAGGTGACGATGGAAGAGGTGGCCCGAGCGCGGAAATAGGGAGGTAACCTGATGGAAACGAACAACGACATGCAGAGCACGCTACGAAGCCTCCACGAGATGGTCGAACGCATGGACCAGCGGCTGCAGCGCTTAGAATCCGGATCCGATCCCGGCGCCGCGGTCGATGAATCGGTGGCGATTCCCCCAGCGGCTCCCGGACGCGAGGGCGGTCTCGAGTTCGAGATCGGCGAGCGCTGGCTGGGGCCCGTGGGTATCGTGGTCCTGCTGGTGGGCATCACGATCTTTGCCAGCTATCCCTTCGGAGACGCCTTTCCACCCGGAGCTCAGATTCTCGTCAGTTACCTGGCTGCCTTCGGGATGCTGGCAGTGGCGCGAGGGTGGCGGACGAGTTTTGTCTTCACCGCCCACATCCTGCTCGCCGGTGGTGTAATGCTGCTTTACCTGTCGACGCTGCGGCTCCACTTCTTCCAGGCAGACCCACTCATCGCCAGCGCCACCGTCGGTTTGGCAATTCAGCTACCCGTCATCGCCGTGGGCTTCTACGCAGCCGTGCGACGCAATGTCGAGCATCTGGCCATCCTGGCACTGCTGATGGGCCTGATCACCGGACTGTGCGCGGAGGGCATCTTCGGCCCCACGGCGATCGTTCTCACTGCTGCCGCACTTGCCCTCATCTCCGGACCACGACAGTGGTGGGTAGCCATGATCGTGGGTCTCGCCCTGTCGTCGGCGGGACTGCTGCTGTGGCTGTTGAACGCACCCGTACTCGGTCGCCCCCTACAACTGGTGACGGAAGCACCCTACATCGTGGTGCACCTGATCGTGTTATTCGCCGTCTTCGGCGCGGTGGCCCTTAAGTGGGCGCATGAAGAATTGTGGACACCGTCAACCTTCCTGCTGGCCCTCGGGAACGGCGGGGCGCTGCTGGTCTTCTCGCTGCTGGCAGGCGACACGCAGTTCGAGAACGGCGTGGCCTCGACTCTGACGGCCGCCGCTGCGGCCTGCCTGGTCCTGGCTGCACTTTACTGGATCGGCGGTCAACGTCCGCTGGAGACGGCGATCTACGCCTGCTTCGGCTACGTGGCGTTGAGCGTAGCGATCATCGCCCAGTTTGGCAGTCCATACTGCTTCGCGTGGCTGGGCTGGCAGAGCCTGCTGGTCATCTCTACTGCGATTTGGTTCCGCTCGAAGATCATCGTCGTCTGCAACATGCTGGTCTACCTCGGTGTGCTCTTCGTCTATCTGGTGATGAATCCTCCAGATCTGGCGACCAATTTGAGCTATGCCGCCGTCGCCCTGCTGAGTGCACGCGTGATGAAGTGGCAACAGGAACGCTTGACGTTGCAGACGGATATGATGCGAACCCTGTACCTGGCATCGGCCTTTGTCATTGTGCCTTACGGGCTCTACCACGGCGTGCCAGCGAGCTATGTCAGCCTCTCCTGGGTCGCGGCGGCAGGTTTCTACTTCGCCCTGAGCCTGACCCTGCAGAACCAGAAGTATCGCTGGATGGCAATTCTGACAATGCTGTTAACCGTCGTATACGTCTTCGCCATCGATTTGGGCAGACTCAGTCCGGTCTTCAGGATCGTCTCTCTTCTCGTGCTTGGCGTCGCTCTGCTGGCAGTGTCGCTGATGTACTCACGGCATCGTCGGGCGAATACACACGGCGGTGATGTTCAGCCGTAATCCGGACGCCTATCTTGTCTGCTACGATCCGGGCATACACGATAGAGGGAAATGGCTGTCCATGAGTCTCACGCCAGCACAGATCGACGAGTTCTACGACCAGGGCTTCATCATCCTTCGGCAGGTCTTCGATGCACAGGATATCGCCGCCATGTCCGCTGCGTGCGAACGGCTCAAGTCGCTGGCTCAGGATCTCGATGGCAGCGTCCTGCACCAGGGCGCGAACTTCGCCGTCGACCAGATTGAAGTCGACGGCACACAGGTAGCTCGTATTCGGCGTGTGTCCTGGTGCGGCGGCGCCGAGCCGGTCATGCTCGAATACGGCGCGGACCCACGCCTGCTGTCGGTCGCCGCCGCTCTGCTCGATAGTGACGAGATGAACCAGCTGATCAACCAGCTGCACTACAAGGAACCCGGAGATACGGTGCAATTTCCGCTGCACCAGGACAGCCACCATCGAGGCTATGGCACGCCAAGATGGGAAGACGTGAATGGCCACGGCAGCTTCGTGCAGACGGCGACGCTCATCGACCCCATGACACCAGACAATGGTCCATTGCTTTTCATCCCGGGCTCGAATCAGCAAGGCCATCTCGGCCTGCCCACAAGCCAGGATGAGTGGCCAGAGGGCATCGATCTTTCGGGGGCCGTCACCGTGACCGGTGATCCGGGGGATGTCGCCTTCTTCGGACCCTACACACTGCATGGGAGCCGACCGAACACATCTACTGTGAGTCGTCGCGTCTTCATCAATGGCTACGCCTATCCAGGCGCCAACCGCCATCCCTATGTGGGTGACGGTGCAGGCCGACTGCTATGCACCAGACCCACGGAGCGAACATGACTTCTGCCGCCACAGACTGGCGCAATATCAGTGCGGGGCGCGAAATCCCCACGGCTTCCTATAGCGATCAACCCTACGTCGTGAAGACCGACGATGCCGCCTGGTTGTGTGTCATGACGACGGGCGCCGGTCGGGAGGGACAAGCGGGTCAGCATGTCGTGACCCTGCGCAGCCTGGACCGGGGCATGTCATGGTCGACGCCAGTACCCCTGGAACCGGCGAATGGTCCGGAAGCCTCCTATGCGGTGCTGCTGAAGGTGGACAGTGGTCGCGTCTATGCCTTCTACAATCACAACACCGACAACGTGCGTCGTGTGGCGGCTGACAACCCACCTTATGCCGACGGCTACTGCGCACGCGTCGATTCCCTTGGCCACTATGTGTTCAAATACAGCGATGATCACGGCCGCACGTGGAGTACGCAGCGCTACGATGTGCCCATGCGCGAGATGGAAATCGACCGAAACAATGCCGATGACGGCGCGCTGAAATACTTCTGGAATGTGGGCAAGCCCTTCATCTACGCAGGCGCCGCTTTCATCTCCCTGCACAAGGTGGGGGGCTTCGGCGAAGGCTTCTTTACATCATCTGAGGGTGTGTTGCTGCGCAGCGAGGGTCTGCTTGCTGCTGAAGATCCTGCGACGGTCGACTGGGAAACCTTGCCAGAGGGAGATCAGGGCCTGCGCACGCCGACGGATGGTGGTGGCACCGTCGCCGAGGAGCAGAGCTACAGCGTGCTGAGTGATGGCTCCTTCTATGCCGTGTACCGAACGATCGACGGACATCCTACTTGCGCCTACAGTCGCGACCAGGGACGCACGTGGACGGAACCCCA
>Ga0233434_1001280_pt1 | contig 25273 bp, 42 predicted proteins | sample SI_122_August201_4_FD_182738 | JGI IMG/M metagenome (GOLD analysis project Ga0233434, IMG submission 182738) | Seawater microbial communities from Saanich Inlet, British Columbia, Canada - SI_122_August2016_120_MG | ecosystem: Environmental > Aquatic > Marine > Inlet | place: Canada: British...
GATCCATCAAAGAAGTCCCAACAGCACCGCTCGAAGATAAATAAGGATCATAACCCACAGAACCAACATACAAATCCCCACCGCTGCCGATGATATGGCTCTCATAACTTACCTCAACAGGAACAGGATTCCCAACTTCAGATAACTTAATTGAATAGGCACCATTAGAACAAGTCATGGTCGGAGGAGAATCATTTACCTCCACCCAATTAAAATAAAGCTGGTAAATACCCTCACGCAACTCAACCTCACCAATATGGTTCAATCCCTCAGACATGCTATGACCCCAATAAGAACCCTTGTGAATCATGGTATAGGCAGAAGAATTAAGGAATGGAAGCCAATCATTCTCGCGAAACTGATAAACGCTCTCAACACCAATGCTCGCACGATCCTCAGAATCAATGAAACAATCCGAACCTGCATCCCCCAAAGATAAGTCCTGAAGCCCAGGCATAAACTCCAACTTCCACTCAGCTATAACCTCAAATGCCCAATTCAAAGTGGCAACCATCTTCGAAGAACCACGACCAATAAAGTCCAATGAAGAATCACGCATAGGATCAACATCAATGTTCTTAAATAGATACTCACCATCAACCTCAAAACAACGGAACTCATAAGCACCATCCAAACCACCACCCAAACCACCATGCTTCATAGAAAACAATGGAGATAAATACTTCTCAAATACCATAGAGTAAACCGATACATAAGAGGAAGGATATAACTCAACATCAGGACCAAAAGAAGCAACCGACTCAGGACCCAATGCCAAAGCATAAGGCTCATCAATAATCCCCGTACTAAACCACACAGGATATACTCCATTAAAAAGATCCCGAAAACATAAATCCACTCCCAACCACAAATCCAACTCTTCCGATAACATCATCAGCCCCTTATAAGTTTTTATCAATTTCTGCCTCTCTTATCTCTCTCCAATTTATTGTACCAATTCCCTTTGAACATCAATTTAATGTTAATTAAAATCCCCTAAAATACTTAATGCCACAATTTGAACTCTTTTCAAACCAAAGACTACCTGATTATCATAACCATTTTAATCCACATTACCACAGCAAACTTATAAATCCAAATATCCAAATCAAATCGGGCGGAATATTATAACTTGAAAAGGAAACGTCGAAGAGAACAAGCTCTATCCGAATGCGTACTAGTCCTAGACAAGATAAGAACCCAAGAGCAAATAACATAGGCGAATAAGAAACATAAATCCCCTAAGGAATATGTAGATCCCATAGGGAACATAAGAACCACATGAACATAAACCCATAAGGAATAACTTATACGTAAGAACATAAGAGGTAAAGGAATAGCTTAAAGATGGAATGGCTTAGGGAACGGCTTAAACATAAAAAACAGTTTAGGGAATCGCTTAAACATAAAACATGGCTTAGATTTGTTTAAAATGGAAACCACGGTGCGGCATATCTGCAAGAACCGTGCCAACTCGGCCCCAGCAAGAATCGTGCCATATAAGTTGTAAAGACTTTGTCAAGACATGAAACGATCTTTACTTGTTAAGTTTATGTCAACACTTTATTAAAAGTAAAAGTGTTGGTACGGTTATTGCAAAGAAAGAAAAGGTGGCACAGGTTTTGCATACACTGCACGAACCATGCCAACGTGGCGCGAGCAGCGGCAGCCCAGAAACCTGGCATGGATCTTGCATGGGGTGCAAAACCTTTCTAAGTAACTGACAAGGTGTTATAGATGGGTGGAGCGAAAAACTACACACAACGGGCGGACAGCATGGGTAAGGGTTCACGGGTCGAACTGACCAATATGGTGATCGACGCGGCACTCGCCGCGACTGGACAGAATGTCAGTTACTCGCGGGACGTGCCCAATGGGTTCGTCTCCGCTACTTTCCCCGACCGTATGGGTCGGGACGGGAACCTGAACCCGGTGGACGGCGGCGGTAAGCTGTTGATTACTCCGGCGAAAGAGTCGAAGGCCGGGCGCGGTCAGGTGTTCTTTGACGTTCACGGGATTTTCGATGGGCTGGAGATCGGGATTAGTCTGAAGGTGTCAGACTACATCGGCGACGATCACGCCCCGAGAAACTCCATCATCTCAGGTTCCAAGGCTGAGCACTACTTCGGGATGCATCTTGCGGCGCAGCGGGGGACGTTGCTCCCGGTGATCCAGTTCTGGCAGGACGCCAGCGGGCAGTGGTGGCGCTGCGCTTTTGACGCAGGCCGCATTCTGCGGGAGCGCCGCCCGAACCTGACGGTGGGGTGGGATAAGCTGCTCCACTCCGAGATCCCGAACATGGCCGCGTGCGGTCAGCTTGATCGCCTGGAGGCGATCACGGGCGAGCGTCCGCCCATCGTGGCGCTCGGCGAGGGCGGAGCGATCGCGATCTCGCCGCTCGTGCGGGGGCGCGGGAAATACTGCTACCTGTCGGCGAAGATCAGCCACGCCCGAACGGGTCACGGGTGGACGCCCGTGGACGCCCCTCGCCTGCCGGAGAGCTACGGCGAACTGTTGGAATGGACCGGAGAGCAGGGTGAGATGATCGGCTGAGACAAAGGGGGCTCCGGCCCCCGAACCCCGCCCCGTACCGCTTCGGCGGACGGGGCATTAGGGGCAGGAAAGGAGACGCGCATGGAGCCGCACGAGATTGAGGATCTGATTGATATTCCGGCCGCAAAGGCTGAGATCATCCGGCGGCTGGACTGGCGGGGATGGCGACGGCGGCTCTTGATCAAGCGGATGAACGCTTGCACGACCGCCGATCAGCTTTCGCGGTTCAATTGGAACCGGCTGAACCCTAACCCGGATGATGAGGATCTGATTGGGTGGGTGCTTGATGCGGCCTTTGATGAGATCAAGCGTGCGAACACGCCTCCCGAGGATCTCACGCGCCGCGTGATTTGGTTCGCGGAAGATGGCAGGACGGTGGAGCGGGTTCGGGACATCGATCCGGCTTCACTGTTCACCAAGTCGGGCCAGCCGAACGCACAGGCACGCGATCTGCTTCACGAGATTTTCGGAGCGAGGATCGTCAAGCTCCAGAGGATGGGTTGATGCGGCATGAAGGATGGATCCCCGTGGGGCAGTTGGTCATTGACCGGATGCCCCTGAACCCGGCTACGCTCTCGTGTGCGAACGCGATTCTTGAAGGGGTCGAAATGCCTCCGATCAAGGTCCAGGCGTTGCCCGATGGCCGGTGGAAGGTTCGGGACGGTCGGCACCGTGCGGTCGCGCATAAGCTTACGGGCAAGGCGCGAATCCTGGCTAAGTGGGGCACGCGATAGTTTTCTCCCCGGCAGGTTGCCAGCCTGCCGGGGAGCGGGGAGAAAAACATTTCAAATGCTGGCACGGGTTTTGCAGAGAATGCAACAACTGTGCCAACGTGTGAGCGTGTGCCTTTTTTCTCCCTGGGGCTGGGGTGAAAAAGAAAACAACTAAGTAACTCACAGGATGTTATATCAAGACACCGGAGGTTCTTCCAATGTTTCTGATCCAGATGCCCAGCGCCGCGCTTCCCGGGCGCATGTGCTACTACGATGGCCCGGCCGAGAACCCGCAGGTCGCGCCGGTGGAGCCCATGAGACGGGCAACCATGCGGGGGACGGGGTTCGATGATGTTTGGCTCGCGTTGGAGGTCCTTGAGGACTTTCAGTTCGACGCGAAGCACGCGCCGGCCACGCTGAACATGCTCGGAGGGTACGACTACACCGAGCGGCTCATGAAGGGCTGCATCGTGCTGGCCTCCGAGGTCGAAGGAGTCGAGGTGACCCAGGGCTGAGCCGGGCCCTTTCGGGCCCTCAAGAAAACACCGCTGACCGCCGCCTGTGTCGGCATTCGTTCCTCCAAGGTCAGCGGTGTTTTCTTGAGGGCCCGAAAGGGGAGAAAAGATTTTCATTCTTGATAAGGAACTGGCACGGACTTTGCAGTGTATGCAAGGGGCATGCCATCAATCTTTTCTCCCTGTTGTGAGGGGGTGAAAAGAAAGACACCTAAGTAACTCGTAAGATGTTATAGAGGGGTGCCGCGACGGCACTGAGCATGACAGCGAGTCGGCGCCGACGACTTCGGCGAACCGACAACGACGAAACTAATAGCGAGAGGCTGAAGTTGACTCACAGACGTGTTCATCGCTGCCCACCGTCCGGGGCATAAACGGACGGCGGCGAGTAGTCGCTTGCGTGGATACCTTGGGGCCGGCAGTCCTGGGGCAAACTAAACGTAACGATGAAGCACCGGGTGTGAGGGAACGTGAAGACAGGACTCTGCCGGGTCTGGTCATGACACCTAAAACCCTCCTTTGTGACTCTGAGCATTAACCGGGCGACGGCTCGGTTCTGAGAAAGCAAAGAACGATTCCCCGTTGGGCAGCAAATGCTGTTGCCCAGCGGGACCTCCGGGGAGAAAAACATTTCAAGCCTCGAAAGGTTGGCACGGTTATTGCATACACTGCAAATGCCATGCCAGTTTATATGTTCTTTTTCTCCCCTGGCTGAGAATCTGGGGTGAAAAAGAAAACAACTAAGTAACTCACAGGGTGTTATAGAAGGACGTGAGAGAAACACCCAAACGGAGCATCCCACCATGTCCGACAAGTTCACCCCCCTCTTCGCCGATGCCGCGCCCAAGCGGCAGACCTTCACCGAGAAGGTGATGAGCAAGGCGCCCGTGTCCTTCGGCACGGACGACCTCGGGAACCCGGTCGTCGGGGTCGGGATCCCCGGCTACGGTGGCTGCGGGGCGGGGGGGGCCATGCTGCTGCGGCCGGAGAACATGCAGAACTTCTGCACGGCCATCCGCAACGCCGTCGATGGTGTGGGTCCCGACCCGCTCCAGGTCGCCGTGGAGACTATGACTCGCACGGGAGAGGGGGAGATCAGCTTCAAGCTGAGCCACATGCCCCGGTCCCAGACGATCACGATGTCGTCCGCCGAGGCCATCGAGTTCGCAACGCTCGTGGAGCGGATGATCACCGCCTGCGAGAAGAAGGCGCAGGGTCCCGAGACGGACGGCGAGGAGGCGACCGACGGGGAGTGATCTCCGCCCCGCCCCGGGAGGCTTCGGCCCCCGGGTTCCGGGGAGAAAAGATTTTCATTTTTGATAAGGAACTGGCACAGATATTGCATGTATGCAAGAGTCATTCCATCAATCTTTTCTCCCCTGTGTGTGTATGGGGGTGAAAAAGAAAACAACTAAGTAACTTATAAGATGTTATAGAGAGGTGCCCGACAGACCGTGGCACCCAAACTCTGGAGAAATCGCATGTCCTTCACGCCTCCGCACTCGCACTCCCGCTCCGTCGCTGGCCTCGGACGGCTTCTCGTCGCCGTCATGATCTCCGGCGACAAGGCGCTCATCGCCCTCAAGTCGGCGGAGCAGGCTGTGGATGGGGCGCGGACGCGCCTGACCGTGTGGTTCCCCAACGATGAGCAGTGGCCGACCGACGCCGAGGACAATCGCGAGGTGATCAGCGCCTTGTCCGTCGCCAACGGGGAGGTGAAGCACGCCCGGCTGATGCTGGACGGCGTCAAGGTCTCGCGGGCCGCCGGCCTCGACTTCCTGACGAGCCTGCACGAGGAGGTCGCGGCCTGCTCTGACCGCCTGTTCGTCAACCCCTACACCGGGAAGGGCGGAAAGACCTACATGGCGTTCTTCGGCGAGGGCGACGACATCGAGCACCGGGGCCAGACCCACCGCGAGTTGCGGGACACCCTCCGCGCGAAGATCAAGAAGGCGGGCCTGGATCCGGTGAAGGTCCAGGCGGACCACGGCTACGGCCGAGGGCGTGGCCGGCGCTGAGCCGCACCCTGACGGGAGCTTCGGCTCCCCGAAGGGGGAGAAAAACATTGCAGAAGCATATGTGTATGCTTTTTCTCCCCTGTGCGTGTGTGTCGGGGTGAAAAGAAAAACAACTAAGTAACTCATAGGATGTTATTACAAGGTGTAAGGAACCCAAAAGCGGAGCATTGAACATGGACACGCCGACCATCATCATCGTGGATCTCTACGGGAAGGACGGGCGACCCGTCCGCACGGGAATCACGTTCCACAGCAACGACGAGGCGACCGCGAAGGAACAGGCTTCCGAGTTCGCGACACACCACAAGTCGCGGGGGAAGACCGTAAAGGCCCGGCGTCCGAAGAAGAAGCGTTGACGCATGTGGGGCCGGGCAGGCGGACGCGGGTTCGATTCCCGCATCAGCCGGTCGCAAGCGATAGCTTGCCGGAGGGTTCGATTCCCTCCCCCCCACGGGGAGAAAAACATAACACCTTATCAAGATATGAGACTTTTCTCCCCTGCGTGTGCGTGTCGGGGTGAAAAACAATTCAACTAAGTAACTCATAGGATGTTATTCTAAAGTGTAGGAGGTTCCCGATGCGAGTGCAGAACGACGACGGCATGTTCGAGTTTCAGACGGATTGCCGTCGCTGGCTGTGTATCCAGACGACCCGGAAGGGACGGCGGGAGTTTGCTCCCCGTGTCCTCGTGCCGTATGCGTACGCCGGGAGTCTCTCTGCTCAGGCTCGCGCCGAGGGTGCGACCAGCGCGGACTTCGGAATCGTGGAGCCCAAGGTCAAGAAGCCGCGTGCGCCCAAGGCTCCGCGCAAGCCTCGTCAGCCTCGCAAGGTGAAGGCTCGGATGCCGGAGGGTTTCGTGCCCCTGGATCTGGGGCTCTGAACGGCAAAAGGTCCCGATCACCAAGTGATCGGGACCTCCGGGGAGAAAACTTTTGCGTTTATCTTGATGAGGTGGTATGAATCTTGCAGAGAATGCAAGGGTTGTGCCACCCAGGGGAGAAAAGATTCATATGTATATGCTGGGGTGAAAACCTTAGCACACAGGAAACTGGTAGGGTGTTATAGAAGGGTGCCGGAAAGACCCGGCAAACAGATGGATAAGGAGAATCGATAGAGTCTGCGAGAAGTGCGTGTCTCTCTTCTAAACGCAACGCTTTGTAGCTCGTAATACCTCAGTCACCACGCAGGCGAATGCGTACCGGTGGTGACAGTTTGCCAGTCCGACGTGAAGAACAGCAGTGGTGGATACCGGGAAGGGAAGCGGCAGCACCGTGAATAGCCGACCCGGAAACGCGAAATCGATAGTACAGACTCCCAGTAACGTGATACGCGCCCTTCGGGGAAAGCTTAACCAGTCTGTCTCGTAAGTGCATGATACCAAAGTGCAGTCCTTTAAGGGATGTAGCAGGCAACCGGAGCCGAGAACACCGAAAGGCAAATCCGGGACTGAGGAAATGAGGTCGAAAAAGGATCGAAAGTCTGCGATCACCACCGCCATGGCGGGGTCAATCCAGGCGACGGAATCTAAGCTACTCGGTTAAGCAACCTGAGACTAAAGACTTCCGGCGGGACTCTGCCGACATAGATAACTATAGAGGATGGACACGGAAAAGATGGGCTGCCCGGTGCAGACCAAGATGTCCATAACATTTGCGCGAAGAGGTAGCTCCTACGAAGGCAAATCCTGTAAAGTTACCGCCCCCCACTCACGCGCCTTTGGCCGGTCATGAGTGGGGGGCGGCTCCTTTTGTTTTCCCCGTATGTCAAGCTTTTCTCCCCTGCGTGTGCGTGTCGGGGTGAAAAACAATTCAACTAAGTAACTCATAGGGTGTTATATCAAAGTATAACAAAACCAAAGAGCAATCAAGATGACTATCGCCGGTGATAGCCGCGACACGCGGAACCCTCAGAAGTCCTGGGTCGCTTGGACGGCGTCTCTCTGGGCTCAGAAGATCCTGCGGGCCGAAGTAAATCGTCCCGAGGTAGTGTCTCTCACGGGGGACTATGTCCAGGCGCACATGGAGGAGCTTTTGCCCTTCCATCGTCGGCATTTCTTCGAGATGGATCCTGTCCAGCTTCGCAAGATGCGGCGGAAGTTCAAGCGGCTCCCTCGCACGTTCACACGGGACGAGATCAGCGACACGACCATCCATCAGGGGAACATCTTCAAGACCGACGTAGTTTCGGATGCCGATGGGGCGTATTACGACTGGGACATCACCGGCTCGATTCGTGAGGCCATCAAGTATGGTCTTGAAGATGCTGTGTGGGACGCTTTTGAGTCTCCGGGGACTCGGTGCATGGCTCTGACGGTTTCCCGTCGGATGCCGGGTGGCAAAGCGAAAACGTCGGAGCTTTGGCGGGAGATCGTCAATGGGATCGGCGGAGTGTTCGGAGACTCTCGTGTGTGGGAGTTCGAAGAGCCGATCCACTACGGCCGGGCACGCCTTGGCTGCGGCAACATGATGCTCATCCGTGCGGTCATCCGCGAGCGGTGAAAAGAGCAATAGAAGATGTAAGGGGGCAAAGTGGAAATCGTCATCGTCTGGTACTCTGCGAACGAACGCGAAGACACTCCCGTGGAGGGGTTCTACCGATGGGATGATTCCCATTGTGGCGACAGCCTTTCCTTCGTCGGGACGGAGCTTCCATGAAAAGTCACGAAAAGTCTGATAGCAAACGCTGGGTGATTCAGCGCTGCGTTCGCTGCGGGCATTGGTGGGACCCGCATGGAATCTGGACAACCGACTGTCCGGCTCCGACCGAAGCTGCGCAGAGTCTGATGGCAGATCTGCGTGTGCTTGGCATCCGAAGCTCCGCCAAGCAGAATGTGGTGTTCGCATGGCGTACGAGGCGGGTGAATCCGTGGAATCGTAGGGAGTTCGATGCTCGGCACCAAACGGCCGAGGAAATCGAGAAAGAACTGCGAACCCATCCCACACGTCAGTCCCTTTACCGGGGCTGAGGTCGGGGAGAAAAGATTGTTATTCTTGTGAAGGTATTCTCCCCGATGCCTAAGCCGGGGTGAAAAACAATTCAACTAAGTAACTCACAAGATGTTATATCAAAGCGTAACAAAGGGATGAAGAAAGAATGGGAACGGACCTGAACAAACTCCTTTCGGAGTGTGACGTTGAAACCTACGCTGCTTCGCGCGGTTCGGGTGGACAGAACGTCAACAAACGGGATACGGCGGTGCGTCTGACGCATCGTCCCACCGGAATCAAAGCCGGTTCCCGTTCCCATTCCACGCAGGGACGGAATAAGAGCGAAGCGCTCAAACGTCTGGCAAAGAAGATCGCTCAGGCAAACGAGGTCAAGGCGGAGCGGTTGCCCACGGGAATCCCGCAGTCCGTCAAGGAAAAACGATTGTCTGATAAGCGTCGGACTTCTGCACGAAAGACCGGACGGAAGCCCGTCCGATCGGAGGACTGATCATGGGCAAGAAAGAACCCCTGATTGAGACGGCGGAATGCTGGTGCGGTAAAACTGTAACGTGTTCGTCAGAGGATTTCGGAAAGCCTGACGTGGTAGTCCCCGGATGGGTTTCTTGGAAGCCTATCAAGAAAGAATGTTCGTGCGGAGAGTCTCTGATCTTCGGAATGGACTTCGACAAGTTTCTGAACCTCTTTGAGGTGGAGTACTGAATGGTGTTCTACTACCTGATGTCTCGCGGCATCTTCGCTGGCCTGATGGCCTATGGCTACGCCCACTACGAGAGCGAGATCTGGATCTGGGCAGGACTCGTCGCGCTGGTGCCTTTCTTGGGCGAAATCGTGATGATCGGGTTCCTCGTTTTCACGATGTTCTTTCTGTTGGGGTCTTTCGCATGAAGTACGGACTTTCTCTCTCTTTCTGTGTGCGTGCGATCATTGATCGCGAGATCACTCTCTTCGAGATCGCTGGCATCATCTCTGCGACAAAGATGGAGTCGCCGGAGGAAGCGTACGAGCAGTACGGAAAGAGCTACTGGTCTGAGGCGTCAGAAGATGATGTGATGGTGGTCCTTCGGGAACTCTGGCCCCGAGTGATTCAGCCACGCATGTACGGTCTTCCGCACCACAATATCTCCAAGGGAATCTGGTTGGAGGTTGCGCATGACCGGCTCCCGGTGCTCATCGAGGCGCGGCACTGTGCCTACTGGATGGAGGGAACTGGTAACGAGCCCGCCATCGGTATGATTCGAAACGGTGGACTCTGGAAGTTTCTGGCCTGAGCCTACGCCGAGCCTCCAATCAAGGAGGCTCGGTCGGGGAGAAAAGATAATCATTCTTGTGAAGGTATTCTCCCCGAAGCACAGATAGGGGGTGAAAAACAATTCAACTAAGTAACTCATAAGATGTTATAGAGAGGCACAGAATCGGGAGCAGAGAATGGATATTCTTTCGAAAGTCGGCATGGTGGTTGGGGTGACTGCGCTTTGCGCTTCGCTCTACTCTGCTTACTCTCACTTCTACGATGGGAAAACCGTCCCCGAGAAGCTCCCGATGGTGGGGCAGGCTTGGTGGGTGGAAGGAAAGGGGACCGTTCTGGTCGCAGAAGTCTACCCTGCGGAAGATCGGATCGTCTACAAGACCAAGAACCACAAGGGTGGATGGTCGGACGATCTGACTACTGAGTCTACTCTCGGGCAGTTCATGAACTACTCTCGGGTCAACAAGAAGATGACGACTCACGAGTCCGCTCCTGAGAAGAAGGATCGGCGTCCGATGGTGGGTCAGATCTGGGAAGTCGCCGGCTTCGGTGATGTGCGAGTCCTTTACTGCGACGGCTACTCCGTTAGCTACAGCTACAAACTGGATCCGTGGAGAAATGAGTCGAGTGAGACTACGGATCTCGAACTGTTCTACCACTACGGAAACGTCAAGAAAGAGAAGGAGGCCAAGTGAGTCTACCGAAGCTTCGCATTGGCAACATCGTCCACTGGAATGGCAATCCTTGGGGCGGAAAGGTTATCTCGAATGGATACGATCTGAATGGAGGGCTCGGGTTCTACTGTATCATCAAGGCTCCCCTTCAGCCCGTGCGCAGGGGTGGGCGTCCGCTCTGGCTGATCTTCGAAGACGGAACGGTGAGCCCTTCGCTGGGGGATTCCGAGCCTCTCATGTCCCTGCGTGTGAACGGTATCCCTTACCCTCTCGTCATCGAGGGAGAACTGGAGACGTACACGTTCGAAGGCGAGGGTGAACTCAAGTTCCTTCTGGAAACCCTGTAAACTTCTCAAACCCGCGAGTAACTGATGCTTAGGCTTCTTTGGGCCCTTGTCAAATGGGGCATCTTCAGTTGGATGATCGATGTCAGAGCTTTCGGCTGGCACATTTTCCCCAGGGAATGGTGTGCTTGGGCTGAATGCACTTCGAAAGAGTGTTTGGCTCTGGATGACTTCGATGCAGCTATCTTTCGGCTCAAGGGCTGAAGGACGGGGAGAAAAGATTGGAGGGTGAAAAAGAAAACACACAGGAAACTTATAAGATGTTATATGAGGTTGTATTCTCCGGAGACAATGTGATTCCCAACAGCAACATCCCGTCCTACGCAATCCCCTTCCACATCGGCGTCTGCGGTCTGATCATCGCCTGGGCCCTCGGCGTTGAGGCTGCCAAGTTCATCACGGAGGCCGTGATCACGCTGATCGGTGCGCCGATCCACTTCGCCCTGTGGACTTTCGATGCTGCGATCGACGCGGTCTACCTGAACGGCTACGAGTACGACCATCCGGTCGATGTCAATGAGCGTGCTGCGTTCGCTGTCGCGTCCGGTCACAGTGGGTTCGCCCACCGGCCGAGTTCTCATATCAGCGGATGGCGAGGCTACTGAGCCTCTCCCGCTCCGGCTGCGGCCGGAGATTGGGGAGAAAAGATAAGCATCCTTGTCAAGGAGTGAAAACCTTAACCCCCAAGAAACTCATAAGATGTTATAGAATGACACCAAAAGATATCGAGGAAACCATGAAGTCTCTGCTCAACAGTCTGAACAAGTCTCTCCCTTCGATCATGGGATCGAAGAACCAGACGATGATCGATGCTGCTGTGCTGCTCAAGGCATCGATCACCGATCAGATCAACGGCGGTGGCCCGAAGGGCTGGGTCTGGCAGGAGACCGTGAGCGACAGCTTCGTCGCCCTCGATCTTCACCATCCTCAGCGCGGAAAGATCCGGGTCTTCTCGGCTTCGGAAGCGTGCTGGGACTGGCGACAGTATCTCGGTCGCGGCTACAACATGGGCACCGTTAAGCTGCCAAATGGCGGGAACGAGCCTGTCGGACAGTACCGGAATTTCAAGACGGGATTTCGGAACATCGTTCAGATCGCGAAGATCCGGTGGGGATCCATCACGGTCGCGGACGAGAAGCGGAAGGTCAACGACCTCAAGGGGAAATTCCATTGGGGCTGAACGAACCGAAGTTCAAGACCTACGACGAGCGGAACCGTGCAGGCTGCTGTGCGCGGGGAAGCTGCGAAGAAAAGCTGTGTCCTGATGACACATGGATCAACAGCCTGAACAACAACAAGTACTGCGGTCCCTGCAAGGACTTCTTTTACTTTAGGCATGACCGATTCGCGACCGGAAAGATCCAGAGAAAGTGGACCCTCATGCCTTCGGGCTGAGGGGATTCACCCTGTCGGGGAGAAAAGATATACATTCTTGATAAGGATTGGTACGGTTCTTGCACACACTGCAAGACCTATGCCATATAGCCTTTTGCCTATGCCCACCGGGGAGAAAAACTATTCATGTAAGTAACTCATAGGGTGTTATATCAGGCCGTGAGAGCAACCTACCCGGAGAGTGCAGCATGGCCCGACCGACCTACTTCCTGATCGATGACGATTCGCTGGAGACCTACACGACCCTGGACGCGGAGGATCTCGACAACTGGGCTGTTCTGGTGAACGGTGCCATCGTCTCCATCGAGGCGGACGAGGAGGACTGTGAGATCCGCATCGCTGAGATCAATCGGGAGGGTGACAACCTGACCAACGATCTGGGCTTCGGTGCCGAAACGCAGTGCGACGACGGCGACGACGCCGACGACGACCAGGGCGGAGTCTGGGGCGACTTCGACAACACGGTCGGTGCGGGCGAGTGGGCCGACAAGGCCGTCCAGAAGTCCTGGTGAGTCGCCGTCTCGCAATCGTCCTCGATCCCGACAATAGCGATCCGGCCTGGGGTGCGGCTGAGGAGGCCGCCTTCCGGCGGTTCACCGACGAAAGCCACTACCCGGAGTCAGCCGAGGGCAATCCTGTTCCGGTTCTGGAAGGGGAGAGGATCCCGATCTACGATCTGATCGAGGCCGCCCGAGCCCTGGTGGACTGTGCCGATCACACCGGCTGTACCCCTGACCTCGCAGTTGTGGATTCCGATCCACTTTTCAAGCTCAAGCGTGTCCTCGACAGCATCGGAGAATGACAGTGATCCCCTTCGTCTCGCATCCATCGGGGAATGACATGAGCGCCCCAGAAATCGATTGGGACAACCAAGACCTGATCTCGAAGTTCATGCTTGACATGGATTCCGGAAATGTCCTGATTTCTTTCGCCGCGAACCTGAGCATGGCAACTGCCCATATCGCTCCGGAAAACTTCTCTGCGTTCGTGGACGCATACGAGAAGCTTGCGGCGATGGATCCCAGTGAGCTTCAGGGGAATGAGGTTGCCGTATGGCAGGACGGGAAGGTCGTTCAGGTGGTGGGATTCCCTGACCTGAAGCCCACGGACTGGTACATCGAAGCGATGCTGGCAACGGCGTACATCAAGTTTCGCGACGGAAAGGGGATGTTCGAAGATCGTACCCGCCTCATGTGGCATGGTCCGATTGGCACCCGTGGAACCTTCCTTGTCGAAACCTGCAACATCCAGAAGGTGGCCAAGATGCTCCGAGCAGCGATCCCGCTCGTGGCGGCGGCTGTGAAAACCATGAAGGAAGGTACCGAATGAAGCCCCTGAAAGAAGAGGATGCCCAAGCCATTCTCGCTGCGGCTTACAAGGCTGCGGCGGAAAAAAAAGAACACATGGCCCGTTATCCTCGATGTCTGCAAGGAGCGGGAAATCGAGTTCGGTTGGGCTTCCATGTTCTCCCTGATGACCGATTTCTTCTACGAAGATGTGCGTGAATGGAGTGAAGGAAACTACGGAAAGGACGCCATCTATTTCTACGCTCTGATTCCAGAAGACGAAAGCCATTCGGGGTAAGGTCTACGAGGTGGGGGAATAGTCCCCTCCCTCCGGGGAGAAAACTATTACAAATTAAGCAATGTTTTTCTCCCCGAGCCAGGAGCGGGGTGAAAAGAAATACACACAAGTAACTCATAGGATGTTATAGAGAGGCGCCTCCAATCATAGAGAGTCTCAATGAATCGCCTCTTTCGCGTCTTCGTCTTCCTGGCCGCCACCGCCGCCCTTTTCGTCGTTCTTCCGGGGTTCAACCCTTCGACCCTGAACGAGATCACGACCAGCGGCCTCGGCACGGTCGCGAAGGGGTTCCCTCGTGCCGGAGGTCTTCAAGCACCCCGGTGCATGTACCTTCGAACCGGCATACACGGATTCGATGACGTACAGGGTCAGCTACATCGTGGGAGGACTCGTCTTCGCCTACGTCTTGGGGAAGCTGATCCAGAAGAAGAAGAAGAAGAAGAAGAAGTAGGGAGTCAGGGCTTCGGCCCTCCCTCAGGGGAGAAAAAGATTGCATTATCGATAAGGGGTGAAAACCTTAACACACAGGAAACTCATAAGACGTTATAGAGTGACACATGGAGAGGGTAATGTGGTCATACAGTGAAGCTTCAATCCTCGCATCGCTTCCGCTTTTCGCGGTTGCAATGCTGATTGACTTCGAAGTCTTCGCTGTCCCAAGAACGACCATCTATCTCCTTCCGCTTATTCCGTTCGTGACGTTTCTGTTCTCCCGAGGTAAATACTGATGGACATCGAACGATTCAAGAAGCTGGCAAGTCAGGCGCGTAGCTTCCGAGGTCTCATTGACTTCGCGGACCCCTACTGGGAGTCCTCCGTTTTCTTCGAGATTCCCTCGGCCAATGAGAAGGACGAGTACGCTTGTCCGCTCGCATCGTCGGACAATCTGGATTTCCTGGCAGGGATGTTCGGTGCGGGTAGCGACCTTCACGTCTGGAACTGCGTGTTCGTGTCTGAGCCTTCCGAAGAGGTTCGGGAGAGCTACAGTACCCACGGCAACAAGATGGCGCGGTACGTCCTGTGGACGGACAACCCAAGGTATCGCTCCGTCGATTTGATGAAGAACTTCATCCGTGACTTCACGCTCGGTTGGCGGCTGGCTCTCGCGCCCATCCGTGCGGCAGAGAAGGCCGCCGCAAAGGAAGCGGAAGAAGCCTTCCAGTCTCGCTGCGATGATTGGGTGAAGGTTTTCGGAGATGCCATCCAAAACTACAAGGTCGATTCGCGTGGGAACGAGTTCGCCGGGATTACCTTCAAGAAGGACCCCGACTTCAGAGCCTTCTACAGCCGCGTGACCTCGAAGGTCATGACGGCAGAGCAGTTCAGTGTGTACCGCCCCGGGACGCAGGAACTCTATGGCAGGGGCAAAACTGTGAACGGGTCATTCGATCTGTACACGTTCGGTGCTCACCTGGAGATGTGGACCAACTGCTACCCGGATGATCCCGCGAACAAGGCTTACCGAAAGATCCGGCATCTTTGCCGGGTCTGACCACGGGGCTTCGGCCCACCATCTATTCTGCTGAGAGGAGAGAATCATGAGTATCCCAGGTTCCGATGGTGTCCGACAGACTTACATCAGTTTGGCACGCACGATCGCAAACGGGCACAATGCTTCGCCCGAAGAGATCAGTTGGGCCATCAGCATGCTCGAAAGCTTCAAGCGCCCTTCTCCGAAGAGTGTTTGGTACCTGAATAAGCTCAAGGCAAAGGTGGGAGGCTGACGCCCTCCCTCCGGGGAGAAAAAGATTGCATTGCCAAAGCGGGGAGAAAAGATTTATTCTTGTCAGGAATGTTGGCACGATCCTTGCATACACTGCAAGAGCTATGCCGGAAGTTTTTCACCCCGGGGAGAAAAGATTGTCATGGGGTGAAAAAGATGACAATGCCCCACCGGGGAGAAAAGATTAGTACACAGGAAACTCATAGGGTGTTATAGAGTGTCGTCAGAGAGGCCGAGAGGATGGCCCACGCTACGGCAACGCATACTGAGTCGGTCATTCAGAGGAATAGACCAAAGTTTTCTAAACAACTCATGATGTGTTATCATAGAGCGTCTGAAACGACCCAACCCGAGAGCTTGACTCTCAACACCCCGAGAGCTTGTCTCTCAAAGCCAAGGAAATCCCCATGTCCAACACCGACTTCGAAGCCCTCGACGGTCTTGACCTCTCCGACAACAAGACGCTCAGCAGCATCGACATTCTCGGCGCGAACTTCACCGCCGGTCGCAAGGATGGGCAGCTCTGCGTCGTCTTCAAGACCAACGGCGGCAAGGGCTCCGGTCCCCAGACCGTTCGCGCGACCGAGCTCATCGAGTTCCGCGACACCCTGCACGAGTGTGTCGCCCGAGGGGAGGGGAGCACGGTCGAGGCCGGTTACATCCCCGCGCCGATCCTGCTCGGACGCAGCTTCGCGCTCGTCGCGAATCCCGGTCCCGGTCGCAACAAGAAGAACGAGGTGACGCCCGCGCCCTTCGGCGGACGCGACTACTACGAGTGGAACAGCAACACGGGGCAGGGCACCGCGTCCAAGGGCTCCAAGCCCGCCAAGGTTCCGGTGGACGAGATTGATGGTTTCCTGGCCCTCTTCGACAAGAACGTGGACCAGACGGTCAGCCGGTTGATCTCCCTGGGGCTCATGGCGGACGAGGACGCGGACGAGGACGAGGACGAGGGCGACGAGGTCGATCTCGACGGCATCGGTGACGAGGACTGAACGGTCACAGGTTGAGGGGCTTAACCGCCCCGAAACCAAGGCTCAACCAGCCGGTTAATCCCGGCTGGTTCGAGCTTCATTGTGTTTGTAAAGTTTTTCACCCCAGATGCGGGTGAGCACATGCAAAAGTTTTCACCCCCCGCTCGTAAGATTTTTCACCCCATACCTGCAAGCACACGCAAAAGTTTTCTCCCCGGCGGCCGGGTTGGGGTGAAAACCTTAGCACACAGGAAACTCATAGGGTGTTATAGAGTGACGCCGGTAGAACTAACCGGTTAGCTTCCAAACCATGACCCCGAGGTCCACATGTCCCAGATGTCCAGTGCTCTCCTGCTTCTCGCCGCCAGCACGCTCCCCTCCGACACCGATGCCGCTTCCCTCCGGCTGATGCCCGCCGCCCTCCGCGATGCCGTCGAGGCCAAGCAGGCCGACGCCAAGGGGCAGGCCCTGGACGACGCGGCCGAGTCGGTGATGGCCCTGATCTCGAAGATGACCGACTACAAGCGCGGCACCCTCGTCGAGATCCGCCAGTACCGCCAGTACATCGCCCAGGAGAAGGGCCGGCTGGATGAGATCGATCGTGCCTTCGCGTACGGCAACGCGACCAGCAACTACATGCCCCTCATGATCGCGCTCGGAATGTCCACCGCGACCAGCGGCATGATGACCAGCGCGGACCGGGAGCGGCTGTCGGTCATCCCCGATGGTTGGACCCCGCCCGCCGATGTCCCGGCCGCGCCGACTGCCGGCTGAGAATCTGACGAATGGGGGCCGGGCCAGTCCCGGTCCCCTGAGTCACACACGTCCGAACATGAATGCTAGGGACAGTGCGCGTGAAGGCCGCGCCCAGCCGAAAGGTTGCTCCGCTTTAAATTATGTTCGGCAGATCTGAGCAGAAACGGTGAAAAGGCATACTTGTTGCCTAAATGGTTTCGAGGAAGCCGCATAAGTATCCGTGGACGCAAGGAAGAGCCAAAACCTCGCTTCGGTATAGACAGTACACTAAAGACACTCGAACACATAAAGCTTATTAATCTTGTTTCTAGATTATTTGAGCACGCTATCGAGTTAGCCTGCCGGGAAGGGGGCTGCGTCTAATCACTCTTCGGAGTGGTTCTCGAAAGAGTAAGTGGGACTGGTATCGGGGCAAACCCACCGGGTGTAAATCCGGTGGGCGATGGGGGAGAAAAGATATACATCCTTGTCAAGGAGTGAAAACTATAACATAGGTCTTTTCTAAACTTCTTGTAGGGTGTTATAGAATGTTGCCAAACAACGGGGAATGCAGATGCCTTTGACTGCGAAACAGGAAGCGCGAGTGGACATGCTCCTCCCGTATTTCGATGAGGAATCCTTGGCAGCTTTCGCTGAGGAAGAGAACAGCCGGAACAACCCCGAAGACATCGTGGAACGAATCCTCACGGAGGTCACGGTCTACGAAAAGGCAGGCGTCCGCAATCAGTACACGGGAACATACCGTGGTCATCCATTCATCATCGGAGAGGAAAACCGATACGTTGATGATGGGTTCACCCTTCGTGAAATGTATATCCGAACGCAGTACGGTGCAGGACGTGCGAGCAAGAAGATGATGGTCTTCATGATCTCCGGAAAGGTCGGAGGATATCCGACCGATGGACTGCGGTTCACAGACGAATTCAAGGGTCCGCTTGCGGACGTTCTCCAGTGTCTCTTCGAAGCTGCAAAGACGCGGTACAGAGATGCTGAGATTGAGCGTCTGATGAAGGCAGACACGAACACACCCACCCCAAAGGATGATGGAGATTTCGGACTCGATTCTCTCATCGTCACTCCACCCAACTGAGGCGAAAGCCTGCGAAGTGAGGTCAGCATGAACACAACTCTCGAAACCCCGTATCTCGGTCGCTCCGATGGTGGCAAGTTCGGATGGCGGAAGCCCAGCCGTCGCACCGAGGCTGCCGAGCGACAGACCGCACGCGATGCCCGCTGCACCGCCGAGCAGATCGCCGAACTCGATGCCCGTCTGGGTGTCGGCATCGGAGCGACGAAGGAGCGCGCACGTCTCTCCGCAGAGTAGAGAAACCCTGTGTCCCCTGGTTTTCCAGGGGACACTCGGGGAGAAAAGATTTGCAGCCCCCAAGGGGAGAAAACTATAACATTAGTCTTTTCTAAACTTCTTGTAGGGTGTTATATTAAAGTGTCCCCAGAGAGCAGGATACAACGGAAGTTACGCAAGCAAACACTGCGATGATTGCAAGCATACCAAATAATGTAAGCCGTCTGAGCAGGCAGGAACCTGCAAGGTAAGCATTAGGCAATGAGCGGGATATACCATTGAGACATGGAAGCTGATTGAGCGGGAAGGAACCTGCGAAGCGAGTGTCATAGGGAGCGCTGATTAGGCGCTGTGTTGACGGCGAGGGTTAAGCCACTTAGGGGCCAGTCAACTTTAAACGTAGAGCCGCCTTAGCTCAGTTGGATAGAGCGTCGGCTTTCTAAGCCGGGGGTCGCTGGTTCGAGTCCAGCAGGCGGTACCACTTCACACACTCTCGGAGGCGGCAATACGCAGGGCTCAACCAACACACGTTTCGGCGTGGTATATACGGCCCGGGTTTACGAATAAGACTGTTGGGAATAGTAGACCAGATGCAGGGGAAGATCCTGTCCGAGACACACATCCACGGACAAGCTCAGCCGTGGACGAAAAGATGGGCGATTAGAGCATATGATTCTTAAGAGGGGCTGGTGCCCATGTCGAAAGACGAAACCAGTGCAACCCTCCATGCCCCGGATTTGCTGCGGGGTAGGATGTAGCAGGGGAGGATAGACGGTAAGACAGCATTACCTTCACGTCCCTGACATCCGCCAAGACAACCCAATCCTTGCGTAAGACACGCGCGCTTAGATAGCCAATAGGTTCAGACATGTTTTGATTAGTGGGCGACTAGCCCGCCACTCAGTTAACGAGTGGGAATCTTAAGTGACTAACGATTGAGTTAAGTTGACAGAGTTGAGTTGAATAAAAATTGCGTTCATTGTGTCTTGATTGTAGCACATGCAGTTGAGACTGTCCGAAACGATAACCATAAAGGTGGACATAGACGAGGGCCCGTCGAGCCCTATGTGTAACGACATGGCGACCAGCATTAGATGCGGTCGTAACGTTTGGGTCGGATTACTTCTTGGTAAGGTGTTGGTCTAAGCGCAACGTAAATGCTTTCGAAGGGCACGCACACCCGTTCTTTGATTGCATAAGGCGTAAGGATAGTAATGGTAGCCGCCGCACACCCAAACATAACACCATCCACAGTACCAAAAATGGGGGAGTCATGAGAAGTAGAGATGTCGTGAAAGCCTGGGATAATGGAGTCCCAGCAGAAACAAAGAACCTGCGTACTGACGGTTTCGATCTGTGGTCTTACGAAGTGCTGATTGGTACTCGCCCAAACGCAAGCGCACAAATCGTCTTCGACTACACAGCTCCGGCTGGACATTTCGAATCACACACAACTTCGGTTCATGTGGGACTCGCGAAAAGAATCACGAACGCAAACGTGATTGAGCCTCCGGAATAAAGAGTAACCCCGAACACTCACAAGAATACTGGACATGCATCATGTTCAGCCTTCTTCTCTCTACAGGGTGTTTTATCCCGTGTTCTTTTGAGTGCTCGGGGTGTACTCCACATATACGCGTCCGCTACAAAGCGGAGTAACTCACCAATACCATTCGGGAGAGTATCAGGTTGTAGGACGATCTGATTCATCTTGGCGCGTAGTGATAGTCCTTTCATATACACGAAACGGTAGGGAGCAGGCAATGGCGACGAAGGAAAATTTCCAGAATCTCAAGCCTGACGTGATCGCAAAGACTCGCCTGTACTCTGACAACTCCCAGAGCTTCACAGTGCTCCATGGTGTCACCATGGAAGCGGCGCGTTATCACCTGAGTGTCAATGAGAAGCTTGGTGGTAAGCCAGCACGGTCAATGCTCTTCAGGAAAATCTGCGACTTCACCTGTTTCGATGACAACCTCGGACGTGCGTACATGCCGCAACCGTGGGCAAAGGGAATCCTTCCCATCTTCCCAAAGAAGTGGATGGTGAGCTTCGCCAATGGTTCGAAAATCGATCTGAGCTACACGGTTAGGCCGGGAAGCAAAAGGCAGATCGTTGGATATTCCTACGCTCTCGTACGACAAATAACCACTGGTGGGATCGGCATCTCCAAATTGACCAAGATTCTTTTGGAGGTTGGTTACTCGGGCCTCACCGTAGGTGACGTGATGGCAGCCGTAAAGTCCAGACCAGATCTGTTCGCGCCGCATAAGGGGCTTTCACAGTGGACCGTCAAGAGGGCTTATGACGCTGAGCCTATCTTGGAGGGTGATGCGGTGGCACAAACCAACAAGACGCTTCTGAAGGTCTTCAGACTCCTGCGTGACAAGTGAGTCCTCCGGTCTGGATCAATCTGCTTCCGCACGGATTCTATAAGCTCACAAGCTACAAGGGAATTGGATGGATGGGATTCCATTACCATGACTGTGGTGTGGAGTTTATCGAACGGTTCCAGGTGAAGTCATATTCGTTCTACTTTTGGGGAATGACTGACTGGCCCACCACGATGATTGGTCTGCTTGGAAGCGGGGAACTGATCAAGGTTGAACGCCACGAGATAAGGGGAGAGGTTTAGCCTCGTCCCCTCCGGGGAGAAAAGATTTACATCCTTATCAAACGAACATAGACCACCCTTCCCGGCATGGCTGTTCGAATATGTACACGCCGCATTCAGTTTCAGAAGATGCCAATTGAATGACTTGGTTTGGCCCGGATAATTTACCCAGTAAACGATAGTTTTTTCTTTGTAATTAACTACCGCACTTATCTACCTCTTCTATTCTCGACGGTGTGTTGAAGGTTCTCCCGAAGGTCTACCTAACAGTTAGTAAGTGAAAAAGTCCCTTACAGGGCTCTTCCATAACCCTATAACCCCCTACCAGTTATTTAGAAAAGAACAATGTATCACCACAACACACCATCATCTAACCCTGCCCCCACCGGGGAGAAAAGTTTTGCACGGCACCACCCACCACCGGGGTGAAAACTTTAACATCAGGTTTAACATGTCTATCTATCATCATTCAAGACTCAAACATACCAGCACATACCACTCAACTCCTTAGGGTACATACTATGGCATTCAATCCAGAGAGCAAATCGAACTATCCTTTACTGATAAGAATGTGATAAGCATCGCTCTATTCTAATTTTCTCATAGGACGTTATCAGTAGTTGAACTGTACCGGATCAATCAGACCCAACTGTCAGGAGTTTAACAATGGCGTTTCACCGATACGATGATAGAACCAAGGATCGCGAGAAGGATAGCAATGATGTCGCTGCATTCCTTGAGAGTGGTGGGGAGATCACTCGCGTTCCCAACGGACAAAAGATGAAGAAGCTTCGCCGGAGCAGAGCATCATCTGATCGGAAGTCAAAGGACAACGGACTCGAAGTCCTGTTCGATCTGAATCAGTTCTGATTCCTATATGATGTCATAGATAGCGTAGGTAATACAGTTACTTGCGCTGTCTGTGGTTCAGAGTTCGACTTAATCCGGTACACACTTACTCTTTTTCTCAGAGAGATCGACTTTTCCTGTAGAAACGGAACCTCTTTTTCTGAGAAAAAACACTTTTTCCTGTGGAAACGCGATATAGAGAATCGCATACATCTTGAAGTTTTCTACGGTGACGGGTTTAAGTACCGCACACTGTGTTACTTCGCACACAGGTAATTTTTTACAACTTTTTGTATAAGCTACATAGAGGGTCCATGCTTCTCTACATCATTCGCGACGACTGTGTCTTCCCAAACGCCAGTCACAATCAGGTAATGATTGACGACTTCGGCCTCACACTTTCACCCAGGAGTGTGCGTGATCGTCTGTGTGAGTACCGTCAAATCGAAGACCTTCATGAAACGGAAGACGAGACATTCGAGTTCGTCCTTGTGACTCGCAGCATTCCTGCGATGAACTGGTTTGCTCGTGAGCTTGGCTATGAGAGTGTGATGGTCTGGTGTCCGGCCACTGATTCTTGGATCTCGATTACTGACGAGCTTACTTACGATTTCCTGGCGCACTTTGCGCTTGGGGATCTGTACCTGAATGGTCATCTCGATATTGAGGCTGACTGACATACATACGGACACACACAAGTGCCTTGAGGTTTGCGATGAATTACTTTCTTTGTCTGGGTGACGTAGAGATTGGCGGGACTCCTTTGGGGACTGACGGCAAGCTGATCATTCGTGATCTTAAGACTCTTCGGGGTGTTATCAATAGAGGTAAGAGAGCGTGGCCGGGAAAGACATTCACCGTCTGGTCATTCCGTAACTTCTACAGAGAAGACACGTTCCGAAAGGTTCATACAAACATTGGAGATATGGCATGACAATCACTGACTGGCGAAACCTTTTGATCTCTTTGCTTGACGACGATTATGGCATCACGAGGGATGCTTATTTCAAGCTTGAAAAAATGATTTGGGAGCAATGTTCGGACTCTGGAGAGCTTACGGGCATTCTGAATGCTACAAAGTGTTCTGATGATCGAGTGTATCTCCCAGAGAATTGGGACGAGTAACCCTAACTCGAAATTTTTTACTCAGAATTTTTTTCTGAGGTTTACATATAAGGCAAAGCAAAGTGTATACAGACTGTTGTGGCACGGGTCTCGGAGAGATTGAGAGAATTCCCGTGTGTTCCAATTGCTACAAAGAGCGTCCGCCAACTGGTCGTCTTCTCTCTAATGCTGACATCAAAACTTTGTATCGCAGAGCTGTCCATTTCAATCTGACCTCACGGGAGCCTGTGTGTTTGAATGAGATTGTGTGGGAATGGGTCGAAGATTTGTGTGGAGAGAAGGGAGACTTTCCAGACTCCGTGCCACATTCTATTGTGAATCTTTGGCATGAAGACGTGATGTCTCTGATCAATGAATTGGCGGCAACCTTCGATACTTGAGGGTAGGGCCTCAAAGGGGTAAACTGATGGCGACTGTTTTGGATCGAGAGAAACCTCCGTGGAGTCAGACCATTCGGTGTTTCAGTTGGAGTTGCGGCGTTACCTTCCAGATCACAAGGTCGGATGTTTACAAGCGCCTTTACTCTTACAAAGCTGAGTGTCCAGAGTGTGGCAAGGAACACGGAGTCTATGGCTACACCAGTATTCCGAACTTCCGCAACCTTCCTGAGAGGAATTGATATGAGAAACCTTCTGCGTTGGATTCTTAGTCTCTTTGGCTTTGACGACACTGTCCAGCCCAAGAGAGAGAAGCGTCCTGTTTCTGGTTACGACAAGTATGCTGAGGGCACAATTGAGAGGGATGCCTTTCATTGTGGTTTCACTTACGGATTGAATCTCGCTTGTTCTGGGTGGCCGGAGAAAACTGTTTACATGAAAGAGCGGTGGAGTCGCGGAGAAGAGGGTCAGCGTCTGTATAAAATTCATGAAGAGGGAGTGAAGGAGGCGTTTCGTTCTAGCTCCAACATCATTGGAGGAACAAGTGTCCACTGATAACAGGGAAATTCCGCATCGAAGCTGCAAACGAGAATCATAAGGAAGTGTAGTGATGTCTATCGGCGAAAGGGCTCGACAGATTGTAAGCCTCGAACACTTTGCCGGTGCGAATGAGGCAGAAGAGGTTGGCCCTTACCATCTTGAGTGTCCTTTCGATGATCAGTACATTCTTCGGATGCTGGTTAAGGTAGGAAACGCTGACTTCCGAATCCCTTCTGAGCTTGAGTGGCTTCGTGATATGATCGAAGAGGCTTATCGGTATCAGAGAGAGGAAGTAGGAGTGACTCACAGCTTCTGCTATGTCACTGTGAGACATGGAGAGGTTCGTAGTGTCACTGACGATGAGTGGCATGTTGACGGCTTCTCTACCTTCATCACACACATTCCTGAGTCGAACTACGTTGCTGTGAACCATACTCCGACAGAGTATCTGGTTCAGCCCATTGAATTCCCTGATGACTTTGATCCTTTGGTTCATAACGTTCAGTGGTACATTCAGAACAGGGCGAGCTTGGATGTGAGAAGGCTTAAGCCTCACACACTCTATTGCTTTGACCCTTACTTCATTCATCGCAGGCCCTCCATTGAGCCTGGAACTCACCGCACCTTTGTCCGAGTGTCTTTTACTCCGATTGAGATTGCGGATGACGCGAACACTCCCAACCCTCTTCTTCCGATGAGAGTATACGAGCGAGACGGTGTCACGATTCGGAATGCTCTTTCTGACTATGACTTGGATTCGTAATGCCCTTTAATGAGTTTGTCAGCTATACCATCTTTTTCATGGCGTGCTTTGGTTTCGTGGTTGTCAACGTTGTGATGACCGTGGCGCAATTGAATAAGAATAAGGCGAAGAAGATGCGTAACTGCACTCGTTGCATTCGTTGCTCTGAGTGTAACAAGTGAGTACCACTCCTACTGTTTGTCCTATTGCGTGTGCTACCCGATTCACCATGAGTCTCTGAAAGCGATAATGATTTCCCTGATTCTTTCTTTGCTGTTCA
>Ga0233434_1001283_pt1 | contig 25233 bp, 31 predicted proteins | sample SI_122_August201_4_FD_182738 | JGI IMG/M metagenome (GOLD analysis project Ga0233434, IMG submission 182738) | Seawater microbial communities from Saanich Inlet, British Columbia, Canada - SI_122_August2016_120_MG | ecosystem: Environmental > Aquatic > Marine > Inlet | place: Canada: British...
TGAATCACACCTACAAATAAAGATATCAAAAAAATACAACATAGATCAATCAAATTAAATATCACAAATGACTGGCCATGTTATCTATGTCAAAGTTTCAAGGCAAAATTGCTCTGATTACAGGTAGCGGTACAGGTATTGGTAAAGCCATTGCAACAAAATTTGTTGAAAATGGGGCAAGTGTAGTTATTCTTGGAAGACGAAAAGAACCATTAGAGGAAGCTGCAAAAGGATTAGAAGAAATCATTTCACAAAATAACAGCGGGGCATCAGTTAGAATTTTTGCAGGAGTTGATGTTGCAGATGAATCTGCAATGACTGAAATGTTTGAAGTATTAAAAAATGAAAATATCAATCTAGATTATGTAATTAATAATGCAGGAGTATCAGGACCTGTCACATGTTTTGTAAATGCACCATTAGAGGAATTCAAGAGTACGATTGGAATTCACCTAACAGGTACGTTCTGGGGTTCAGTTCAAGCACTCAAAGTCATGAAAGAAGGCGGAAAAATAATTACAATTTCAACATTCTTTACTGAAGAAAGACCATTAGAACAAAGACCATACAGATTTAGAAGCCCATATACTGCAGCACAGGGTGCAAAAAACAGACTAGCAGAATTAATGTCATGGGAATTAACAGATAAGGGAATCATCTCAATTGCAACAAATCCAGGACCAGTTCATTCTGATAGAATTTACAAAACAGTGTATCCAAAAGCAGCTTCTGAATTTATGAGGGTCAGTGGATTTGAAGATTTAGTGCCAACAGAAGTTAGTGCAGCTAGTCAAGAATTACTACCATTACTAGGCGAAGATGAAAATATCATTAAAGAAGGGATTGTAAAAGCTGCAGAAAAACTTGCAAATGGAAAAGATGTTTCAAAGTTAACTGAGACGTTTACAAACTTGTTAAACAAAATTCAAACAATTGCAGAAAAAGTTCAAAACAATACATCACACATGATTGCAAATCAAGAATTCTTATCTCAAGGACAGGTTTCAGAATCAGTTCTCAATTTATGTGATGATGAAATTGCTAAAATTCTAAACGGCAAAGTTATTCCAGGAGATAGAGTATTTTATCCAGTTAAACCACATATTGGTACTGCCACCCCAGGAGTACACCAACCAGACTTTACAGGTAAAGCAATTGTGTTTACCATTGATGCAACTGACAAATCAGATGCAGAAAGAGTTGAATTTTTAGCAGCACATGTTGAGAAAAATGGAGGTAAAGTTGCATGCTTTATTTCACAAAATACACCTACAGAACTTCAAGAATACATTAGTGGAAAATTCCACTCACATGTTGTAGATATTAAAAATCCTGAAGAAGTTCAAAGATGGTTAAACACAGCCAATACGAATTTGGGAGAAGTTCTTGCAGTAATTCACATTACAGGTAAACTACCAGAGATTTCAAAATTAACAGAATTAACTAGAGCAAGATGGGAAGAACTCACCGAGAAATTCATCTCAACTCCAGCTACTGTTGCCCAAAGAGCATTAGAACAATTTGTACCAGGAGGAAAAGATGATCCACGACTATACAAAGATGCAAAAGGTGCAATCATGATAATTGGTCCTGATTTACCAGTAGGACGCAAAGTAACTGGAACTCAAAGAGCTCAAGTAGAGGTATTCAGAGGGGCATTAAGACCATTCACAACTACAGTCAATCAAGAATTAAGTGATGTTTTAAAATCAAATATCAGAATGTTTACAGTATTTCCAGGCACAGTTGCAGGTGCAGAACCAAATAATCAAAACATTGCAGATGCATTGAATTTCCTAGTATCTGATAGTTCTAATTCATCATCAGAAGTAACGTTCTGTGTTGATGAATCAAGATAAGAATGAGGAAATTCTCAGATTTCAAAATAGGCGATTCATTTTTTTCAACATGTAGTATTTCAGATAAAGAATTAGAAGAATATCTAAATTTTTCTAGAGTAAAAAATGCATTTTTAGAAGACAAACAAAAAGGAGAACAAAAATTAGTTTCAGGCAGAGCAATTTTATCAAGAATGGAGGGGGAATTTTCAAGATTAAGTCAAATATACGGAAATGATATTGTTTTTCTCGGAACTGACGGAGATTTAGAATGGGAAAATAGAAACACTCGATTTGTTAGACCGCTGTACACAGATCAAGTATTGAAATTAAAATTCTCCATTTCAGAAATTAAAGACATTGATGAAGAGTTTGGAAAAATCATAGTGGATTACGAAGGGACAAATCAAAAAGATGAAACCATAGTTATTTCAAAAAAGAATATCTACAGAATTAAAAAAGACCCAGAAAAATAAAATCTAGAAAAGATTTTCATTATTCAAAAGTATAATCAAAGGAATGAAGTTATTTTCTAAATGATGCAGCAGACAATTGTTCTCCATTGTAACTAACAATTACAGTGTACACACCATTTATCCATGGCTCACTATGGATTATTGGGGATTCGAGTCCATCCCTTGTTTAGTAGCAATTTTCTTTCCTATTACCAAAACATTATTTCCAACCTTTCTTAACATTTCAAGATATGCTTTTCTATCTAATGGGTTAATGGAAACTAATTTTTCAACAACATACAAAAGTATTAGACGTGATTGATAATTTTTTGCCATATCACATGCATGTAAAAGAGCTTTTTCTGAATACTTTGAACCATCAAGAGGGACTAGGATATTCATGTATAGTGATTTTCTCATGAAAACTTTATTGGTTTTGTATATTTAACTACATTCTTGAAAATCAAATAAGATTTAGTGTTTTTCTAATCAATACGGATCTGTTTCTTATTGTAACTGCACTTACTCCAGATTCGTTTGAAAGTTTTTCTTGACTGATTTTTTCTTGATTGATTATACATGATAGATATAGTGATGCAGCAGCTTGTCCTACAGGATTCTTACCTGCAGTAATGTGTTCTTTTTCACATCTTTTTAGAATATCAAATGCATCTCGTTTAGTTTTTTCTTTAAGATTCATGTTGTTTGAAATCTTTGCAATAAACGAAGATGTATCATACTGATCAAGTTTCAGTCCTAACTTTTGGATTATCGTTCTCAGATCTCGAGATACTGATCTTCTTTCAGTATTTCCAGCATTAGCAATGTCATTTAATGTTCTTGGAATGTTATTTTCTCTACATGCAGCGTATAATGAAGCAGAAATTAATGATTTCATGGTTCTACCCCTAGTCAGTTTTGCATTAACTGCTTTTCGGTAAATATAGGCAGCAGATTCTACAACATTGTAAGGAATTCCCAATTTCGTTTTCATCCCATTAAGCAAAGTAAAGGCCTTGCTTAAAGTGACAGTATTTTTGGACTTACTTCTCTGATCCCAGGTGCGTAATCTGTTGAATTCATATTTTGTTTTATGTGGTAATGCTTTTCCAGTAGAATCTCGGTTAGTACCAATTACAGTTGATAATCCTTGATCAAACATCGTTAAAGATGTAGCAGGACCAGTTCTGGATTGTTTCATAAAACTTTCTGGTGTATGACCATGATTTTCATATGATACATCAGACATGTTTTGCACTAAGATAATCCCGCATCCCCCACAAACAATCTCTCCTCTTTCAGAATCGGTTATTGCAGGATAGGTTTTGCAAGTGTCTAGTTGACACTCAACATCATAATTATTTGAATATTCTTCTAACACTACTGTCTACTATGTGTGGCCATACAATAAAAATAACTTGTTACAGGAAATTTTGTAATCAAATCTAAACTTTACAAACTAAAAATTCCTACACTGTATTAACAGTAACTTAATTCAAGTACCACTTGCATTATAATAAATGTTAAAGATAAAAATTATAAATTAATTTTTAGAGATTAGATCTAAATTAAAAAATTCTGTGGGAATAACAATAGCATCATTGTTAATTCATTTAGGATAATTTTCATTTGTGAAAATAGACATCTAATTGATTAATACCGTTACTTATTTTATGCATGGCAAAAAAACCTGTAAAAAAATCAGCATCATTACCAACAACATCAAGTTTTTCTGAATTTGATAAGGTTTTTGACAATTTTAGAAAAGATTTGGAAAAATCATTTCATTCTTTTCCAAGAATGAATTTTCCATCTTTTCCAAAATTACATGAAACCGGATGTGATGTGATTGATGAAGGTAATCAACTTCGAATGAAGATGAATGTTCCTGGATTGAAAAAAAGCGAGATCAAACTCAATGTGACTGACAACTCAATTGAGGTTACCGGAGAGCACAAAGAAGAGGAAAAAAAGAAAAATTACCTTAGAAAGGAGCGACATAGCCTGTCTTATTACCAGACTGTGCCGTTATCTGAAAAAGTGATTCCAGATAAAGTAAAGGCAAAACTAACCGATGGGATTTTAGAGGTAACTCTTCCAAAAAGCAAACCCACTCCTACACCAAAGAAAAAACCTGTAAAGATACAGTGATTTTTTTATTTTTTTATTCACTAATCAAATGTATGATTTAATGGATTAATGGGATTCTGCATATGCTTTAATCTTCTTAGCAAAATCTGTCAAATCACTAAAAACATATTTTACTTCAAATAATTCACATTGTTTTCTTAGATTATCATCGTTTGTTACCACCACTAGATTTTCTTTATCTGCAAATTTGGCTACTTCAGAATCAGTTGATTTTAGCGGAGGGCAATTTTTATCCCCAATTCGTCTATATCTTAATTCAAACACATCTAGATACCTATCTAATCCTAGTACGTTTTCATCTAAAAGAAATTCCATGTATTATATTCGACCATTTTGAATTAAGGCTTTCTCACAGATATGATTCTCATTAACAAGTGTCATTATAAACACATTACATTTCAAATTCATTTTTGGAAATCAGGATTTTTCTTAATTAGAAGTTGTACATACAACAATTACTTGAAAATTGTAAAACAAAATACAAAAGAAAAAACATTACTTGTAGGATTTCCAAGTAACGGTCTTGTAGGTATTTTTTCAATATCTTATCTCATACACAATCTAAAGATGAAACAAATTGGGGAAATTGAAATACCAGATCTACCTTCAGCGTTATTTGTTGAAGAAGGAAAAATTATATCCCCCATCAGAGCATACAACAAGAACAATCTTTTTGTAATTATATCAGATGCTCCATTTAATCAGCATTTAGCAAAAAAGTTTGCATCTGCAGTTCATGAATTTTGTAAAAAAAATACAATAAAAAAAATTATAATCGTTAGCGGTATGGAAACAATTAACCAAAAAAAAGAAGACCTAAAAATTTATGGATTAATAACGCATCCCATATTAGATAATATACTTTACAGTAATCAAATTCCAAAATTTTTGAGTGGGTCTATTTTTGGAACAGATGCAGCAATAATTTCAGTTTTTAGAAAAACAAACATTCCAGTACTTGTTTTGTATGCTGAATGTCATCCTTTTTTTCCAGATCCTGAGGCATCGATTATTGCAATAAGTACACTTGCAAAAATTCTAAATGTCAAAATAGATACACAGGATATTAAAAATAAAATAGATAAACTTCGAATACAGTACAGGGATTTAATGGAAGAAACCATGCGTACATTACAACAACAAGAACCAAAAACAAGGGCACCTCAAATTTACAGGTGATCATATGAAAAATAATGATGAATCTGAAATAACACTGCCAATAATCAGTTCGTTATTTGATGATGCGGAACATAGAATTCTTTCCCCACTTTCATGTCTAAAAGAATTTGACAATCATTGGATATTGGAATTTGATCTTCCACTTGTGAGTAAAAAAGATATTAGAATTACTTTTGATGAAAATACTATCAATGTAGAGGCAAAACTCAAAGAAAAGTATTCTGAAGAAAAACTAGGTAATGTTACAAAATTTGAATATTTTAAAAAATCAATTTTACTATCAGGAAAAATTGATAATAAAAAAATAATTGCTAAATTTCAAAAAGGTAGATTAGAAATAAAAATTCCAAGGCAAGCAACAGGACAACTCGTCAAAATTACCTAAAGAATATGTTTGTGGAATAGAATGAGATTATTTGACAATAGTTACCGGAGCCTTTGCCTTATGCAAAACAAAGTTTGATGTACTTCCAAAAAATAATTCCTTTGGAAACCCCATTCCTCTTGATCCTATAACAATTTGACCAATCTTATTTGCTGGATTATTAGCAAATGTGGTCAAGTCTATACCTGAAGAATGACCGCCAATAACAACTCCTTGAAATTTAATGTTATTTTTTTCTACTTTTTTCTTTGCAATACTCATTAATTTTTTTGCCTCTTTTTTCCATTTTTTATCTGGGAGTAGAGGGGCTATTTTAGTAAGCAAAATACCGGAGAGCAGACAAGTCTCTCCAGCCATTAGATCAAATGACCTAACAACAATTTACGTTACAAAATTACTATAAAAGGACGTAAAAAATACAGAGGCTAAAATCCAAAGAAATTAGAATTATCAACCATGGAATCAAAGAATAGTTTTCCAGCGGCTATCAATATCACAACAGATACTAAAATTTGTAAATAACGTTCTTTGATATCTATAGATAATCTTGCCCCAACTAAACCACCAATAAAAGATCCGATAGCTAAAAATCCAGCTTGAAGAAAATCAGGATGTCCCAGAACACTGTGTACTATAACTCCAGACAATGATGCAAATAATAAAATTAATTGTGAAGTAGGAGCAGCTCTTTTCATAGCCATTCCCATTCCGACCACCATTAATGGAACAAAAATTATTCCTCCACCTATTCCAAAAAAGGATGAAATAATTCCAGCAAAAAAACTAGCACCAACTGCAAAAATCATCATCTGTTGGGATAAGATTTTTTCTTTGCTCTCGATTTTTCGTCTCAAGAAAATATAAGCTGCAGATGCAATCAATACAAATCCAAATAAAATTTTGAATATTTCAGGAGCAGTATCAGTTGAAATAATTGCACCCAGTACAGTGCCAGGTACAGATAACAATCCAAGTTTTAGACCTAATGAAAATTCAATTCTTTTTTGTTTAGAATAAGATACAGTAGATGCAATGGCATTACTTAATGCAGCAAACAAACTATTACTTGCAGCAACAGTTGGAGGAAATCCCAAAAATGTTAAAACAGGAACTACTATTATCCCACCACCAAGACCAATCATAGAACCAAGCATCCCTGCAGCAAACCCAAGTGGAATTAACCATAATTGATCAATCATCGTAATCGACAATCAAAGAATTTTAGAGTATATAATTAAACTACTTTAGCACAATTAATGTCCACAAATAAGATTCATCAATAGAGGTTATTTCCAAAATCAGTTGTTTTTGAGCCAATCCATTCATTTTGGATTTGAGGGTATTTTGAGAGGATTCAAGGTATTTTGCCTCTGCTGCATCAAGCCAAGAAGACACAGATTCAAATCCGCCAGGTTTTTGTTCATTCCAACAATCACACACTAAATTCTCAATCATGGTTTGAAAAACAAAGTCAATTTTATCTCGTTTAGAATCCAAATCAGGAGACACTTCAATGATTGCAAGGGCCATAGAAGGCGATATGGGATTTCCACCCATATTGAGATTTCCCAAAGGTTTACCATCAGAATCAACTAATGCAGTAGTTACACAATATTGAACAAATCTTTGAACATCATCATCATCAAAAAATGTACAATATTGTCCAACAGTATCATCAGTAATCACAGTCGGAGAAGACATTACAATATTTTTGGCAATCAGGATTTTTTGCATACCATCCACATTAGAATAAATAAAATTCACTTCAGGAATAGGTTGATCATCCAACACATTTCCAGAAAAAAATACAATAGCAGAAATAATACCAATGCTAAATAAAACTGAAAATAAAATTTTTTTATTCATAAAATTAATTAAAAAATATTGTAAAATAAGGTTTTGTAATTTTAAATTGAGATTATTTCCAATATAGAATCTTTAGTTATGTTATTGTGATCAACGAATCCGGAAGTAACTTCAAGAATATAGATTGCTTGTCCATCAGGAACAATACTTTGGCATGCTGCAATTTCTAATGGGGTTTTACATGGAGAGACATCTTTTTCAATATAAATTACTTTACCGTCTTGATCAAACCAAATCATATCAAGGGAGAATTGCATGTTTAACATCCATAAAGGATACAGTCCAGGTTGATTAAATACAAAAATCATGCCTTGATCAAAAGGGAGTTGATCTTGAAACATCAATCCACGAACACGTCTAGGTTCAGTATCTGCAATTTGCACCACAAGAGGAATATCATCTACCATGATTGTCCCCCTAGGAAATTCAACGGATTCTAATTTAATCTCACTTGGAATTGATACCAATCCAACAATACCAACAATTACTGCAGCAATGAAAATTGGAACTAAAGCTTGTGTCCTAGTGGTCACATGTAAAATTGTTAGAGTCCTTTTAAAAACTAAGTTACATTACAGAACTCTTAAAATCATTGATTGATGAAATTGTATTTTTTGTTTCATGACCAATATCATGGATGGTAGAACCATTGTATTTTTTGTCAAGATATCTACCTGCAACAATCATAGGTCCGCCAAGTGCAACTGTGACACCAGTAGGTTCAGGAACCCATAACATCAAGAATCCAATTTTTTGTAATTTTTTACCTGGTGCAGGAGCTTTTTGCAAAGCACCTAAGGAACTAGCAGTATGAGCGTCATCCATTTTAGCCATATCAGTATACAAATTTGCCCTACGATGAGCAGAATCAGAGAATTTTCGTAATTTGTCTAATCGTGCCTTCAAAGGATCATTCATGCCTACATCAAATTTTAAAAAAAATAGTTAACATTCAAAGATCAATTCCAGTCACTGTCAAGTCAATAAAGAATAACTAGAATCAGTAGAAAAGACATCCAATTATACTAGATTAACTGTAATTACAAAGAACACATGAAATCTGAAAACTCAAAAAGACTAGAATCGATTAAGGCAGCCCATCAGTCAGAAAAAACTCGTGCAAGTACAAGAATGGAGGACTATTTAGAAATAATATCAGAATTGGTGGATTTGAAAGGATATGCAACTACTTTAGATATTTCAAGATACATGAATGTCAGTGCTCCAAGTGTTACTAAGATGCTTCAAAGATTAGATGAAAATGGATTTTTAGAATATGAAAAATATCATGGAATAAATCTCACAAAAAAAGGAATACAAGTAGCCGAAGGGATTAGACAAAAACATGGAATTTTATTAGAATTTTTTGAAATATTAGGAGTAGGGTATGATACTGCCAATCAAGATACAGAGGGAATTGAACATCATCTCAATCCAAAGACAATAAAACAATTGAGAAAATTTATTACTTTTCTAAAGGCCAATCCAAAAATAATTGAAAATTTTAAAAATCTTTAAGAAATAATTGAATGTCATTTTGAGAAGAAGATTCCCGCATTAGATATCTTGCAGTATCAGAACGTTTTGGAATTTTTATCTGTCCTTTTTTTCCAATCCGTACAGATGCAACAAACTTGTCATGAACACGGATGTCTGCATGCATTGAAGTGAATTCTTTACCAACAGTCAAAAGTAATGCAGTTTTTGATTCAGAGAAAGTAAAAGGTAGATCATCAGAGGAAATAGATGAGGATTCAGATAAAGATTCGGGATCTCTTTCAACAACATCAATGTGAACTTGAAGATACTTTTCAATTTCATTAATATTTGAACCTCCTCGTCCAATAATTGATGCAATACACTGTTCATCAACCATCACTTTAACTCGGTTATCAGATAAGATTTCTACTTGAGCATGAGGGTCATATTTTCTAAAAGTTTCTTTAATTTTATCTTCTGCAAGTTTTTCAATTCCAATTTTTTCTGTTCGTTTTGAAACAGGGACAATAACATTTTCCTCTCCAAAAGTATAGATTTCATATTCTAATACATCATCTTGAAAATTTTTGATTTCAATGACAGGTCTTGCAAGATCAGATTCGGTCATCCCAGTAGGTACCTTTACTTTTAATTCCAAATCATAGACGGTATCAATCTGCCCATCTTTTACAAAAACTACAGTATCCAAAACATTTGGTATAATTCCTAGTTCAATTTTTCCAATAAAACGCTGAATTGCATCCAATGGGGAATTTGCATGAACTACACCAACCATACCCACTCCAGTCAGTCGTAAATCAGCAAATGTTCTAAAATCTTCTTTTCGTCTTACTTCATCAAAAATAGTGTAATCAGGACGAACTAGTAATAAAATATCAGCAGTGTTATCAAAACTTCCATCTAGTTTACCATATTGAGTAATTCCAGAATTAACTTGTAAATCACGTGGAGATTCAAATGTTTTAACAATTTTACCACCAGCATGATAGAAATTTGCAAGACCAGATGCCAAAGTACTTTTTCCAGACCCAGGAGCACCAGAAATTAAAATGCCCTCAGCCCTATCAGAAAACCGCTCCATTAATTTTTCATAGACAGAGTAATCATCAAGCATTAATTTAACAATTGGATGCACAATAGTAATTTCAAAAGAATCTGAAAATGGAGGATATGTAATAGCTATTCGATAATCACCGTGTTGAATTACAGTTGCACCAATCTTAGATATTTCAACAGTACTTGAATCAGAAACATTTACTGCATCAGATATCTGAGTAGAAATCATCTTCAGATAATCTCGAGAAAGAATTTCATCATTAATAGCAGTTAAAGAAAAGGTTCCAGGTTTACCTTTTTTTGCCAAAGGACGTTGATTTTCTTTAAGATGTACACTCATTGTGGTATCATCAAAAAATTTCAAAAATTCTAAAGTTTCATTTTTAATTACACCTCTAAGAAATACAGTTTCGACATCATTAGCTTGTGCAACCAAATGCTGTACATTATCAGAAGTGTAAAGAATTGCATCATTTTGTTTTGCCACATCTGTAATGAGCGCATCAATTCTGCCACTTCCAGCAAATTTAATATCATCAATAGAAGGATGAGAGCCCTTTGTTACCACCTCTAACCCATAACTTCCAGAAAATCCTTTGAGTTTCTTAATTTTTTCCAATCCAACAAATCCTTGTTCTTTTTTATTTGAGGCCTGAGATTGTAATTCATCAAAGACAGCTTGAGGGATTATAATTTCTGAATTTTTAACAGATCCAGCCTCAATCTGAGCAATTAGTTGTCCATTAATGATAACGCTAGTATCAGCTACAATTTTTGACAAATTTTCTATCAAGTTGAAATAAATTCATACCCTAAAGTAATTTTCGATAATCAAAAAATCAATTTAAAAAAGAACTAAAAATCAAAAAAATGAAATGAAATACATCAACCAGTCAACAGGTCTACTTAAAGAAAACAAACATCCAGAACTAAAATTTCTCACTCTCTTGAAAAAATGCAGATTTTATCAAAACAATCATGGAACAATACAATGATGAAAACAAGGTATTTTACAAAAATTGTACAGAATACTTTGAATTTTTACGAAAAAAAGGAACCCCAGACTATGATTTTGAAGATGAATATTACTTCACTATGCCTGCAATTTCAAATCATTAGATAGCAGATTTACAAATACCACTAAATCTCATAAAATATGGATTCAGGGCTAGAAGATTTTGCAGATAAAGCAGTCAAATTTGCAATGGATTCAGGAATACAGTATTGTGATGCAAGAGCTGAACAACAAGAAACAAAATCAATACTAATAGAAAATAATGAAGTTGAATATGTCAAAACCAACAAAGACGAAGGCATAGGTATTCGATTAATAAAAGATGGAGTATGGGGGTTTTGTTCAATTACAAATCCACAGTCATTTGATCAAATCAAAGAGATGCTAAACAACACAATCAAGAATTCACTACACAATCCAAACACTAAAAAAAATGAAATAAAATTATGTGGAAAATCAGATACAAAAATCAAAATAGATTTTCCTGTTTTAAAAAAACCAGAATTAGATGAAATGATAAACATGGGACTAGAATGCAGTAAGAGTATTTTAGATGAGCCAAGAATAATTAAATCCACTATAAATCCATGGTATACAATTAATTCAAAATATTTTACAAATAGTGAAGGCTCACAAATTACACAAAATTTTACTGATGTCATAATTGAAATGATAGCCACAGCACATGAATCAGGAATTACACAATCAGTAAACATTACAGAAGGTGGGAGAGGAGGATTGGAGCAAATTACAAATAAAATTTATCAAAGCGCAAAAGAGATTTCAACAAAGGCATCACAATTAATTGAGGCAAAACCTGCAAAAGAAGAAAAAACAAGAGTTGTGATGAATCCAGATTTTGTAGCACTGTTAACACATGAAATTTTGGGCCATCCATCTGAAGCAGATAGAGTATTAGGAAAGGAAATGGCATGGGCTGGAGGAGCATGGTGGAAAGGAAAGATTGGAGAAAAAATTGGATCAGATGAACTAAATGTGTTTGATGATCCTACAATCAAAGAAAGTTTAGGATGGTATTATTTTGATGATGAAGGCGTAGAAACAAAAAAAACTACTTTGATAGAAAAAGGAGTTTTAAAAAATCATATGCAAAATAGAGAGACATCTCAGATGTTTGATTCACAGTCAACTGGAAATATGAGGGCAACAAACTACAGATTCATGCCTTTGATTCGCATGGCATGTACATGTATTGGTAAAGGAGAATGGAGTACTGATGAAATGATAAAAGAAATCAAAAATGGGTATTTTATTTCAAACATGAAAATACCATCAATAGATATGAAACGACATAATTGGAGCATATCATGTCAGTACGCTCAAAAAATTGAAAACGGTGAAATCACAGATTTGGTAAGAGACGTCATTGTAATGGGAGAGGCACCAGAATTTTTTCAATCAATTGATGCCTGTGGAAAAGACTTCACAGTAAGACCAATAACTAATTGTGGAAAAGGAGATCCCATGCAATCAATGATGATGGGAAACGGAGGGCCATCAATACGAGGAGTTGCAACAGTAAAGAGTGTAAATTAAAAAATGGAAAAAAAAATAGAGCAAATCAAACAAGAAGTCATAAAATGTATAAAGTGTGAATTAAGTGAAACAAGAACAAATTCAGTTCCAGGTAAAGGGAATTTTAAATCAGATGTGATTTTTGTAGGAGAAGCTCCTGGAAAAAATGAGGATGAGCGAGGAGAGCCATTCATAGGAATTGCAGGAAAAAAATTATCAGATGCATTAGAAAATGCAGGGATTTCTAGAGACGACATATACATAACAAATATTGTCAAATGCAGACCTCCAAGTAACAGAGTTCCAAAAACAAATGAAAGAGAAACATGTCAAGAATATCTTAAACAAGAAATATCAATAATCAAACCAAAATTAATTTGCATTTTAGGAAATACTGTATTTAATTCAATTTTAGGAGGATCAGAGATTATGAAATATCGAGGGAAAATTGCACAAAAAAATGAACAATTGTATTTCATAACTATTCATCCAGCTGCAACAATATACAATCAAAAATTAGTTGATGTGTTTAAAGAAGATATCAAAAAATTATTCAAGATAACCAGAGAGTTAAAAAATGATAAAAAAATCAAAATAGATATTGAATATACTACCTAGAGAATTTTATTCTAAAAATACAGTAACAGTAGCAAAAGATCTTCTTGGGAAAAAAATTGTGAGAAAGATAGGAGGTCAAGAGGTATCAGGAATAATTTCAGAAACTGAAGCATACAGACACAAAGATGATCCAGCAAGTCATGCTTATAGGAAAATTACTGAGAGAAACAAGGTAATGTTTGGAGATGTAGGCATATCTTATGTTTATTTTACCTATGGAATGCATTATTGTTTTAACATAGTTGCAAGACATCCAAAGACAAAAGCAGGAGCTGTTTTAATTCGCGCAATTCAGGCTGAAAAAGGAATTGAAATAATGCAAAAAAATAGAAAAATAACAGATTTAAAAAATATTACAAACGGACCTGCAAAACTAGCTCAAGCTCTGAAAATTACAAAAAAAGAATATGGTGTAGATTTAACAATAAAATCAGATTTATTTATCACTGAAGGAATTAAACCAAATAAAATTTTAGCATCATCAAGAATAGGAATTAAAGATGGTGTAGATAAGTTATGGAATTTTAAAATAAAAAACTAATCTTTGTTATTTTCATCCAAAGTCCAAGGTGCAAACTTTCCAAGAATTCGGGCCCAATCTAATTTTAAAAGTAAAACAATCACAGCAGTCATCATTGCTATAAAAATTGCAAATCCAATGTAAATAGGGGTGGCATCATCTATATTTTCTAAAAATGGTTCTACTAAAGAAAAACCAAGATGATGAGAAGTAAAAACAATAATGTAGCTTAGAACAATTTTTCCAGTAAGAGTTGCAACAAAGAATCTTTTTGGATTATACTTTGCCAACCCTAATGGAACATATATCAAATCATCAGGCATTGGAGTGGCGGCTGCAAAAAAGGCAGCTGCTGCACCATATTTTTTAACTAATCGTTCAAAGGGTCGCATTCTCTTTCTAGTTTTCTCACTAATGATTTTTCGTCCAGTATAACTAACAGAAAAAATAATTTGTTTTGCAGCAGTTGCAGTTACTGCAGATAACAATGCCAAAATATGCAAATCAAAATGATCACCTACAGACATTGTAGCTAATAATAAGAATCCAGGAAGAGGTATGAAAGGAACTAAAGAACCAAAAAAATTCACTAATGCCAAACTAAGATATCCCACTTCAGGGGCAAAGGGAAACAAGTCAACAAAATCCATAAACAAAACTATTTTCAGGCAGTATTTAATTAAAACTAGATCATATCAAGACAGCAATCATTAAAATATCATCTTTTAACAAATTATTCAAATGACAAAAAAAGACTTTGAATTAATTTGTGATAATATAGCCACAATAAGCCCATACATCAGATTTGTAGGCGTGATAGGTGAACGGGGAGAACTACTAGCATACAAAAGAAGACCAGAATTAGTTCCTCTCCTCAATGAAAAGAACACACAATTTCAATTCTCACATATTGCCATGAAAACTGACTTGGAAGGATTTTTTGATAAAAGTCTAGGGGAAGTCGAATTTGTATGGGAAGAAAGAAAGAAAGTACAGACAATATCATTCTCAATTAAAAAATCAAGAGTGTGGGTTTCAATTGATAAAAAAGTGATTAGATCAGAAATGTTAAGAATTATAGATTCATGTCTACCAATTGTAAAAAAATATTCTTAATGATTGAGAGATTTTGAAGTGTCCATATTGTGAAATTGATTTAGATGCACTCAGTATGACTGATGGGTTAAAACACGTTTTAGAACATAAAAAAGAAATTCAAAATTAATTTATTTATGTACAGCAAGAATGTGAATTAGATGCAAGAATCAGATGGAATTCAAAAACTAATTGATGAGATAAGTTTTAGAAAATCAAATTCAAGTGATTATGAAAAAATGAGTATTGAAGAAATAAGTAAAGAGTTGAAAGATGTAATGAAATTTGAACAAGATTCATTTAAAAAAATTGAAGAGTATGAAAAAATAGAAAATAATCAAGATTTAATAAAATATGCAAAAATGATTTGTAAAAATACAATACAAAGAGAAGTTACACAAATTCAAGAAATTTATTTAAAAAAAATTGATCGTGAATATCTAAATTCAAAATAAAATATCATTTATCTTCATAAAGCCAACATCGAACATACCCAGTGTCAGTTTTAAATTTGGGCGGAAGTTTATGACATTTTTCAATAACTAATGGACAACGGTCAATAAACCTACATTCAATTGGAGGATCAAGTAAACTAGGAGGAATTCCTTTGATGTATTTTGGAGGATCTCCTCTCAAGGTTGGAATTGATTTTAAAAGTCCTTGAGTGTAAGGATGTTTTGGATTTTTATAAATTTCTTCAGAAGAACCAAATTCAACCATTTGTCCACCATACATAATACCAATTTTATTTGCAATTTCAGATAAAACGGCTAAATCGTGCGTAATTAACATAAAAGACATGCCGTCCTTTTTGAGATTTTTTAATAAATTCACAATTTGTGCTTGAATTAAAACATCAAGTGCAGTAGTAGGTTCATCAGCAATTACAAATTTAGGTTTAAGAAGTAAAGCCATTGCAATAATCACTCTTTGCTTCATACCTCCACTCAACTCATGAGGATATTTTTTCAAAACAGGTTCATTCAAACTTACAGAGTTAATTGCATCTAAAATAATTTGATCAAAATCACCATCAAAATTATGTTGTTTTAAAATTTCAATGAATTGTTCTTTAATTGTAAAAACAGGATCTAGGGAATTCATAGCACCTTGGAAAATCATAGAAATTTTTTTCCATCTAAATTTTTTGTTAAAATCAGATTCGGAAATATCCAATAGAGATTCGCCTTCAAAAGAAACAGTGCCCTCAGTTTTTCCCCCAGATAACATTCGAATAAGAGATAATCCCAAAGTACTTTTCCCACATGCACTTTCACCTGCAATTCCAATGGATTCACCATTATCTAATGAAAAGTCAACATCATCAACTGCATACACAGGCCCTTTGGATGAGGAGTATCTAGAAGACAGTCCGTTAATTGCCAGAAACACCATATTTTTTTAGATCCAAACTAGAATTTTTATTTTACATCAAGGGATATAAACAACATTATCAGAACGAGAAAAGTCGATTCAAATGAAACTTCCAATTTGTAGTTTTGATGCAAAAAATGCTGTTCTTTGTCCCCAATGTGAAGGGAAAATAAGTTCAGGCATACTTTCACAGTCAGATGCAGATGCATCCATTATTCTTGCAAATATTGCAAAATCAAATAAAGAAATTGAAAATTTTTCAATGTATTCATGTAAAGAATTTGAAGGGAATTTTGTTTTGGCATTAGCAAGAAATGACATAAGAGTAATCAGACAGAGTCGTACACTCTACAGATTACTCCAAGATCAATTCAAAGGTAAAATTTGGCTAGTAGAAGCAGATGAGACAGATAGTAAATTCATAGAAGATTTATTTTTTCCAACAAAAATATTGTCAATTAATTCAGTTTGGGCACCAGGAGGCGTTCAAAAAACAAAAGCTGTGATTTCAGGTAAATGGACATCAAGATTCCCAATAGATACAAAAAAAGTGATAGAAATTGTCAAAAATGCCCGAAACCTTGACATTGAGATAGAATTCGAGGTTAAAAGATAGGTGAAAAGATGGTTTTTGTTAAAACTCACGATATTGCAGAACTTGCAACTGAATTAATCGGAAAACAAGTGGTATTAGGAGGATGGATTGAGGATCTCCGAAAATTAGGAAAAATGTCGTTTATCACATTACGAGATGTTTCAGGAATTTCTCAAATCATTGTAAAAGGTGAATTAAATGATAATTTAGGTGAAATTAATCGTCAAAGTGTTGTAAGTGTAAAAGGAATTGTTCAAGAAACAAAAGCAAGAGACTTTTCTTTTGAGGTAAAAGCTGAAGAAATAGAAGTTTTAGGAAAAGCAATTCATCCACTTCCAGTAGACCCGATTGGCAGATTGGAAAGTAATATTGACACAAGACTAAATCACCGTGCACTAGATATGAGAAATCAAAAAACAGCTTCAATTTTCAAACTAAGACATCATGTATTACAAATATTACGTAAAACATTTGTAGAAAAAAAATTCATAGAGATTACAACGCCAAAAATAATTGGTAGTGCAAGTGAAGGTGGGGCTGATTTATTTTCATTGGATTACTTTGGAGAAACAGCATACCTTGCTCAAAGTCCACAATTATACAAAGAACAAATGACAATTGGATTAGAAAGAGTATTTGAGATTTCAAATTTTTATAGAGCAGAAAATTCTCATACAGGAAGACACCTAACAGAGTTCACAAGTATCGATATTGAAGCAGCATTTATGGATTATACAGACGTGATGGATGTATTAGAATCACTAATAATTGAAGTTTACAAATTTGTATCTGAAAATTGTAAAAAAGAACAAGAGATGATTGAACATACAATAGAAGTTCCATCAGCACCATTTGAGAGGATCACATACAAACAATGTATAGAAGAATTAAACAAAGCAGGAGAAAAAGTAGAATTTGGAGATGACCTCATGGATGCTCACCTTAGAATTATTGGAAAGAACCATCCAGGATTTTACTTTTTAACAGATTGGCCAATGAGTCTAAAACCATTTTACATTAGAGAAAAAGATGAAGATGCAACATTATCACGCTCATTTGATTTACAATTTGGGTATCTAGAATTATCATCTGGAGGAACCAGACTTCATGATTCAGAGTTATTAAAAAATAGATTAAAAGAACAAGGTTTGGATCCTACACAATTTACAGACCATCTTAAAACATTTGACTGGGGAATGCCACCACATTCAGGTTGGGGTCTAGGATTAGATAGATTGATGACCATACTTATTGGAATAGATAATGTCCGTGAAGTTGTATTATACCCAAGAGATCCAGACAGATTAAGACCATAGAGAATAACCTCATGGATAATCTAGATAATGCACGACACGATCATCAAAAAAATAAATCAGACATTGTAAATTTAGTGAAACAAATGTTTTCTCAAGACAAATGGGGAGATGAGGAATACAGACAAGCATTACAAGTGTTAGTAAAAAAAGATGTAGACCTAGTTAAAGAAGTCACCAGAATAATCAAAGAGAAAAGAGAATAGCACTAACTAAATTCAAAATCCCAATTCCCTTAAATTTAGAACACATTTGATGAAATCATGAGTTTTAGAGCAAGTGTATTTTCAAAAAAGGAAGGCGTAATAATCATAGGGATTTCAGTTATTGTTTCATCAATTTTGTATATTTCTTATGTTACCATGAGATAATGGATAATTCTTAAAAACAAACTAGATTAAATTATAATTATTGAATTTTAACTGTATCTTTCCATCTTGTAATTACAAACGTAATAACATAGAAGAAGAAGAATTCCTAAAACATTTGAAAGAAATCCATCATAATGAAATAACAGATATTTCAGAAAAAGAAAACATACCAATTAAAACTGCAGAAATGATGGCCACATCAAATTCCAAAGTATTCATTAATTCTTGAATCATTTTTCAAAATCAATAGTTTTGTGAGTTCCAAGGTTGAAGTTATACTCGACATACTAAATAATGCAGTAAAGAATAATGAATAATGGTAAAGTGTTTGTGTTGTGGAAAAATATTTGAAAATAGAGCAAGTGAGTGTTGTAGTGAAACTTGTTCTCAATGCCATGTCAACCCCACCATGAATTGTCCAAATGCCCAAAAAAATAACACTCAATCATAGAATAGATTAACAGAATTGGCATATTGAAATTCAGATTTTTATTGCATGAGAAATACTATAAATTATGATTGAACAAGAAGATGCAAAAAAAGTAGTTGAAGTTATTGGAAATAATTTGATAGGAGTATCACACGATTCAAACAGTTTTCAAAAACTACCAGACTCATTTTGGGGGTATTTTGCACGAGGACATGACAAAAAAGGAACGTTTGGAGTAATTGTTACGTATTCTGAAGATGGAAAAGATGTTGATGAGTTAATTAGCATGTATGAGAAATGGGCAGAAAAAAACAAACCCAAAGAATCAGAATAAATTATTTTGTTTCTTTCAAAAGCTTACGATAACCCTGACATTCTTTACAAATTGGTTTTCCCTTGTATGCAGGATTACCATCAGAAATTTTGAGTGTTCCAGGGACAAGTTTACAGATACAACATGTTGCCATGATAAAAGAGGAAAATTTACGATTAATAAAAATTGGTAATTTTAGAGATTATCAGTAATGTGTTTTGTAAACTCTATAGTAGTTGAATCACCACCAATATCTTTTGTTTTAACACCAGATTTTACCAAATCAAATATGGTTGATTCTAGTTTTGCGCCAACTTCAAGACATTTTGAATCATTGTGTTTTGCCCCCAACCAATCAAGCATCATTTTAATTGAAAGTAAAAATGACGAAGGATTTGCAATATTTTGTCCTGCAATATCAAATGCAGCTCCATGAACTGGTTCAAACAATGCAAAATTATCTCCAATATTAGCAGCTGGTGCCATTCCCAATCCTCCAACTACTTGAGAGGATTCATCAGATAAAATATCACCAAAAAGATTGGTTGTGACTACAACATCGAATTGTTCTGGTTGGCGAATTAAATTCATTGCACATGCATCAACATACATTTCCTCAAATGCAATATCAGGATAATCTTTTGAAATATCAGTGCATGCTTTTGCAAATAATCCATCTGTAACTCTCATCACATTTGATTTATGAACACATGTTACTTTTTTCATAGAATCACGTTGCTTGGCAGTTTCAAATGCATATTTTGCAATTCTCTTTGATGCAGATTCAGAAATTATTCTCAATGCAACTGCAGCATTTCCCAAACTAAATTCTTTCCCAGTGTAAAGATCTTCTGTATTTTCACGAACTATTACCATATCAATATCATCACGTAATGCAGGCATGTGTGGATATGATTTTGCAGGTCTAATATTTGCATACAAGTCAAGCATTCGCCTTAAAACTACAATCACATCAGCTGCACTCTCACCAACAGGTGCCTTCATACACGCATCAGAATTTTTAATTGACTTTACTGTCTCATCAGAAAGTGCATTTCCAGTTTGTTCTAATGCTTTATCTCCAGCAGATAATTTTGTAATATCAAATTTCAAATCAAGTTTATCATGAATTGTATTTAACACTGAAATTGCAGATTCTGATAGTTCAGGACCTATACCATCACCAGTAATCAAAGAGAGTTTGTACATATTATTTTACCATAACACGGGAATTTTAGGATTTAGTTTGCTTGTTTTTCATTAAGCATTTTTTTAAGCATAATTCTATTGATAGCATCAATTACTGCTTTAACAGAAGTAGTTACAATATCTTCTCCAACAGATTTTGCAGAAACCTTGTTGCCCAAGGCATCTTCAACTTTTACAGTAACTTCACACAATGCATTAGAGCCACCAGAAATTGATGCCAAACCATAATCTTTGATTCTAATTTCGGAGAGTTTACCAGTAATTTTTTGAATTGCATTAAGTGCTGCATCAACTGGTCCTGCACCATAATCAGTTCCAACATGATCCTCGCCATCAATATTTAATTTTACAAATGCATAAGGCATAGTTCCAATTCCAGTAGATACTGAAAATCCAGTTAACTGTACAATTCTTTTAAGATCTTTTTCACCCATTACTTCACTTGCAATAGATAATAATTCCACATCAGTGAGTTGTTTTCCTTGATCACCAATTACTTTGACTTTATCCAAAATTTGTGTGGATTGTTCTTCAGTTGGTTTAACCCCATATTCTGCAAGCATTGCATTCATTCCATGAACTCCAGCATGTTTGCCAACTTGAAGCCATCTTTTTCTTCCAACTAATTCTGGACTAATTGGTTCGTATGTTAGAGGGTTATTCAATACCCCATGTGTATGAATTCCTGATTCATGACCAAATGCATTAGCACCAACAATTGCCTTGTTGGGTTGAACAGTAATACCCACAGTTTTTGAGATAAACCGTGAGGTTTCATAAATTAATTCAGATTTGATATTAGTTTCATATTTTTGATCATGTTGCAAACATTTGAGTGCCATAGATAATTCTTCTAAAGATGCATTTCCTGCTCTCTCACCAATTCCATTAATTGTTACATGTGCACATGCTGCTCCTGCATGAATTCCCGCCAAAGAATTTGCAACAGCTAATCCAAAATCATTATGACAGTGAACACTTACTGGAAGTTTTGTTACATCAACAGCATCACGAGTAATTTCTGCCATGTATTCTGGAGTAGAATACCCAACTGTATCAGGAATGTTTACTCTATAAGCTCCTGCTTTTGCAACTTCACCAAATACTTTTTTCAAAAATTCTCTATCAGTTCTTGATGCATCTTCAGCTGAAAATTCTACTTGAAGACCACGAGATTTCCCATACTCTACTGCTTCAATTGCTTTTTCAAGTGCTTGATCACGAGTCATTTGGAGTTTATGTTCCAAATGAATATCAGAAGTTGCAATGAATGTATGGATATAATTTAATCCAGCATCAACTGCAGCATCAATATCATTTTTGATAGTTCTAGTCAATCCTGCAATCTCACAAGATAGTCCTTCACTAGTTATCATTTTTACTGCTTTTAATTCACCATCAGAGATTACTGGAAATCCAGCTTCAATTGCGTCAACTCCTAATTCATCAAGCTTTTTTGCAATAGATAATTTTTGTTCAGGTGATAATGAAACACCAATAGTTTGTTCTCCGTCTCTTAATGTCGTATCAAATATTCTAATGTTCATGCGCCACTCCTCTGTAAAGCAGCAACACCAGTTCTTGCAACATCAATTATTCCAAACGGTTTTGCTAATTCTTCAAAGGCTTGTGTTTGATCAGGAGTTGCAGTTAATTCTACCATAAGAGAATCCTTTCTCACATCATGTACTTTACCACCATATGCATTTGCTAATTTGTTAACTTCCATGCTATCATTAGCATTACTTAGTTTAATCTTAAAAAGACTGAGTTCTCTATACACTGTTTTGTGCTCATCTAAACGCTCAACTTTTACAGTATCAATCATTTTATCGAGTTGTTTTACAATTTGTTCAATTTGTTTTTCGTCACCATATGTTGTGATAGTCATTCTAGAATAATCTGGATTTTCAGTTACACCCACTGAGATACTATCAATATTGAAATTTCTAGATCTGAAAAGATGAGTTACCTTAAACAAGATCCCAGGTTTGTTTTCAACTAAAATAGAAAGAATTGCCCACATCATTAATCACTAAGATGGTAAAATCATGTCCTCAAGTGAAGTTCCAGGTGCAACAAATGGTAATACGTCTTCTTCAGGATCAATTGGAATATCAATTACAGTTGCAACATCGCTGCTTAAGGCAGTTTTGATTGCTTTATCAAGTTCATCCATAGATTGTGCTCTTAATCCCTGAGCACCATAAGATTCAGCTAATTTCACATAATCAGGACAGTGTTGTTGTTGAACTCCAATCATTCGTCTATCATAGAAAGTTCTTTGCCATTGAGCCACCATTCCTAATATTGAATTATTTAAAACAAATACAATTACTGGAATATCTTCTAAAACAGCAGTTGCAAGAGAATTTTCAGTCATTGCAAAGCTTCCATCACCTGCAATATCTACAACTGGAACATCAGGTCTTGCTACCTTAGCACCAATTGCTGCAGGAAATCCCCAACCCATAGTTCCAAGTCCAGTTGAACTAAAGAAAGTTCCAGGTTGAATTACATCATAAAACAATGAAGCCCACATTTGGTGTTGTCCAACCTCAGTAGTTACAACAGATTCCTTTGGTAATAATTCTCTTAGTTTACGTAAAATCTTTGCAGCACCCATTTCACCCGGATGTAATTTCAAATTTTCTTTCCAGTATGCTTTAGTTTCTTTAACATGTTTAGTCCAAGTAGTCTCTTCAGTTTTTTTAATTGCTCTTTGTAAGAGTAATTTTACCATAATTCTAAGATTAACACGAACGTCTCCAATTACTGCAAGTTGTGCTGTTTGGTTTTTACCAATTTCAGCAGGATCAACATCCATATGAATAATCTTTAATCTTTTTTCAAAAGTTTCAAAAGTTCCAACAGACCTATCAGAAAATCTTGTACCTATGGCTAAAACGCAATCAGCTTCTGCCATCATTTTGTTTGCCTCTGCATGACCATGCATTCCAATTGGACCTAATGACAAAGGATGATTTTCAGGAAATGCACCTTTGCCTTTGAATGTAGTCACTACTGGAAGCATAAGGGTTTCTGCAATAGCTTGTAGTTCAGCAAATGCTGATGAGATAATAGTTCCACCGCCAGCTAAAATAATTGGCTTTTCAGAATTAAGTAACATATCAATTGCTTTTTCTACTGCAACAATATCAGGATCAGACCATGGATGATATCCTTGAATTTTAAATTCATCTGGAAATACCATATCAGCTTTTCCTGTTTGAACATCTTTTGGAATGTCAATTAATACAGGACCAGGTCTTCCAGATTCAGCAATAAAGAATCCTTTTTTGACAACTTCTGGAATATCTGCAGCACTTCTTGGTTGGTATGCATATTTTACAACAGGATTTGACATTCCAATAATATCACTTTCTTGAAATGCATCTTTACCAATCATTCCAACAGGTACTTGTCCAGTTACTGCAATTACTGGAGATGAATCAGCTTGTGCTGTTGCAAGACCAGTTAAGATGTTTGTAGCACCAGGTCCAGAAGTAGCAAAACAAACACCAGGTTTTCTTGAAACTCTACCAAACCCATCAGCCATATGAGAAGCTGATTGTTCGTGTCTTGTCAAAATATGTCTAATATCACATCTAGCAAACTCATCATACATTGGAAGATTTGCACCACCAGGTAAACCAAATACTTGTTTGACGCCTTCTTTTTCCATAGCCGTCATCAAGGCCTTTGCACCTGTCATATTTTCCATGTTATTCATTTAATTTCTCACCATAATTTTAAGCTAGTAAATTTTTAATGTATTTTACAGTAGACTTGCAACAGGTAAAACGTTGCCAAATCTTCCAGTTAATTTTCCACTCATTGAAATCAAAAAAATAATCAATTGATAATTAATAAAGATTCTCTGAAAAATAATCATATCATTAGGCTCAATTACACCGAAGACTTAAACCGATAATTTCCACATTCAAAATTAGTAATTTGACAGATACTGAAGAAATAATTAAAATTGTAGAAACATTGTTTGAGGCAGGCATAACAAAAGATCTAGGAGTGTTAAAAGACATCCATCTCAATGATCCAAAATTTTCTAGTTTTAGTGATTTACCACCATATGATCTTAAAGACTATCAAACAACAATAGAGTTAGAAGAATTACGATTTGTTAGTATTTCTGATTACAGTTATGAAATTAAAAATCCAAAAATTAGTATTTTTGGAGATACTGCAGTAGTAGCATTAGAGTTAATTCAAAAAGGAATGTTAATTGATAACAAAGCATTCACTGGAGAGCACATGGTAATTAATGGGCGAGCAACATTTGTGTTAGTAAAACAACCAACATGGAAAATTGCACACATTCATCTATCAAAAACTTTTGCGTAAAATCTATTTTTTAGCAGGAGTTGGTTTTGGAGTATTAGGTTTGTTTGATTTG
>Ga0233434_1001285_pt1 | contig 25204 bp, 24 predicted proteins | sample SI_122_August201_4_FD_182738 | JGI IMG/M metagenome (GOLD analysis project Ga0233434, IMG submission 182738) | Seawater microbial communities from Saanich Inlet, British Columbia, Canada - SI_122_August2016_120_MG | ecosystem: Environmental > Aquatic > Marine > Inlet | place: Canada: British...
TGTCTGGGCTCTGAGTGCTGTTGAAGATGATCGTCTGTTGGCAGCAACCTCTACCGGTATCGCATCCGTCCATGTTGTTGAGTTCGATGCGCTCCCGATCGACGGGTTCAATCACGAAGTGTTCGACGTCGTCACGGATGCGGCGGGTCGAATCTGGGTGGCTACCGCCCGCGGGCAGTTGCTGTGTTATGATGGAACCCATGTGCGCACAATGGTGCCGGCGGGGGAGACTGCTGCCATCACCACGATACTGCAGGATGTCCAAGGCTCGGTGTGGGCGATTGGTCATGGCGCATCTGTTGTCACCCCGGAGGGGTTGAGGGGCTCTGCAGGCTCAATCACCGGCATTCAGGATGCCCTCGCCGCACAGGACACAATGTGGTTTGCCACCCATGATGGTCTGTGGTCTGTGCACGAAGGAGATCTGTCTCGGTATGGCATGAGCTCCGGGTTGTCCGATGCGCGCACGGAGCGACTCGCCCGAGATTCGTCCGGTACTCTCTGGGTTGGCACCCGGAGTGGGGTGGCACGCCGACGTGGTAACCGTTTTGAGATGCTGACGAGCGCTGATGGTCTGCCACATCCCCATGTGATCGGCTTTGAGATTGATGGAGAAGGTGATCTGTGGATTGGCACGCGAGATGGTGTATGCAGGTATCGCGAGGAACAGGCCGCCGAGAGCCTCGAGTGCGAGTGGCCCCTGCCGCCCGGCCCCGTGGATCCGCTGTTCATCGATCAGTCGGGTGCCCCATGGTTCCACGTCTCAGGAGGCCTGGCAGTCTACAAGGATGGAGATTGGCTGACGATGGGTGTCGCAGAAGGTCTGCCGACCGCCAGCGTTGTTTCGGCTTTTCAGGATCACACGGGTCGCCTGTGGGTTGGCACCACGGGCGGCCCCGCATACCTGCAGGATGCTCGTTTCATTGCCATAGATCTGATCGGCGGAACCTCCATTGTGTTTTCCATCGACGAGCCGATTGCTGGTGAGATCTGGTTTGGCACGCGAGATCTGGGTGTGCAGCGCTACCATGATGGCATGTTACAGACCCTGTTTGAAAGGGACGGAATCGGCGGTAACAGCGTCTACGATATCGAGGCGGGGGAGCAAGACGCCATTTGGATTGCGACGGATGGTGGGCTGACACGTTACCTGCCAAGCACTGAGCCCCCAGAGGTTCACATTTCCGATGTCGTCACCAGCGTTCCTCACGGCACGGTGTCAACCGTATCGATGCCATCCTCCCAGCGTCACCTCACCATCTTCTTTCAGGCACGAGGCCTTGGTCTGCCCGCCCGGTCACCCCTGTATCGCCACCGCCTGCGAGGGCACTCTGACTCCTGGCAGTATACGCGCATGGGCCGCGCGGACTACGAGGATCTGGCGCGCGGCGACTATTTCTTCGAGGTGCAGGCCGTAAGCCGCGACTTCGTTCTGTCTCTCCCTGCCCACATCGAGATACGCGTGGACTGGCCATACGAGCGTGTACTGTGGGGCAGTGGGATGGCGCTGCTCGTATTGCTCATGGGTGTGCAGATTCGTCGTGTCATGCAGCGAGATCATCGTCTGCAGCTCACCAATGCGGCCTTGCTCAGGTTGAATGAAGACCTGAGCGAGCAAGAGCGAAAACGTCAACATGCAGAAGAAGCAAGGGCGCAACTCGATACACAGGTGCGTGACCTGCGTCATCTGGAGCGCTTGCGAGGGCGTCTCAGTGACACCGATTCTCTCGACTCAATCCTTGCTGCCGCCGGTGAGGCAGTCGTGGCGACCATCGCTGCGCCCGGCTCCCGTGTGCACCTGCACTGCGACGGACGCCACTGGGACTCGGGTGGAAGGCAGCGCGGAACCCACTATCGCCACGACCTGAGCTGGGGTGAGAGCACGCGGGGAGAGCTGGAGATCTGGGTTCCCTCAAGACTGGAGGAAGGACACCGACGCGCCCTGCTTGATGAAACGGCGATGCAGGTAACTCGAGCTCTTGAGACTCGTGAATTGACGGCGCAGCTGCTGCAGCAAGCACGCCTGGTCGCTCTGGGACAGATGGCTGCCGGTGTCGCCCACGAACTCAATCAACCTCTTACGGCGATTGCCACGGTGGCGGGGGACATTCACCTGCGCCTGCTGGATGGACATAGACCCAGCGACGATCGACTGCGGCAGATGATGACGGATCTGACAGGCATGGTCGATCGCATGTCCAGTACAATCGAACACCTGCGTGTGTTTTCACGCGATACGTCCGCGGAGCCTGGTGTCCCCGTCGACTTGAACGAAGTTGTGGAATCGGGTTTGAAAGTGCTCGGCACGCAGCTGGCAAATAACAACATCCTCGTCGAGCAGGTTCGTGCTCCACACGTGCCGACGATTCACGGACAGCCATACCAACTCGAGCAGGTCCTGTTGAATTTTCTGACCAATGCCCGCGATGCCCTGGATGATGTGCCCGAAGGGCAATCTCGAACGATCCGTGTCACCACAAGTTGGGATGCTGGTCTGATCTGTCTCGAAGTGGCTGACAATGGTCCTGGCATTGCGCCGGAGGACAAGGAGCGGCTCTTTGAGCCGTTTTTTACGACGAAACCCGCCGATCGAGGAACAGGGCTTGGTCTTTCAATCTCCTACGCGATTGTGCGCAATCATGGTGGCACGATTACCTGTGACAGCACTCTGGGCCATGGCACTGTGTTCAGGGCAGAATTTCCAGTGGAGGTAGAATGATGAAGCTCCCCGCCCTGCGTATTCTGGTTGTCGACGACGATGATGACATCCGCCAATCGCTCAACAACTACCTGGCAGATCGCGGCCACGATGTGACGCTTGCTGACAGTGCGGAGCGCGCCGTCGATCTATTGCAGGCACATCCCATCGATGTTGTGATCACCGACGTGCGCATGTCAGCAATGGATGGCTTCGAACTGCTGGCCCACATCCAGAAGACAGACCCCAGCATAGATGTCGTCGTTGTGACAGCTTTTGGTGATGTGGAGAGTGCAGTGCGGGCTATGCGCGAGGGGGCCTTTGACTTCTTCGCCAAACCCTTCAAGGTGCAGGATATCTCTGCTGCACTTCAGAGGACCGCACGATTCCAGCAACTGCGTCGCGACATCGAGAGATATCGAACCAGATTGCAGTTGGTCATCGACGCAGGCAGGCAGACTTCGGGGATTGATGCTCTGATTGGTTCGAGCCAGGCCATGGAGCAGGTTCGATCGCAGATTCGCCAGGTCGCCAGGGCCCCCTCAACGACGGTGTTGATTCTTGGCGAAACCGGCACGGGCAAAGAGCTGGTCGCGCAAGCGGTGCACTATGCCAGCGACCGTGCGGACGCACCATTTGTCGCTGTCGATTGTTCAGCCATTCCGGCGACGCTAATGGAAAGTCAATTTTTCGGTCACGAACGAGGTGCATTCACCGACGCGCAGCAAGCTCGACCGGGCTACTTCGAGCAAGCGGATGGCGGCACTCTCTTTTTGGACGAGATCGGTGACATGAGTCTTGATCTGCAATCACGATTGCTCAGGACCTTGGAAACTCGTCAGGTTCGTCGCGTCGGTGCAGAACAGACGGTGCCCGTCGATGTTCGTGTCGTGGCCGCTACACACAGGGACCTGGCTGAATGTGTCCGGCAGGGACTCTTTCGGGAGGATCTCTACTACCGTGTGGAATCCTTCGTCATTCAGGTTCCTTCACTGCGAGCGCGATGTGAAGATATCCACTCCTTGGCGGAACACTTCGTTCATCGTTATGCAAGGGAACTGCGAAAGCCTGTCCAAGAGCTGTCGTTGGCCGCGATTGAACGATTGCAGTCCCATGACTTCCCGGGCAACGTTCGTGAGCTTCGCAATATCATCGAGCGTAGCGTGATTCTATGCGAGCAGAGCGTTGTCGATGAGAATCACCTTTCTCTGCAGTCGAAGCCGGCAACGATTGCGTCCGGCGAAGCAGAGGATGGACTCAGCCTGGATGCCGCTGAACAACGGGTGATACGCAGGGCACTGGAGCAAGCCGCCGGGCATCGCGGCGAAGCAGCAAGACTCCTTGGGATTTCGCGAGACGCCCTGCGACGACGACTTCAGCGTCTTGGGATGGATGACGCCAGCTGAGGCCGGCACCCAACGTAGCCACTGTAAACGCGGAATCGCGTGTAACACGCGATTCCGCGCGTGATTCCGCGTTGCATCGAGTTGCTCGCAGCCTGCCCTGAGCATGTCGCAAATTTCCGCATGTTGTTGTTTTTCCGCAGGTTGGAGGTTGCGTGTGAGTCAGTTGAGGGATGCAGGCCTAATGTTTGCGTAGAGGCCAGGGCAACCAGGCTGGAGTCAACGCAAATGAAGATTCTACTCGTCGACGACGATACCACCTTTCTGCGGGTGATGGGAGATGCCCTGAGCGCGCGAGGGCATCATATGCGGGTCACTGGCAGTGGTGTCGAGGCGCTGGGACTGATCAAGCAAGATTGCCCCGATATCGTGATCACTGACCTGGAAATGCCCGAGATGGATGGAATCGGGCTGATGATTCGCGTCCACGAGCTCGTGCCGAATCTTGCGGTGGTGATCCTGTCTGCCGTCGGTGATGCAACGAGTTCCTCGCGGGCATTCCAGCACGGTGCCTACGGTTATCTGCAGAAGCCGTGTAGAGTTGAAGCCCTGATCGAGGGAATCCAAAGATTCGATGACGCCGACAAGGCGCACCAGAAAGAGGCTTGACGGTTTAGCGAACTTCCGCGTCCAGCGGCTACCTGACTCCGCGTCCAGCGGCTACCTGACTCCGCGTCCAGCGGCTACCTGACTCCGCGTCCAGCGGCTACCTGACTCCGCGTCCAGCGGCTACCTGACAGGTGGCCCGCACGGCAGCTACCTTTGGGGGCATGACGACAGACATCCGATGGGTTGCAGTGAACGCACCGCCACAACTTGAGCATGATGTCGTTCACTTGTGGCGTGTCGACCTCGATACCTGCGAAGCCGCCGAGAAACGGTGCCGTAGTGTGCTGGCAGCTGATGAACACGCTCGAGCTGATCGCTTTCGTGCCAGTCGTCAATCGCGGCGTTTCGCCGTCACGCGTGGGACCCTGAGACACATTCTATCCGGGTATCTGCACACGACACCCAAGCAACTCCGTTTCGCCTACGGTACGCATGGCAAACCCTATCTCGAGTCTCCGCAGGCAGACGTACGCTTCAATGTCAGCCACTCCGGTGGCGTCGCACTGATGGCATTTGCCCGTGTACGTGATCTGGGTGTCGACGTGGAGCGAACGATGCGAGACGTCGGATGGGAGCAGGTGGCGGAGCGATTCTTCGCCGATTCGGAGCTGGATCAGCTGCGGGCATTGCCTGGCGATCAGCGACGGTCAGGATTCTTTCGTTGTTGGACGTCGAAAGAAGCATACATGAAGGCAACAGGACGTGGCATTACGTTGGGGCTGGGAAACTTCATCGTGCGTGTCGATCCGGCGCTCCCGGCCGAACTTCTATCGACGGCGGAAGGCGGTGCCGGCGACTGGTGGCTTACGCAGGTCGAGCCCGGGGCGGGTATGGCCGGTGCCCTGTGTGTGGCTGGTGGCCCGCTGGAAGTGCAATATTTCGAGACTACAACACCAACTCCTGATTGACACCACGCATGTCCATCTCAAAATCGATGCCCTGAACGGGCGGTCGCGTATCATGTAGATGGATACCCATCCTGCGGGCAGGTCCCAGACGATTGAGGATGATGTCCTCGTGGAAACCGTCGATGGGATAGACTGTGTAGACGTTGATGACATTGAGTAGATCCCAGCGTGCGCCGAGTCCATCCAGGCGCGTTTCCATGACCTTCATGACATAGTCAGCCTTCGCCCGCATGCCCTCCGGTGACGTATCGCCGAGTTTGATGATTCCTGCATCATCGAGGACGCCATCACGCAGTTCGCCGGCGCCGGCGATGACGAGGCTGGGGCGCACCTCGGGGGTTTCTGCCTTGACGATGTAGCCGAATGCGTGCATCTGTGGTTCCGTCGGGGGCGCGTAGGCAGGAGACACGTTAGTGCGGGCGAGCGGATTCAGATCATCGAGATACAGACCCCACTCCTTTAGCACACGACAATAGGTCTCGTTAAAGTCGATGAAGCCTTGCATGGGATACGGGGCAGGACACCGCAACTGAATACTGCACAGAGCCGTGCGCTCGCATTCGACCTGCGCCAGATGGCGATCGATGAGTTGGAAGCCTTCTTTCCAAGAGGTCGGCGTCCGCAGTGTAACGAAGACAATCTCGTATCCAGGATCGGCGACGACGCCGCAGGAGTAGGGGTCTATGCCCTTGAGAAAGTGGTAGTGACCTTGGGGATTGGCGATCAGCATATTGGCTACTTTGTGGTTGACTTTGCAATGAGACCGCATATTGTACCAGTACAACGAGTTACAGGCTTTTAAGGTACGCCCTGGACGAATCTGCTTCAAATCACATTACGACTGAAGCGATTCCACAGGGGCATGGATGCTCCGCACGCCTTCCGCCCCAGGAGGTGAACAGATGGCTACCGTTGATATTAACAGTGCCGCTGCCACTGCAGTAAGCAATCCGAATGCATCGCCACGCGAGCGCGCCCAGCATCGACTCGGACGACTCGTCGCCAGTCTCGAAGCCGTAGCCAGTCGCCTGGATTCCGACTCAACCGCGAGCACGACAGAGCGAACGGTTCTGCGCACGCGTTTCAACGATCTTCAGCGCCAGGTGAATCGCCTTGATGGCATTGTCGCGGGTGAGGGATTCGAGGCGCGAGGCCAGGGCCAAGTCAGTGCCGGCATTACCGGTTCTGCTGCAGGCAGTCCTGGACCGATTACTGCAGATGCTGCTGCGCCAGCACGAGCACAGACCGATCGCGATCGTGTCGAAGTCGCTGCAGAGAATGTGGAGGCTGCAGCGCCGCCCGCTCCAGCACCTGCGCCAGTTGCTGCGACGCCGGCTGAGGGTGTCGACGGGGTAGATCTCGTCGCCTGATCATCACCTGTCCCGCTCGAGATTGACCATATAGCCTTAAGGGCCGTTCCGGAAGACCGGGGCGGCCCTTTTTTGTATCTTGCGGCCTTCCTCTTACGCAAAGACTGCACATGAAGGAGAAGCAACACGATGGCCTGGCAGGTGCTGATCCAATCCGACGTCGAACTCTATGTGACGATCACCAAGCTGCTGGATGAAGCGGATGTTGAGTTGCATTGGTGGAAAGGCCTCACACCAGATCCGGACACAGACTTTGATGTGATCGATGCGATCTACGCATACGGACATTTTTCAGTCACGCGAGAATTGATGCTGAAGTGTCCGCGCCTGAAGATCGTCGCCAATTTTGGTGTGGGTTGTGATCACATTGATCAGGTGGCGGCGCAGGAACTGGGCATCCCGGTCGGTAACACACCCGGTGTGTTGGACGAAACGACGGCGGATCTGACATGGGCACTGCTGCTGGCGGCGGCGCGCAATGTCGTGTGTGGCGACGAGTTCGCTCGCGGTCCGGATTTCCTCAAGTACGATGCGAGCTTCATGCTCGGTCAGCAGGTCACGGGTGGAACGATCGGCATCATCGGGTTGGGCAGAATAGGTTACCAGGTGGCTAAACGGGCCGTCGGCTTTGATATGCCGATCCTCTACCACAACCGCGGGCGAAATGAGCGAGCTGAAGCTGACTTTGGCGCCACATGGGTGCCCCTGGACGAGTTGCTTGAGCGCGCCGATTTTATCGCCCTCAACATGCCGCTGACCGATGCCACGACAGGGATGATCGGAGCGCGTGAGTTTGATCTCATGAAGCCAACAGCGGTTGTCGTAAATGCCGCTCGTGGCCCCGTTTGGGATCAGCCGGCCCTGTTGGCGTCACTGCGCGCGGGTCATTTGCATGCGGCGGCAACTGATGTCACCTATCCCGAACCTCTGCGTCGTGACGACGAGATACTGGGTGAGAAGCGGCTTGTTGTATTGCCGCATCTGGGGTCGGCGACGCTGCAAACACGCGATGCGATGGCGAAGATGTCCGTGGAGAATCTCCTCGCTGGTCTCGAGGGCCGTGACGTGCCACATCGAATTGTGTAGTGGGTGTTGCGTGCCCGCGAATCTTTGAGAGATTCTATCCTTTGGGTGCTTGAAGCCCCAGACACTGGACAGTTCAACAACGGAGAGTTAGCGCACCATGGCAGATGCCGCGCACTACAAGGTTATCATCATTGGTTCTGGTCCCGCAGGTTTCACTGCAGCTCTGTACACGGCGCGAGCTGATCTTTCGCCTCTGGTGTTGGAGGGTGCGCAACCGGGTGGTCAGTTGACGATCACAACAGATGTCGAGAATTACCCGGGTTTCCCCGATGGCATCATGGGTCCGGAGATGATGGAAAAGTTTCGCGAGCAGGCGCAGAAATTTGGTGCAGAGACACTCTTCAAGACGGTCACGGAGGTCGACTTCTCTCAACGCCCCTTCAAGATCGATGCAGAGGGGACGCACTATACAGCGGACTCAGTCATCATCGCCACGGGTGCTTCTGCACGCTTACTGGGGTTGGAGTCGGAAACAAAGTTGATGGGTCACGGCGTCTCCGCTTGTGCCACCTGTGATGGGTTCTTCTTCCGCGACAAGGAGATCGTCGTCATCGGTGGTGGTGACACGGCGATGGAAGAGGCCAATTATCTGACCAAATTCGGCTCCAAGGTCACCGTCGTGCATCGACGCGAGGAGTTCCGCGCCTCGAGAATCATGGAGGCGCGGGTCCGCGAGAATCCCAAGGTTGAGGTGGTGACCCCCGTCGTCGTCGAGGAAGTTCTGGGCACGGAGGATGGTATGGCCGTGACCGGCGTGCGCCTGAAGAACGTGGAGACGGAGGAGACCTTCGAGATTCCCTGTGAGGGGTTTTTCGTTGCCATCGGTCACAAGCCGAATACATCGCTCTTCGAAGGTGTTCTCGACATGGACGAGACGGGCTACCTCATCACGCAACCGGATTCAACGAAGACGAACATCGAAGGCGTCTTTGCCTGCGGTGATGCACAGGATCATGTGTACCGGCAGGCCGTGACAGCCGCTGGTACTGGCTGCATGGCTGCGATTGAGACGGAGCGGTGGCTCGAAGCACAGGAATAAGACCTGAACCAACCCAACTGCGGACGGCTGGAGCTCTCGCACGAGCTTCGGCCGTTTCTTTACCGCGCCAGTCCGGCGTATACCTCGCGGCCGCGGCGAAACAGCTCACGCACTTCTTCACGCTGGTCATCTGTGTTGTAGCGTCCCATCGTGTCGACCCACTTGAGCGATTCATCGATCGACTCGAGGAAGAAACGGGCGCTCTCCTGGCGTTGTGCCGGCGGCCGGCCGCAGGAAAACCACGTCGGGCTCGTGTGCGCAAAAAGCGACTGATTGAAGCTGTCGCGACTGTGCCCCCATGCACGTGCAGCAATCCAGCCGTCATTCTGGGCTGTGACTTTGCAGCGTATCGTGCCAGAGAAGGCGTCACCATCATCGAAGCCGCTCTCATTCGCGAGCCTGCGATCCGCGAACCTGCGATCGACGACCTTACCATCCATGATGATTTCTACGGCGTCCACCGGGTAGTGTGACTGGAAGGTCACTTCTGCGTCGAGGGTTCCGCCCCCGTCCAGGGGTAATGTGGCGCCGATCGGTGCGTCATTGATCTTCATGTCGATGACGGGACCATTGGTGATAAAGGTGCGCCCCTTCTTCATCCCATCGATCCAATTCTCGTATGAGAAGTCCTTCTCCGTGTGCACATAGACGCGATTGTTCGAACACACGAACCAGTCCGTTCCCGTTGAGGCGGGCAATCGCAGGCCGCAGTTGAGGAGTTTGTACCACAGATCGTATTCCGGATCCATCCAGAAGGGGTCAAAGAGGTTGAAGGCGTCGAGCTTCCCAAGGGCTGCAGCGATGGGTGCTTCCATACCGCAGCCATTGTGACACCAGATGACAAGTCCCCCCTGGTCGCGTGCTTCGTCGCAGCAGGTACACAGGGGTGGATAGTCGGGGTCGAACTGCCCTGCGAGAGTGTGACCGCGGCTGACAGGTTGTACGAGGTTGCGAATGTTGAGGAACATCACGTGACCGTATCCCATGCCCCACGGTGAATTCTCACCGTAGTGACGATTCTCCTCGCCAACATCAGCGACGTGGTGGGCCGTGGTGAACTCATTCATTACACCGATCGGAAATTTGTTGCTCGCGTAGGGCAACTGGCGTCGATCGAGAATACTGACGACGGTGACATTGTAGCCCTCGACGGAGCAGTCGATCCCGAGGCGATCGTTAGGTCGTGTTTCCTTCTCGTCGTAGTGAATGTGGGTGTTGCCGGGATACCAGTTGTTCTCTTGTGGGTGAGTCCAGCGTTCGATGCGGATCTCTGTGTCGACGATCCCTGCAGCAGGCGTCTCAAGCACGACTCGCTGAGGCCGGTATTCAGTACCGCGTTCAACAAGGATGTCCGTGCGACCACGACCGGTCGTCACGGTGAATTCACCTTCAGGCGCGAAGAAGAACGGCGTACCCGGACCCTGTTTCAGCATCGCCTGGTTGGGATGCCGAAAGGTCCCACTCGGACCCAACACATGAACCTTGGCGTCTATCTTTTCGTTTGTCGCTGCATCGATGATGGTGCCGTGTAGTGTGGCCATCGTTTCACCGCCTCTGTCGGATGTCGCGGTAACAGGTCAGTTCAACTCGTATGTCTCGTAGGCGTTTTCGCATGGATTGCCGCGACTGATATGCATGCGCCCATTGTCCGCCTCAATCAGGATTGAAAACACACTGCTCCAGAACCCTGTGACGGGATGGTCGTTGGGGTGCCGGCAGATCGAGCGAGGATGATTGTCATGGTCAGATAGGGCAGACTCGAAATGACTTCGTTGGATGGGGCGTGGCGCGGCGGCGAGTAGTTCGTCGATGCGGCACTTTCTTGGAATCGATTCGATCAATTCGGGAAAACTGTCATTCACTGTCACCAATTCTGGGTGCAGACAGTGATTCGTATGTGTGACGACGCCGTCCTCATCGTCGTCGCGCAGCACGTGTACCGCATCGATGGTCACTTCGAAATCAGCCGGTCCTTGTGGCGTGGCTAACAGGACGTTGGCAGGGATCGCCCGCTCGGCACGGCTGACGGCCGCCGCTGCCGCCTCCAGGCTACGGCTCTCGAAGATGGCTCTTACTGTGAAGTAGTGGGGGACACCAAGTGCCCTCGCTGGGGCCGGCAGCGTGTTCAGGCACACACCGATCCCCGCATCACTGACGCCGATGTAGGCGATCAGACCTGCCTGTGTGATGGTGGCGAAGGCAGGCGCGTCGTCTGGTCGCCTCGTAAGAACGACGGTGTGTGGATCCAGTTCGACATCGTTGTCCCAATTCTGTCCAGCGACGGCGCCCAATGAGCTGACTTGCCCGGATACGGCGAAGGATGTGCACCCAGCATCTGTTGTAACACTGCTGCCTGGCGCTACACCTCGGCCACCATCCTCGGTCTGCAACTGATTGCGGATCTGCAGCAACATAAGACGCTCGCCACTGACACCACTTGCCCGTGACATGCCCTCCAGCTCTTCGAGCAGGTGAGGTGCATATATCTGTACTCGACCCATTGAGTCTGCCGCGACGGCAAGTGCCGCTTCATCAGATATCGAAATCGCCTTGCGGGTTCGGTCCATGGCGATGGCGTCGAAGTTGCGGATTTCCTCGCGCAATCCTTCGCCAATCTGCTCACCCATTTCACGCGGTGAACCGGAGACGGTCAGCTCTCGATAGCGTGTAGTCATTGTGCAATTTCCCTGGTGTTGTTGGTGTCGCATCTGGAGTGAGGGCCCTCGGCACGGGTCGTCCATGTCAATTTCTCCTCGACGAAGATGTCCTTCGTTGGAGGACGGTCATCCGGAGCATCGGCGGACCCACTCGTGACATCCATATCACCGGGACGATCGGCCGAGTGGTGGTAGGTCAGTGGCGTGCCGCATGTCGAACAGAAGGTGCGATCCGCTTGCGTGTCTGTGTGATAGGTCTGTGGTTCGCCGCGCACAAAGCGAAAGACTGCGATGTCAAAAACGAGCCAACCGACGGCACCCGCACCGGTTGCCCGCCGACACGTGTCGCAGTGGCACAACACGGACGCTCTCGGAGGTAGGTCAGCCTCCCAGCGAATCGCACCGCATAGGCAGCCCCCAGAGATGGGCACAGATTCAGACTCAGTCATCGGACCTGATCTCCAACACGACCTTGCCAACATTGGCGTTCGCACTCAGCACCTCGTGCGCCTCGTCGGCAGAGCTGATCGGCAATACGCGATCCACGACAGGTTGAATCGCGCCCGCCAGCACAGGTTTCCAGAAACGTTCGCGAAAGGCTGCCACAATCTGAGCTTTCTCATCAACGGGGCGACTGCGCAACAAGGATCCCACGATGGATAGGCGTCTGGTCAGGACCAGCCCGAGATCGATGTCGCTGTGACGTCCGCCAAGTAGTGACAACAGAATGAGTCGTCCCTTAGGAGCCAGGCAGCGCAGGTTACGGGACAGATGACTGCCTCCGGCGACGTCGAGAATTACGTCCACGCCACTGCCTCCCAGATACTCGACAATTTCTTCGGAGAAGTCGTCATCCCGAGAATCGCAGACAAACTCCGCACCAAATTGTCGGCAGCGCTCTCGCTTCAGATCATTGCCCGCTGTGGCCAGCACACGACAACCCGCATGACGGGCCAACTGGATGGCCGCACTACCGACACCGCTGGCACCGGCGTGAATCAGGACCGTCTCGCCATCCTGCAAGATCGCTTCAACGAAGAGATTGACGTAGGCTGTGAGAAATACTTCTGGTAGAGCGGCGGCGCGAGTGAGGGACCAGTCATCGGGAACGGGAAACAACAAGCGCGCATCAACTGCGACGCGCTCAGCATAGCCGCCGCCTGCAAGCAGGGCGCAGACTCGGTCGCCGGTGGCCCAGTCGGACTGCCCGGGATCAGCGACGACACCGGCCATCTCCAGACCAATGATGTCAGGGGCTCCCGGGGGAGGAGGGTAGTGCCCGGCGCGTTGCAGAAGGTCGGCGCGGTTGACTGCTGTGGCATGGATATCGACGATCACCTCACCATGTCCAGCGACGGGATCATCAACTTGTGTCCACTGCAGAAGTCGTTGTTCACTCTGGGTATCGACGACGATCGCGTGCATGGCTCATTTCGAGATAGATTAGCGTTTTAGGAACCGGAATCGCTAACGTTCAGGTATTGACCCGCCCCCAGCAACCGCGACCATGTCTACCACTTCTCGAATACAGCTTCTCTACGACCCCGAGTGTCCCCTTTGTATGCAGTTTCAGGAGACCGTCGGTGGTTGGGATCGCGATGGTCTGATCGCGAGAATTCGTCTCGACGACGCCGAACTGCTGGCGCGTCTGACACCCGAGCAGCTCGAGGCAGCCCAGGCCGAACTCACGGTCATCGACCGCCTTGGCAATCATCATCACGGCATTCACGCATTACGGCGACTCACCGACGTGTTGCCCGGGCTACGGCGAGTATCCTGGGCATATCGATTGCCGGGCGTCACGCCCATCATCAGTGGTGTGTATCACGCCGTCAACCGCCGCCGTCGCAAGGATGGGCCGTGCTTGTCTTGTGGGCAGAAGTGGATGCCATCGATGAAGCGGAGCCGCCGGGGAAGAGGATGAAAGAGTCAGATTATCTTGTCTTGTCGGCGTCGGAGGCAGAACAGTTCTGTCGTGATCAACTTGAGCAGCTGGCCGTCCCTGCGAAGGAAATCTCTGATTGCGCAGAGGTGATGCTGGAAGCCAGCCTGCGCGGTGTCGATAGCCACGGAATCGCCCTGGTGGCAACCTTCGCTGAGCGCATCCGCAGTGGCCAGATGCGCCCCGGGCGCAGTCTCTTCGTTCGTCGCGAAGGAGCGACATCCGCCTGGGTCGATGGTCAGCAAGGACTCGGGCCGACGCTGGCGCGCAAGTGTGTCAATCTGGCGATGGGGAAGGCCAAACGCAGTGGGATGGCCGCCGTGTCTCTCGTGGACGGGAACTACCTTGGTGCTCTGGCACCCTACCTGTTGCCCGTTGCGCAAGCGAATCTGTTTGCTCTGGCTGTAGCCAACTCCACACCCAGAGTTGCGCCGTATGGGGGGCGATCCGGATTGCATGGAACCAATCCCATCGCCTGGATTGCACCTGTCGAAGGCGGTGAGCCGCTTCTGTTCGATGCGGCCACGGGGAATGCCGCGGCACGGATCGCTCAGGCTGTCGACGAAGGGCGACCCTTGGCGCCAGGGATTGCGCTGGATGAAGATGGCTGTGAGACGACAGATCCTGCAGCAGCTGCTGCGGGAACGCTGCTTCCCGTTGGTGCGGCACTCGGCTATGGTCTGGGATTGCTCGTCGACGTGCTCAGTGGCGGGCTCGCAGATGCGCCCATTGGCCCACAGATTCCGCCTGTGCGGGACTGGGATTCACCCTACGGCTCGAGCTTTTTCGTATGGGTCGTCGATCCGTCCCGATTTGGCGGTGCCGAAGCGCTGGCGCATCGATGCGCGGCTCTCGTCGACGCTGCGCACGGGGTGCCTGCGGCGGCGGGCCACGACACGGTGTTGGTGCCCGGAGATCGAGCCCGGTCCTGCCGGGCTCAGCGTCTGAAGGAGGGAATTCCGGTGCACCGATTGCATTGGGAAGCGATCCTTAAACGTTTGGATGCCTGCGATCTGAACATTTCCTGCTGGCGCCGATAAGGTATGACCCATGTGATTAATGCTTGCTGGGGAACTTCGCAAACGGTATATTCGCAAACAACTTACGGCATTTTCAGGCAGTAATTGTGGCACTTCTACGCAGTGGTTTTAGCACTTCTACACCATGATTTCCCCTCCTTTCAGCGGCAACTTCTCATGAATACATCTGACCGCCAGGTCGAAGGCGTCACCGTCGAAATCTTCGGTGAGCAGTACCGCATTGGGGGCGACCCCAAGCAGGTGCAACAAGTCGCCGAGTATGTAGATAAGAAGATGGAAGAGGTCGTTGGCTCGCAGAAGGGCCGGATGCCGAAGGCACAGGTGGCGATCCTGGCGGCGATGGAAATCACTGCAGAGCTCTTTCGCGTCATGTCTGAACGCAAGGCTTTCACCGATCGCGCCCACGAAAGTATCGAGCGTCTTACACAGCTCGTCGAAGATCGGGGACGTATCACCAATGAGGCCATCGCCGATGCCGATGCCCGCCTCGAGCAGCGTATCGCCGAACGGCAGGAGGTCGTTGTCCCTGATCGTGTGCGTGAGCGTCAGCAGGTTTCGTCCACGACGATCTCATGATCCACCGGCTCATGCGGCGGCGAATCCTGGTTTCGTGGCTTGTCGCCGGGACGCTGCTGGCAATTGTCACTCTCGGTGGCTGCGCTCCAACACCCGCTTTCATCGAAGACGACTGTCCAGTCTACGAAGACCTCGGCATCCTTCGCGTCAATCCAGCTGGGGCCCTCGATCGACATCTTCGCCTGCAGGCAGCGTTTAAGGTCTGTCCTCCTGAAGAAGGATTGGCCGAAATCACTCGCAAGCGGATCGAGTTGAAGCACCACGCGATCAGCATGCTAAGTGCCCAGACGTTGGAGCAGATGGAGCATCCCCTGCGCGCTGAGCATCTACGTGAGAAGTTGCTGCTGATGGTCAATGAACACGTGTTGAAAAAAAGCGAGGTGACAGACGTCTTCATCACCGAGCTAGAGCTGGAATAAATCGCGCCGGCTCTATCCCTGAAGTCCTTCCTGCGCTCTATCACATAACTCCACCGCCTGATCACGCGATTCGCTCTCAGCAATGATGCGAACGACGGGTTCCGTATTGGATGGTCGTAGATGAATCCACGGACAACGTCGTGGGCCATCGATGTAGAGCTTCACGCCATCCTCAACGGGGTGTCGCTCGGCAGACGGATACGCCTCCAATAGTCGTCGAATCGCCCGCTGCTGGTCCTGTACATCGACGTCACTGACCTTGCGTTTTTCGATGACGTATCTGGGTAAGCGGCCGACCATCCTGTACAGGGGCTGTCTTGAGCGAGCCATCGCCTCCAGGACAAGTGCCATTCCTACCGCCGCGTCCCGCCCTGGGTCGACGGTTGGTAGGATAACGCCGCCATTGCCCTCGCCTCCAATCACCGCACCCTCAGCGATCATCGCGTCCATCACATTTACCTCACCCACCGGCGTGAGTATCACCGGACAGCCATTCGCCGTAGCTGCATCACTAACAACCTGCGATGTGGAAAGGGTGGTCACCACCGGACCACGCTCACGTGCCGTCACGGACTGCACGGCCAAGGCCAGCGTCAGGTCTTCTCCCAGGGGCTCGCCGTCGGCTCCGACAAGGGCGACACGATCGGCATCGGGGTCGATCGCAAAGCCGATGTGGCAATCAGCGTCGGTCACCTTGCGCCCAAGATCGATCAGATTTTCAGGGATCGGCTCCGGGTCATGGGCAAACTCACCGTTGGGTTCGGCGTGAATCAGATGAGCTTCGACTCCCAACAGATCCAGAAGTTGCTTCGCATAGATTGCCCCGGCGCCATTGCAGGGGTCCACTGCGGCGCGCAGTCGCGCACCGCGAATGAGATCTACGTCGATCGCTGCCAGCAATCGTTCAAAATGCCTCTTTCTCACCGTATCAGAGTCAACCGACTCCGAAGTACCTGGTGCCGGCGCGGTACGCACGCGGCTTTCGTGGTAGGCGGACTCCACCAGCGCGCCGTCGTGGGCATTCAGGAAGATCCCATCTGCACGGATCAGTTTGAGCCCATTCCAGGGCGTCGGATTGTGGCTCGCAGTCAGGATGAGAGCCCCTTGAGCTTTGAGCTCGAGAACCATCAGTTTCGCCACGGGTGTCGCACAGATACCCAAATCGATTACGTGACAACCTGCTGCTTGCAGGGCGGTGCTCACGAGTCGGCCGTATGCCTCGCCCGAGGGCCGCGTATCCCGTGCAATCACCACGCGCGCGGCTTGGGGTAACCATGTGGCAAAGGCATCCGCAAAACGCTGGATCGTTTCGTCTGTCAGTGATTGTCCGACAATGCCGCGGATACCGGATACAGAGACAATCAATGGCGCTTCAGTCATCTGATGGCTCCGTGGCATGGATGGTGAGGAGCATATCTCGATCGACGGCAAGAACTTGCGCGGCGCTACCATTGCGGACACCGATTTCCAACAGGCCAGAGCTGCCGATCAGTGCGAGTAGTTCACCTGGGGGGGCATCCGTGTAGGTCGAGGAGATGGTTGAGATGCTCGCGTCACCAAGCTTGATCGTGTACAGGCGGCCCAATCGCTCTAGTTCTGAGACGCCAACATTGCTGATCAAGTTGCCAAAATGATCGATGTGCACGATGCGTCCCGTGATGGTTCCGTCGAGGAAATGACATGAAGCCATGGGCAATCTGATCGGGTCTTCGATCTGGCGCCCCGTCATGTTGATGTCGAGTCCCCTGGCCAGATGTGCGGCGACGGGGGCAAATACATCGCGACCGTGGAATGTGGGGCTCACAGGCTGGCGGTGTAGCTCGTGGTTGGTCAGCTCATGGATTCGAATCTGTGGCAGATTCAAGACATGACTAAACAAGCCGTTGTCGGGGCCCACCCATCGATGACGACCATCATCGATGGCGATGGCCCGTCGCTTTCCGCCGACGCCCGGGTCGACGACGGCGAGATGTACTGTGCCCAAAGGGAAGGTTGGTGTGCCATGTCGCAGAGTATGACTGCCCGCCGCAATATCTTGTGGAGCGATTTCGTGCGTGATATCCACGAGGGTTAAGGCGTCATCGATTTCGAGTAGTGCACCCTTCATGGCACCCACGTACGAATCGCGGATGCCGAAATCCGATGTCAGGGTAACGATCGGCATAGGCAGGATTCAGCCAGTGGTGCCGTCGCCAGCGTCCGTACCGGTGTCACCCGTGTCGGTGCCGGTGTCGGTTCCCGTATCGGCTCCGTCATCGCCGGTATCCGCACCTGCATCTGTCGCCTCCCCACCGGCATCGCCCGTATCGCCCGCGTCGCCTGTATCCCCGGTCTCGCCACCCGTGTCGCCAGTATCTCCGGTATCTCCGGTATCTCCGGTATCTCCGGTATCTCCGGTATCATCAACTGGATCGTCCGGATTCGCGTCGCCCTCATCGGGCTGTAGATCCTCTAAGTCGACGGCAAGACGCAAATCGATGCTGACCCTGGTCGTGTCATCTGTGACGATGGTGATGTTCGTCTGCGTACCCGTGAGGATGAGTCGGCCATCGAGATCGAATCCCTCAATTGTCAGCGTCACGCCTGATCCAGGCGACAGGGCACCGATGGTCAGTAGGGCAGGGCCCAGGGGCGTCTCGTATGTGAGTTCCTTGATAATCGTGGGGGCATTCGGCACGTCCAGGCGGGCGACGAGACTGTCCACAACCGTCGCCAGAGGTTTGGGCAAGGGAACAGATAGAGTGAGGGCCGCCTCTTCGTCGTCAGGGGCCGACGAGGATGGGTCGAGTGGATTGTTACGTTCAATGCTGCTACAGCCCACTGCAAGGAAAAGGCCGCAAAGCAGAACAGGTAGCGATTTATAGGGCAAGGCGTTCCTCATGGTGTGTCTCATCTGTCCGGCAAGTATACGATGGCAACAGACCCTCTACCATAGAATCGGCACACCGGCTACATTGCTTGATACTCTCACCGCCTACTGTATCGTAGGTCGGTCTGTTTTCATACCTAAAGAAATCGAATCTATCCAACGATGGCAGCACAACTGCGCTGTCCCTGTCTACTCCTCGTCCTGCTGAGCCTGGGTTCCTCTTGCGCCTTCCTGGGGCAAGGTTCACCCGGGTTGGATGGTCCGCCGCGACTGACGGCTTCCTTCGACAGCGGCAGCGCCAGTGCCCGACTGCAGTGGCATCGGGTGCGAGGGCATGATTTTCTGCGCTACCAGATCGAACGCAGTCATGTGGACGCTTTCGATCCCACTTTCGAGGTCCTGGGGAAATTGGTTGATCCAAAGGACACGACCTTCGTCGATGAGGGGATCACGGCGGATCGTAGGTATCGGTATCGTGTGCAGGCCTATTATGCTGTTGGCAAGGATCGCGACAAGGAAGCTTTCCTGGAAAGCGAACTGGTTGAAGGAGGTATCCACCCCTTCGATGAAGCCTGGGCGTTGCCACCGGGCTTTCTGCCGACACGCGTGCTGGCCGCAGGGGACGTGGTCAATGTCCTTGGCGCGGGTGCAGGATATGTCGCCCGGTTCGATCTCGATGGGCGCGAGGTGGGCAGGTGGCGTTTCACCTCCGGGCTGAATGCCTGCCTGGAGACAGCGACCCTCGATGGCCCTGCGGCGGCACTCGGTTCAGATGGAAGTCTGTTCGTCGTCCACAACGTCTTTGAGGAAGGCAGTGCACCTCTGCCACGCTGGACCAAATTTGATCCCAAAGGACAGTTGCTTTGGACGAAGCCATTGGAAGCGGTTTTTGTCCGCCATATTGTCATCGACGAGGGACGCGTCTTCATCGAGAGTGTGAGCCAACTCCAGCAATTCGACGAAGAAGGGGAATTCGTCGCACGATTTCCGGTCCCACCACTTATGGTATCAAGTCTGCGTTGGTGGAAAGGTGCCCTGGCTGCCCTTGTCGAGCCACTGGGATTCGACAGTTCAGGTTGGCAGGCGCCGCGGCTGGTGACCTATACGAGCTTTGAGCGACAGCAAGCACAGTCGGTGTTAGGGCGAGATCCCCTGTCTGAGGAGGATCGTGGCGCTGGTCTCCTGCGGCGCCCAAGCGACTTCGCCGTGGATGATGTGGGTGGCCGGATCTTCGTTGTCAATGCCGGACACCATCGGGTCGAGGTCTTCAGAGGATCGCGGTTTCTTACGCGCTGGGGGCAGGAAGGCCAGGAGCGCAATGGAGATTTTCAGTTCCGCGGCAAGGCGTGGGTAGTTGATGATCTGACGTCCGGCACACGACATCAACGTGAGGTCGTCGCTGGTGGCATCGCTCTGGATCAGCATGGCTCAATCTATGTTGCTGATACCTTCAACAATCGAATTCAGAAATTCGCTCCCTGAGGCCAGGAAACGACGTAGCGTTCCATGTTCCGTCTCCTACAACAATCCGTATGGTCAGCGGCCCTGCTGGCGACACTCTTCGCCGCATCGCTCGAGGCAAAGACACGCTACAATGTCTGGGCGAAAGAGAAGATCCGTTACAACTACGAGCGGGTGCAGACGGATCCCTACAATGCTGAACTGAGGGTGTTGCTGGGCAACGCGTATTTCGCCGATGGTGACTTGATACGGGCTTTGGCCCAGATCGAACAAGCGATCGAATTGGATTCGGCGTATGCAGAGGCACACTGCAATCTGGCCATTGTTCTACAGGCTCAATCAAGGGCGACGGATGCAGAGGCCTCCTACCGGCGAGCGTTAGATCTCGACTCGACTCTCGTCGACGCGATGGCGGGTCTCGGTACGCTCTTGTGCAGAAGATTGCAGCACGGAGAGGGCATCGACTATCTGGCGAAGACGCTCGAATTCGATGCTCGACGCGACGACGCCCGATTTAATCTTGGTGTCGCCTATCACCGCGTAGGTGACTATCGACGCGCCGTGGAGCAGCTGGAGACCCTGCGCGCTCGGCACTTCGAGTTCCCCGGTTCAGATCGTGCTTTGAGCCAGGCATACTTTGCCCGCGGACTGGTTCTCTTTGATGCAAAGCTACCGACTGAGGCGATCACGTTTTTCGACAAAGCAACTGCACTGCGAGAGCACGCTGACGTGCACTATGCTGCGGGGCTGGCACACATGAGATTGGCAGATCTGCCTGCGGCAGAGACCGCCTTTGCCCGTGCCATCGAGATGGAAACAGATCATGTGCCCGCTTTACACAATCTTGCCGTCATCTACGAGCAAACAGGGCGCCTCGAATTGGCGACACCCCTGCTCCATCGAGTGGTCGAGTTGACGCCGCATCTGGCCACGATCGATGCGGCTCGCAATGCCTCGTATGATGAGACGATTCTGCTGGAGTGAGCGGTCTCCTGGCCGCCCCAAGCGCCTGTGACACAAGGGGAAGCGCGTTGACTTTGACAGGGGGGGCACCTACATTGACAGGCTGAAATTCAGCACCAACCTCCCACATTGGGGCCGCATGGCTAAAGAAGAATCTATTGAGGTACAAGCGACTGTGAAGGAGGCGTTGCCCAACGGCTTCTTCAAGGTCGAGATGGAGAACGGACACGAAGTCCTGGCTCACATCTCTGGTAAGATGCGAAAGTATTACATCCGGGTTCTGCCCGGTGACCAGGTCACGGTTGCCCTGTCGCCGTACGATCTGACCCGCGGTCGTATCACGTTTCGCAATCGCTGACTGCCTCGAAAACACTGCTACCTCGAAGTACTGCTGCATCGAATACTGATTATCGAAGTCACTGGCCGGTGAGGCCTGCCGGTGCTGTAGCTTGTCTGAGGGGGGAGATCGCTCTCTTCCTTTCGCAGAGGCACGCCATTCGAAGCGCTGCCCGTCCCATCTCCACTCTCTCTACCGACTGACGAACCTATGGGGAAGAAGCGCTCGTGGCCCTTTGCCGAAGCGACGCAGATCCATCAGCGACGATCGCGGCGAGGAGAGTCCAACGACAAGCCAGTACTTTACCAGACCGGATATGGGCCCAGCGGATTGCCACATATTGGCACTTTCGCTGAGGTCGCACGGTCTAGCTTTGTACGCACCGCCTATGAGAGGCTGACGGGTGAGGCCACTCGCCTGCAGGCATTCTCAGATGATATGGATGGGTTGGTCAAAGTCCCGGGCAATATCCCGGACGGCGATCGACTGCTGCGGCCACATCTCGGCAAGCCTCTCAGCGTGATTCCCGATCCCTTCGGTTGTTGTGACAGCTTTGCAGCCCACAACAACAGCAAATTGCAGCAATTTCTCGATGCGTATGGCTTTGACTACGAGTTCAAGAGTTCTCGTCAGGCCTACGAAGATGGTGAGTTCGACGAAGGACTCATCGTCCTACTGCAGAAGGTCGATGAGGTTCTGCAGGTCATTTTGCCAACCCTGCGCGAAGAGAATCGCGACGGCTGGTCGCCCTTTTTTCCAATCTGTCCCGCCTGTGGCTCAGTCTACGCTACACGCGTCACCGGCTATCATCCAGAGCGGGAGAGCCTGTCTTTCGCATGCGATCGACAGGCAGACGGATTCCAAGGGTGCTCAGAGTCGGGTGAACTTTCCATCCGTGGTGGAAATGTAAAAGTGGGTTGGAAGGTCGACTGGGCTCTGCGCTGGTTCACATATGATGTGGACTACGAGATGTCAGGAAAAGACCTGATCGATTCGGTCAAGTTGTCGAGTCGCATTGTTCGCGTGATGGGCAAGCAACCGCCGGTAACGATGATCTATGAGCTTTTTCTCGACGAGGAGGGCAAGAAGATCTCCAAGAGCGTCGGCAAAGGACTTAGCGTCGATCACTGGGTCGATTTCGCGCCCATCGAGTCTCTGCTCTACTACATCCTGCAGAATCCGCAGCGAGCGAAGCGACTCTACTGGGATGTTGTGCCAAAAGCGGTAGATGACTATCTCGAGGCACTGCGTCGTTGGCCCCAAGTGCCTGAGGATGAGCGCGAAGACAGTGATCTCTGGCACATTTTTGCAGGTGCCAGCGACGTGCCGAGCTACAACGCCGGGGTGAACTTCACCGTCGTCAACAACCTTATCTCGGCTTTAGGCAGCGATGATAAAGATCTGCTGCGCGACTTTCTCCTGCGCTATGATCCCGCCATCGGAGACTTTCCTGATGTGCTGGATAATCTGGTGCACAAGGGTCTGAACTACTATCGCGAGCAGGTTCTTCCTGATAAGGTCTATCGTGATCCGACCGCCGAAGAGAGGGGCCTCCTGCTGCAGGTATGCGACAGGCTGGAAGCGAGCGAGATCTCCGGAGAGGATGCCGAGAAGCGGCTGCAAAGTATTCCTTTTGATGTTGCCAAGGAAGCCGGGATCGAACCACGTTCGTTGTTCACGAGTTTCTATGAAGTGGTGCTCGGGCAGGAGCGCGGGCCACGTTTTGGAACATTCGTGCAACTCGTCGGCAAGGAGCGCGTACTTCAAATGCTGCGAGAGAAGGTCGGTTGATCCGACCTCACTGAAGGACGATACCTTAGGCGGCTCGGTGGGATTTCCTGCCGAGCCGTTATTTTTTGGCCCTGAGCCAGGCGTCGTATTCCTTCTGCCCCTCTGCATTGAGAGGGTAGTATTTCTCAATGTCACCCGTCTCTTCCAGTTTCTGTCGCTCGAAGGTCTCCCGTCCTTCTCGCTTGCTACAGTATTCGATGACCTGAGGCGCCAGTTTGGGCGGTACGACAACGACGCCATCGTCATCTCCGACGATGATGTCGCCAGGAAATACCAATGCTCCCCCGCAGGCGATGGGGACATTGTAATCCCAGGGATACATTTCAAAATGGCCGGCATTGTGTGGGGTGCCGCCGCGGAGAAATAGTGGCAGGCCAATCTCGCGGGCTTGCGGCAAGTCACGTATACATCCATCGACGACGAGGCCGCGAGCGCCCTTGGCGTGAATCGCCGTCATCAGCATTTCGCCCAGACAGCCAGTCTGCATATTGGCCCGCGCGTCGACGACGAGCACATCGCCATCCTGGACGGCAATGACTGCCGACCACAGGGCTGACCGTTTCTCCTGGCTCTCCTCTGCATGTCCTTCAACAATGTCTTCGCGTTTGGGCATGAAATTCAGCGTCACAGCGGTGCCTACGGTTTTGGCACCCATCGTGAAGGGAGCCGGGCCGCATACAAAGGCTCGTAGTACGCCACAGACTTCCCGCAAGGCGGAACTGATCGTCGCCGTACCGAATTCCTGGAAAGGTTCGAGCAGGTCAGAGGTCATGGCGCACGATCGATCATAACTCGGCCAGGGCGTCATCGATGATCTGCTTCAGACGCGCGGTCTCCGTCTTGAAATTCCATCCCGCCGCAAGCAAGGGCTCCTGCGTCACAAATTCGACACAGATCACACCGTCGTAGGCGTCGGCCGCCAGTTTTCGTATGAGGCGCGGAAAGTCAATGCTGCCTTCATCCGGTCGTGCCTGGAACGAATCGGGAGACGATTGCTTGGCGTGGAAGTGTCGCGCATGGGGATGCAATATCTCGATCTGCTCGTGGCCAAGACCCAACTGTACCTGGTGAGCATAGTCGACGGTCAGCCCAAGTCCCGGTACCGCTTCGACGAGTCGGATCGCGTCGGCTGGTTGTTCGGCGATCGAACCGATACAGGGCTCGATATTGCATTGTAGCTGTCTATGTGCGGCGACATCTACCATGAACCGTAGCTCCTCCACAGACAGATCGAAGGCTTCCAGAGGTGACTGGCCTTCCTCCTCATGTATATGTCCGGGAATCATCATCACGCTCTCGAAGCCCGCCTTCTGAGCAAAACTGGTGATTCCATCGTACATACTGCGGGTCCAACTGCGCGTTTGCGGGTCGGGATGATTGATGGGATGGCCGAAGTGCATGATGAACAGTTCGGACACAGCGATGCCATGTTCATCCAGGACCCGACGCAACCGGTCGGCTTGACCGTCGGCATCGTCTACGGCCTCTTGCGGCAGGATCTGGTGATAGTTGCTCCAGCCGGCACCGACATCCACCAGATCAAAGCCGAGGTTGGCAACAACGGGTGCCGCCTCCTCTATGGTCAGGTCGCCAAAACTGAAGGTTGCGCCTGCAACACGAGTCATGAGTGCCTAACAGTCGAGGGTATGGTCGCGTTCCCATTGGCTCAGATCCGTGGCGTAGGCATTCCATTCAGCGGTCTTCAGCTTCACGAATGCCGACACGGTCTCTGAACCAAGAGACTTGGCGATGGTCTGGTTGGTTTCCAATTCGCGCAGGGCGTCCAGCAAATTGAGAGGGAGTCGTTCTGCGTCAGCCGCCTTTTCAGGTTCGGCGTAGACATTGATGTCGAGTCGCTTGCCAGGATCTCGTTGTTTCTCGATTCCATCCAGGCCGGCGGCACCGATGACAGTGGGTAACAGATATGGATTTGCGGAGCCATCAGCAAGCCGCAGTTCGAAGCGGCCTGCATCTGGTATGCGCACCATGTGGGTCCGATTGTTGCCACTGTAGGTCACCAGATTGGGCGCCCATGT
>Ga0233434_1001289_pt1 | contig 25169 bp, 22 predicted proteins | sample SI_122_August201_4_FD_182738 | JGI IMG/M metagenome (GOLD analysis project Ga0233434, IMG submission 182738) | Seawater microbial communities from Saanich Inlet, British Columbia, Canada - SI_122_August2016_120_MG | ecosystem: Environmental > Aquatic > Marine > Inlet | place: Canada: British...
AACAGGGCAGTGGGAGGGCGTAAAAATTGTATCTTCTTCTTTGGGTAATCTTAAAATTAGTACATTAAGATAACTTCCTACCAACGCTCCAAATGTAAAAAAAAAAACTGTTAGCATTAGTTTAGATCCTTTCTTTTAAATACTACTGAAGTAATAAAGCAGATTAATGTTATATAAACTAATATATATAGAAGACCAGAAAACAGATAACTTTGTGAAATTTCCTTACCATAAAGAAGATGATCTTTAATATTTATCTTCACAAGATCAGGAATAATATATCCGACTTTTTCCACAAACCAATAGAGACCCGAATTATGTTTTACAAAGTTTAAATCAAGTAGGTTAGGGACAGCATGGCCAAAAATCAAAATACTAATACCGTAAAGTGTTGCAGCAATATTAGTTGTAATGATTGAAAATAATATAACAAACGCCAAGATTAGAATGCCCTCAAGGTACGTAAATACGACTGCCCAAGGAATTAATGGATCAAAACTTCCACCATACATAAAAAAGGTAAAAAGAGTTTGAAGCGCTAAAATGAGATTAATCGCTAATACACAAAATGCTAGTCCGAAAAATTTCCCCAGATAAAACTCTGTCCTTGATACTGGGCGAGAAAGAATCATATAAAGGGTTCTATTTTCTACCTCCGCTTGTAAAACACGCACTCCCAAGAAAAGACAAATCACGATATTAGCAAGACTTATAAGCCCCATTCCAAAGTCTAACGCCACTTTTTTTGGTGCTCCATAACTTAATTCAACGCCAACATAAGATAAGATCGCGAGTGCAAGTCCGATAAAAAAAGCTATTAAAAAGATTTGGCCACTAACAAGGTCTTTTATTGTTGCTCTACTGACAAGCATAACTTTATTTGGACGAATCATAGATAATCTCCATAAGAAATCTCTTCGAGTTTAGGCCTGATTGGATTAACAGAGACTACCTCTATGTTTTTATCAACGATCTCCTTTAAAACCTCTTGCTTTAAATTTATATCAAATTTTCCGCGATAGTGATCACCATTTTGAAAAAATTTATCTGAGTACTTTTCAGGAAGAGCATTTACAATGAACTCAACTTCAGTTGTTACTTCTGAATAGAAGTCCTCTAGAGGACTATCTTTTATTTTTTTCCCCTGATCAATAAGGAGGATATTATCACTAATTTCTTCAAGGTCTGGAACAATATGAGAACTAAAAAAGATCGTTTTTCCCGCGTTTTTTTCTCTAATGATCGCCTCTTTTAACTCTTTTCGTCCAATTGGATCAAGTCCAGATAAAGGCTCATCCATAATGATTAAGCGAGGATCATGAATTACTGAGGATATAAATCCAATTCTTTGAAGCATTCCTTTTGAGTACCCCCGTATTTTTCGATCAATGGCATGATCGATTTTTAGCGTTTGGGCAAGATCATTGAATCTGGATTGGTAGTTTTTTAGCTTTTTATCATTAAGACTTAAAAGATAGCCGACAAATTCTTTTCCGGTAAGGTTTGGGTAAAAATAAGGCCGCTCTGGCAAGTACCCAATTTGAGACTTAACCTGGGATAAATTTTTCCCAAGTGCTTTTGAGAATTCGACACTGCCGGAGGTTGGTTTAATTAAATCAAGAAGAATTTTTATTGACGTTGTTTTTCCTGCACCATTTCGGCCAAGAAACCCTGTTACCTTATTTTCCTCTAAAGAAAAAGATAAGTTCTCTAGCGCAAACTTTTTTTTCTTCCAGAAATCTTCTTGAAAGGTTTTTGTTACATCTTTAAAAATAATCATAATTAAATATAATAGTTAATTATGACGAAAAATAAAACATTTCTATTCTTATTTTTAAATACACTTGTAATTACTGGTCTAATCAGTATTAGCTCAAATATTAAAAACACTATCAAACTTCCCGAATTAAAAATTGATCCCGAACTAGATGAGATCAATTTCCATGAAGATTTTTATAAAGTTATAAACCTAGGTCAAAAAAGAATGATCAGTAGTCTATTATGGACTCACACTCTTTTATTTGGTGATCTTGAACATATAAAAGAAAAAAATAGTTTTTCTTGGATGTATTACAGATTTAATGGAATTTCTCTAATTGATCCAATGTTTTATGAAAATTATTTTCTTGGTGGTCAATACATTGGCGTGGTCAAAGACGATGTCATGGGTTCTACAAAATTATTTAAAAGAGGAATAAGTAAGTTCCCCATAGATATCGAACTTAATTTTAACCTAGGGTTTAATTATCTTTTTTACACAAAAGAAGTTGATAAAGGCCTTGTGTACTGGAAGAAAATTTTAGCGATGGATAATATTTCTGAGAAAAAACCGTTACTCCCAATAAAAATAATCAGCTTTTTAAAAAACAGAGATGATAAGCAATGGAGCCTAAATATATTAAAAGATTTGGCAGAAAAAAATATAGGCACCCCCATTGGGGATGCCTATAAAAAAAAGATTTTCAAATTAAAATCTAATAACCAGCTTGTTGAGTAACCAATTGCTTGTTTTGATCAATTGTGAATCCAGCGTAGTTGTCAGCAGCTGAAGTTGATACGATGCCATAAGCACCAGCTAGAAAAGTTGCTCCCCCTGCGGCTGTATTGTCTACTTTAAGAAGTGCAGCAGTCATGCTTGTCGGTGAACCAGTAAAGTCAGCATTAGCATCTGCTAAGCCAGTAGTATCCTCATTTGCTCTTTTTGTAGCAGCGTATGAGGCGGTATTGTCACTCAAACATCCTGCAGCTTTAGGGTCAGCAGTGCCCAGTTTGGTCCCAAAGCCAAATGCAAAGTAATTTGACCCAGCTGGAGGTTGTGCAACACCCATAAATTTTATACAAGTATTGAACTCCATAAAATCATTTTGATAAGCTGTTTGCGCAGTAAAAATGTTGGAAAGAGCAAGCTTCGCTTCACTAGTTTTAGCTTTTGCTTGGTAACTTCTAAAATTAGGTATGGCCACCGCAGAAAGAATTCCAATAATCGCTACAACGACCATTAGTTCAACCAGCGTAAAGCCTGAGTTATTGTTTTTTAATTTCATAAGACGTTCTCCTTTTTAAAAAAACATAATTTTAAATATTTTAACATAGATTCAATTTTGGAATATAATTCTTAAGGTCCAACAAAATGTGTTTAAGTCCCACCAGCGCTCATAAAAATAGGTAAATACATCGCAATCATTACAAACGCTACGGCTCCTCCGAGAAACACAATGATTAAAGGCTCAATCATTTTTGTCATTCCTCCAATTAACTCATCAACCTCCTCATCAAAAACAGTTGCTACTTTTAATAGCATCTGATCAAGGTTTCCTGTTGATTCGCCAACAGTGATCATTTGGGAAACCATATCGGGAAAATAATCTATTCGATTTAGAGGTTCAGAAATATTTTTTCCTTTTATTACTTGAGATCTAATAAAATTAATATCTTTTGCAATCACTGAGTTATCAATTGTATCTATGCAAATTTCGAGGCTATCAATTAAGCTCACCCCAGAACTAAGCATAGTGGCCAAAGTTCTACTAAAACTTGCTAAATTTCCTTTAATTATAATGCCTCCAAAAACAGGCAATTTCATCATAAACTTATCAAAAAGAGTCTTCCCGTGAGGTGTTGAAATAAATGCTTTAATAGCAATAATCAAAGCAAAAAACCCAGGAACCATATAAATAGTGTAATTTTGGAAAAACTCACTTGTATCAATGACAACTTGAGTTACCCAAGGTGTTTCTTGACCAGTGTCTGCAAGCATTCCTTGAAACTGAGGAACAACAAAAGTCATTAATCCCCAAATAACACCAATACCAACCATTAAAACAATTGCGGGGTAACTCATAGCACTTTTAATTTGCGCTTTAGTTTTCTCTGCTTTATCTAAATGCTCCGCAAGCTTTGTAAGAATTATATCTAGAATCCCTCCAGCTTCACCGGCCTTAACTAAATTACAATAAAGTTTCGAAAACCCTTGTTGCCTAGACAATGCTTCTGCAATAGTTTTACCTTCACCAACTTCACTAGCAACCGTTTTTACAGAATGTTTCAAAACAGGGTTTTTTTGGTTTTTATATAAAATCTCTAATGCTTGGAGTATTGGAACTCCCGCATTAATAAGTGTGGCAAGTTGCCGAGTGAATTGCATTAAATCTTTTTGGGTAAATGGCTTGGCGAGACCTGCATTTACCATTGCCTCACCGAGATCAAACTCTAATATACTTGGTGCAATAACCCGCTTGGCTCGAATACCTTTTTTCCTTAAAGCTCGCCTGGCTTCTTGCTGAGTACTAGCTTGAATTTCTCCTCTGGCTTTTTTCCCGTCACGGTTTAGGCCTTCCCACTTAAACTTTGGCATCTACCTTCTCTTTTTAGTAATTCCTAACATTTTTTCAAGCTCTTCAGGATTCGTTGTAAAAGTAAGAGCAGTTTCATTATCTATTAAACCCTTTTCCGCAAAAGACTTTAAGCATTGATTCATGGTAATCATTCCCGTTTGATCTTGTCCTACCTGCATTTGAGAATAAACTTGATGAATCTTATCCTCTCTTACTAAATTTCTAATGGCCGGTGTAGGAATTAACACCTCAACCCCAGCGACACGCCCCTTGCCAAAAGATTTTGGAATAAGTTGTTGAGCAACAACTCCTTGGAGAACGAAACTCAAAAGCGTTCTAATTTGGTCTTGTTGATCACTCGGAAAAACGTTGATAATTCTGTTTATTGTTTGCACACAGGAATTAGTATGGAGTGTTCCAAAAACCAAATGCCCTGTTTCAGCGATTTCAAGGGCAGCCTCAATAGTTTCTTTATCTCTAAGTTCCCCAATTAAAACGATATCCGGATCCTGTCTTAAAAGTGATTTAAGCGCACGATGGAAATCTAAACTGTCACTACCAATTTCTCTTTGATTAACAATACACATCTTATGTTGGTGAACAAATTCGATAGGATCTTCAAGCGTTAAAATATGTCCCGCTTGATTTTGGTTTAAACGATCAAGCATCGCAGCAAGTGTCGTAGATTTACCAGAACCAGTTGGTCCTGTTACGAGAATTAATCCATTTGTAACACCCGTCATATCCATTAAAACCTGTGGAAGGTTTAATGCTTTAAAGTCGGGGATAACACTTGGGATTTGGCGAAAAACGGCCGCGACAGCACCCTTTGAATAAAAAACATTTGCTCTAAACCTTGCAAGGCCTTTAATTCCAAAAGAAAAATCCAGTTCCATGTTTTTTTCAAATTCATTTTTTTGCTCTTCTGTTAAAATTTGATAAATAAGTCTTTTAGTATCATCCGGAGTAAGAGGAGGTGTTTTAATTTTTGTAATTGAACCACTAACTCTAATGCACGGTGAATTACCGTTGGTAATATGTAAATCGGAGGCGTTATTTTCAACCATCGATTTAAAAAGTTGTTGAACCTTTAAATCAGGAGCACCCGTTGCTGCTCTTGTTCTAGTTAATTCGCTTGCTTGTTTTTTTGCTTCACTCATAAATTCACCTAAAACTTATCACTACTTGAGTTTGAGACTGCTTCATCTAAAGTAGTTAAGCCTTTGGCCACCTTAGATAATGCACTCATCCTTAAAGTTTTCATCCCATCTTTAATCGCTTGTTTTTTAATTTCATCACTGGATCCTCCCTTGAGAATGATCTCTCGAAGAGCTTGAGTCATGGCCATCACTTCATAAATCGCAACACGACCTTTATAACCTGTACCGTTACAACTACCGCAACCTTTACCTTTATAAACTTTTATCTTTTTTGCCGACTGCTCAGTAATTCCGCATGCTACTAACTCTTCAACCGAAACCGGATCTTCTACTTTGCAATCTATACAAATTCTTCGACATAAACGTTGGGCAACGATGACATTTACTGCGGCAGTAACTAGAAAACTCTCAACTCCCATATTTAAAAGTCTGGTTATCGTCGCTGGAGCATCATTGGTATGAAGAGTTGATAAAACCATATGCCCTGTCAGCGCCGCCTCAATGGCAATTTCTCCGGTTTCATAATCTCTGATTTCCCCAACCATGATGATATCTGGGTCTTGCCGTAAAAATGCCTTTAGAGCCGAAGCAAAGGTAAGACCGACTTCTTTTCGAACATTAACCTGGTTTATACCTTGAAGGTTAAATTCACATGGCTCCTCTGCAGTGGAGATATTTTTACCAACTGTATTTAATTCCGCGAGAGCAGAATAAAGAGTTGTTGTCTTTCCCGACCCAGTTGGCCCAGTGACTAAGCACATACCAAAAGGACGATGAATGCCTTCTTGAAAAACATCAAGCTGTTTTTTTTCAAAACCAAGCTTCGTCATATCAAGTTCAAGGTTTGAGCTATCAAGAAGCCTTAAGCAAACTTTTTCACCAAAAAGGGTAGGAAGACTACTAACCCTGTAGTCTATTGGCTTACCGCCAATCTCTAGCTTTATCCTTCCATCTTGAGGTTTTCTTTTTTCAGCAATATCCATCTGCGAAAGAATTTTCATTCTACTAACAATCGCTGGTACAAGTTTGGCGTTAGGCCTAGATATTTCTTGTAAGGTTCCATCGATCCTAAACCTAATTCTAAAGATGTGCTCATATGGCTCTACGTGAATATCACTAGCTTTTTTAATAAAAGCTTCGGCCAATATTTTATTAACCAATCGAATAACATCATCACCAATATCTTTGTCTGCGGGCGAGTCATCTGTAACATTTTCAGTTCTGACCTCTCTAATACTATCTAGAATATCGTCAATACTGTCAGATAAACGATTGTAAAGAAGTTTCCAACTATCGATATTTGTAAGAATCAACTCAACATTGTGCTGAAATAATGTTTGAAGCTCTCCTTTAATATTTTCCAAAGAAGGATCATAGACAGCAATGCTTACGGCTTTTGCCGTTTTTTGTATTGGGATAACTCTAAATTTAATTGCGTCGGATTTTTTAACAAGAGATAAAACATTATCTCCAATTTTCGCTTTAGAGAGGTCAATGTATGTCATTGAATATTTATCAGCCAAAAGCTTTGCAAACTTAACATCATCAAAGAAATCGAACTTCAGAAGTTCTAACTCAGTAACAGTGTGTCGGTCTTTATTAGTCAACAGTTCACGAATATCCTTAATAGGAATCATCCCTGTTTTGCTAATAACGTCCGCAAATTCTTTTCTGAACATATAAAACCTCAGTAACTTATCGGTTTTACATGATTTTCATTAATTATTTTATTCCCCAAAACTCCAAGGCATATTTAGCCTGTAAAAAAAGAAGTTCAATACCATCAATATATTTTATCGAAGTGGAGACACTCAAGTGTTTATCGGGATCGACATTATAGTTTAAGTCCCAAAACTTTATTAGGTTTTCATCAACAGACCCAGTGAAGTTGTAATCTTTGTGACAAGTATTTATTATCATATATTTTTTTTGAATATCATCAAAACAATATTTATTTTCATCTAAATTTTTCAGACGACGACTTCGAACAATATAATCTTCACCTTTACTCGATAAAATATATTGGAGCACCCGCGACATCGCACCGTCTCCTAGAATGAAAAATTTAATATCTTTATCAAAAAAAGAATCTAAAATCTCAAGACAAGCGAGATAGTCAGTATTTGTTCCAAAGTACTCGTTACACACTTTCTTAATACAATTAACGGCTCTAATTTCAGCAATATTACTTTCTACTTCTAAATCATTTAAAAAATAATCTTTATAGGGTGCCGTAATAGAAAAACCTGAAACAGTTAAAAAAATAGTATCTAGGCTTGGAATATCCTCGCTATTTTTAAAGTCAAAGAGGTGATAATTAATTTCTCTAGCTAATAGCTTTTCATACATTTCTTTAGATCGACTCTTTTGAATATTTTTCCCAAGAAGACCTAGACTTAACATTTAAAGCTATCCTTCGTTTTTGCAACATCTTTTGAAATCTGATCAATTAATTCATTTACAGAGGTAAATTTTTTTTCATCACGAATGAAGTCAATAAATTCAACCTTAATGGTTTCACCATAAATATCATCATCAAAGTCGAATATATTGGTCTCAACAATGGTATTTTTATCATCTTTAAAAGTAGGGTTGACTCCTACGTTCGTAATACTTTGGTAAACCATTTCACCTAACGTTGTCTTTGTTTTATAGACACCATTTTTTGGAATAATCCTTGAGCTGTCACACAAGATATTTGCGGTGGGAAATCCAATTTTTTTCCCTCTTCCTTGACCCTTGACGATTGATCCTGAAACATAAAAATTTCTCCCAAGGTAACCGTTAGCTTTTTTCATTTCGCCATTGCTAATTGAATTTCGAATATCAGTACTTGAGAAACGAACACCCTTATCGTCATGGATTTCACTTTCAAGATACACATCAATATTTTTCCCTGACGTACATTTTTTAACAATCTCATGAGTTCCTTTTTTGTTTGCACCGAAAGCAAAATCATGACCTAGGTAAATACCTTTAAGATTAGAGATTCGAAGGATGTAATTATTTAAGAAGCTCTCAGGAGATTGAGTCGAAAAATCTCGATCGAACCTCAGCTCAACAATAAAATCCAGCCCGATATCCGAAATAAGCGATATCCTTTCTTTATAATCATTTATTAAAAAACCTTCATCACCCTTAAGCACAACCCTAGGGTGCGGAACAAAAGTAACAAGTCCAAATTTTTGATTGTCACTTTTTTTTTGTTCAACAATTGCTTTTAAAATTGATTTATGACCTAAATGAACCCCATCAAAATTGCCCATCGTTATAATAATCTCCAAACCTGGAAAATGATTATTTAAATCATCTACATTCGTAAATTGTATCATCCTCTCGGACTCCTTTATTTGGGCTGAAAAGTTAATTTCCTAACAAATATATAAATAATAAAAAAGCTAAAGTCACTTCCCTTAACAATGGGCTTAGAACTGGCAGAAAAAGAGCTAATTCTTGAAGCCATCATCTTTTGTAAAAAATTATTTTGTTCAAGAAATGATCCTTTAAAAAAGTTATTGCCTTCATCCAAAAACTGAAAATCAGAGGTTTCTACTTTCTTGTAAAAGGTTTTAAACAAGTAACCATAAGACCCACCATTTGATCTATTAATTGCCTTATAGAGACTAATTGAATCTATAACTATATTAAATTCTCGCCTTAACAATGGACAAAAGAGAAGGAGTAACAAAATGAAACCGAATGTCTTAACAAAGGCTGAAATATTCAAAAAATCATGTATGCGAATGAACCTTTTTTCATTTAAAAATTTCCGAGTGGCCTTCGGGGCAAGAATATCAAAAGCGAATTCTTTATTTTTGGTAATAACCTTGTTGCTAACAAAACTTTTAATAGAAAAGCTTCCTGAGTATGAACCCTTTACAGGGAAAGAAAACCTGAAATTAATTATTTTCTTTGCCTTTGGAATACCATAGCTTTGCTTTTCTATCGTTTTGCTCACTAAGTATTTTTTTATATTATCACTTAGAACCGGCTCATAATTTTCAATTAAGCCATTACCAGAAATTTCTACCAAAATTGAAACAGGATGATTGGCGTCATAAGAATTACCTTCACCAGGAAATAGCGTGATTTCATTATCACCGTATAGAACATCCTCATCAAATACTTTCTGAATAGACGGACTAAAAGATTCCGATTTTATCTCTATGCTCCGTCCAAACTTTTTCAATTCAACTGACATTGGGAATATTTTCAGTTTTTTACCATCAATTGGGAATATTTCTACTAAGTATAATGGATTTTGATACCAGTACTCACCATCAATAAATACTTGCTTTGATCTACTCGATATTTCTCTAAATCTTTTTATAAAACCATTGAATTGTGGAAATTTTGAAATCTTATAATCCAGATAATTACTCTTACTAAGAATGGAGTATTTAATAATTATACCTTTTTGAAAATAATATAAATCGCTATTAATTTCAGTTAGAATCTTAGTTTGGCTTGAATTGTTAAATATCTCCCTTGCCCCTCCCACATCTACACTTGGTGACTTAAGATGAGTATCAACAGAGCTAATCGGACGCCTGACTCCATTTTTAATCCATATGATATTTTCAACAACTAGCTGCTTATTGTGATTTTTCTTTTTAATAATAAAAGATAGTTCATACCCTCGTATTGTTCTTGAGTGAGATCGCCTGACTAACATGCCATTTTGAATATCGAAATTAACAAATGGAATCCGTGATGTTTCATTTAGAAAAAGAATTTTAAACTGATAATTACCTTTAGCTATCTCCGTCAAAGGCGAGCTTACAATCGCCTGTGCAAAACAATTAAAACTAAAAAGAAAGAAAAGTAAAAACCTTACCACCTTACACTTCCCTGCCTAGACGATTTTTTAATCTTTTTTTTCATGTATTCGGCCTGGCTTACCTGATCATCACCAACCAACTTTTCAAGTAAGCGCCGGTCCTTTTCAGATATATTTTTTTTAAAATTATTTTTTTTTGTTTTTTCACTTTTTGTCAATTTTTCCTGGGATTCATTTTTGCTCCCTGATTCTGACTGAGATTCACTATCTTTTCCCTTCCCTTTTCTTGCACTTTGCCTCAACAGATTGACAATATTTGAACGCAACTCATATGATTCTTTATCCTCAGTAATTAATTTATTTTTAAGAATGATATCTAATGCATTCTTTCGTTCATTTATTTTCAATAGTGAAGTAGATAAATTAAATTTGGATATTAATAAATTTTTCGCATTGAGATTTTTTTTCGTTAATTCTTTATATATTATTTTTGAAATCTTTTGATCCTCTTCTTCCTCGCTAAAAAACTTCTCATTAGCATATTCACCAAGCTCAACGACACTCTGTGGAGACCCCCCAATGGCGGTTTGGTCATAAAACAAAAATATAATTACTACAAACCCTACAGGGTCTTTTATATTCCTAAAGAAAATTGAGAACAATAGGAAAAAACAACCAATCAAAACGAAGTATGGCATATACCTCTTCCTCAAATAATCCGTACTTTGCCCTACATTATTTGTTTTATAGGAATCCAATAGTGATTTCCTTAGTGACTTCAAAGGGTAACTATTTATATTAAGAAGGAATGACTCTTTATATTTAATTTTATTGAGTAGCTTCTCATTTAAACGAGAGATGATTTTCTTACCACCTTTAGTTACATACCCACTCAATAATTTATTGTCTCCACGAGGAATATTTCCTCCCGCTTTAGTCCCAACGCCGATCGCAAAAAACTGTAATTTTTTTTCTTTTATAACTGTATTAATTTTCGCCACATCTAGATTTTCAAAGTCACTAAGAACAACAACCGTAGACCCATTTGCCTCTTCTATAAAAGATTCCTTTAAGCCTAGGTGCAAATCACTCCCGCCATCCGGATATAAACCTAATTTCAAAGCAGCTATTTTTGTTTGCACATAACTTTCATCAGACGTAAAGGGAACTACCTTGTAGGCTTTATCAGCATATATCACAACTCTGATATCACTCCCGGGAATCTCCCTCACCAGGTCTTGCATAAAATTAATACCGAGCCTATAGCGAGATGTCCCCACATCATCAACCCTCATTGAACTTGAGTAATCCATAATGAATGTTATTTTCTGATTTACATCCTTCTTTTCCTTTTTAACCCTAGCGCCTTTTAAGTCAAACAATGAAATCCCCAAACAAAGCACAAATATTACATAAGAAAAAAATCCTAATTTAAAATTTTTATTCAGACTCACAGGCAACATTTTGAGGATTGCACTAGATTTATTTTTCTTATATTTAAATATGAGGCCTATCATTACAAAGAAAAGTATTTTCAAAAGACCATCTACAAATGAACTCATCTACACTCCAAACATACGCTTTTTATTTAAAAAGAGTTCAACGCCAAAAAGACCCAAGAGGCCAAAAATTAAAAAATATGAATATCTATATCTAAATTTTCTATTGCCAGATATTTTGACCTCAGTTTTTTCCAGTTTATTTATCTCCCTAAAAACTTTCCCTAATGCTCGTGATGATTTTGCATAATAAAATTTTCCCCTAGTGTTTCTTGAAATTTCCTTCAGTGTATCAATGTCAATACTCCCTCCAGGTATTTCTTGAAAGAATGTCCTGCCACCAACTTTATAAGGTAACTTAGCCGTATCATCTGTACCAATACCAATAGAATAGATTTTCACATCAGCCTCCTTTGCAAATTCAGAGGCCTGTAGTGGGTTTAAATTTCCAACATTGGAAACACCGTCAGTTAGTAAAATTAGAACCTTTTGTTTCGCTTCAGAGTCGGCTAATCTTTTTGAGGCTAAACCGATCGCATCTCCAATATTTGTTCCATTCCCAAGAAAGCCAACTTTAACCTCAGAGACTTTGCCCAAAACAGAATCTTGATCATAAGTAAGAGGTGATAATGTTATTAACTTTTCCGCAAACATAACTACACCAATTCTATCCTCCCCACGGAAACCAATAAAATCTCTAATATGATTCTTTGCAACCTCGAGACGATTTGGCGTAAAGTCCACGGCCAGCATTGATCTTGATACATCAATGACAAAGAATATATCTCTTACGTTTTTTTTATTCTGGTGGTCTTTTGAATATTCGACAGGCAATCCTGCCGCAACGGCGATAAACACCCATGCAACAATTGAAACTAAAATTAGTGGAATCGTTATACTCCTACTTGGCACATGCTTTGTTTTCACCAGCTTAGTAAATTTTGTCATCGATGGTTTAATAAATGTAAAAAATATCCAAACAATTCCAGTAGACGCTACTATATAAGTATTTTCTAAATCAAGAAGTTCATCGTAGCTAAACATCCACAAACTCCTTTTTTAAACTTTCAAATTCATTTTTATAAGATTTCTCCCAATCCTTTTTATATAAATTAGTTTTAAGAAAAACTTTTAATTCGCCCAAGCAAGGTTCATCTGAGTTCATTATAAATTTATATTTATTTTCCAGAACACATTTTTTTATTATTTTAATTTTTTTGTTTTTCACATATTTCGACACTAAAGACTTATATAAAAAAAAGGTACCAATAATAAAAACAGTAACCCCTAAGAAATATAACCCCAGGCTTTTTTCATCTCTAGATAATTTTTTTAAATATATCTCTTCTTTAAAAAATTCACTCCTTACCTTTGGGGCATTAATTATTATCTCTAAATCATTTACTTTATATTTCTTCTTGAAATTATTTTTCAGAAAAATGACGGCAAGTTGTTTTTTGATTTCGATTAAAAAAAGTTCCTGTCCCAGAAAAATTCCATTATCACTTATTTTAAGAGCAGATGGTAATTCTATCAGGTAAGGGGTTCCCTGCTCAACAACTTGAGCATCAACCTTTAACGTGACACTCATAGTTTTCCTTTTAAAAGAGATTGGGTTATTCCCTCGAGGTGGTCCCCGTCCACATTTATCAAGCTAACACTTTCATCTCGTTTTAGATTTAACGTTTCATCCGAGTTTGACAACTTTCTCAACACCCCCCAATCATCAAAAATAAATTCGTTTTTCTTATGTGATAATTCCCAGTTAACAAAAAAACAAAATGAACTTATTTTATATGCTTTAAAAACATGGTTCTCCTCTTTTAAAGAAAGAGAGTTTTGATCTGACAATAAAACGATCTGTTTGTTTTTTTCAAAATATTTTCTGCAATTATTCACAAAAAATTTGCCGTTTGCTTTTACAACTCTATTATAATTAATTTTCCCTTCTTCATTCAAGAGCATCATTTTTTCAACAACGCTAAACAGGTTAACTAAACCCATTTCTCCTTGAAGATTTTTAATTAAAGTTTGCCCTTCAAAGTCTATCAATACATCTACGAAGTCCTTCGTTTTTCCGGCCATCAGGATAAAAAAACATATTGTCTCTAATGCCGCCTCTAGCTTTGTCTCATGTGAATCACGAAAAATTAAACTTGCTCGTACTGGCAAAACACACAGTATATGTACATTTCGCTCTTCTTCAAAGGTTTTTACATATGTCATATTTTTTCTGGCCAACAGATTCCAATCAATGAATCTTATTTCATCACCATATTGATAAACCTGGTGTTCTTTAAATTGAACTCCTGAACCTTTGAAGTTTGTTTGAAAGACACCTTGAAAGTAACTATTAGAATGCCTAAAAAGGCTTGATTGAACCTTGGTAACCATCTTGTGAACTTTGGCTAGGTTCATTTTTTACCTCATAAATTGGCCAACCCAATTTCCTTAATCAGTGAGTTTAACTCCACTCCTTCTATCTTCGCATCATAAGTTAGGGCAATGCGATGACCTAATATATCATTTATTGAATACATTATATCGTCAGGTAGCACATGATCTCGCTTTTCGAAAAATGCATTAACCTTCGCTAATCTATATAACCAAATTGTTGCCCGAGGCGACACTCCATGAAGAATAGTGTTTTTATATTTTTGATCAAACTTTTCATTGCCAGGTCTAGTAGAGTGAGAAATTGAGACAATAGATCTTTTAAGAACATCACTTACATGTATTCGATCTATTTCATCCCTAATTTCCTCAATGGTATCAAACTCCAGCATTGCCTCTAAGGCCTTCTTGCTATTAACTGGCTCTAGTACTTTTAGCTCTGATTCAAAGCTTGGATAATTTGTCACCATTTTCATCATAAATCTATCAAGCTGAGCTTCTGGCAATGGATAGGTTCCCTCTTGCTCAACAGGGTTTTGAGTTGCAAGTACAATAAATGCTTTCTCTAAAGGGTAGGACTGCTCCCCAATAGTGACTTGTTTTTCTGCCATGGCCTCAAGGAGCGCTGACTGAACCTTTGCGGGACTTCTATTTATCTCATCTGCGAGTAGTACATTAGTAAAAATTGGCCCAAACTTTGTTTTAAATTCTTCCGTTTTTTGAGAATATATTTTTGTTCCAATTAAGTCTGATGGCAACAAGTCCGGCGTAAATTGAATTCTCTTAAAGTCTAAGTGTAGGAGCTTTGATATTGTTGAGATTGATAATGTTTTTGCCAAACCAGGCATACCTTCAATGAGTAAATGCCCGTCACATATCACGGAAGATACAATCGACCTAAGCATCTTTTCTTGTCCAAAAACAATTGAATTAGCCGAAGAAAGTGTTTCTTTAATTTTATCAAGGTTAGTCATTGTTCTATTTTATACTTACCTAATAAAACACTTAATCCATGAATTATTACCTAGTTAACAAGGATACCTTAGTAATCATGTCAGAGACTGGGAGAGATCATCCCGAGAAAATTTTTAAGGACTTCTAAGACGGCATCTTTATTCTTTTTATCATTCAACCAGTGGCTAAATAGGTGAACCTTAGAGCGCCCCTCTGGGTCTTTAATAGATACATACCGAACAAGGCTTTCGTAAAAATTAAAGTTTTTATTTTTAATACTTGAACCATCTTCTACATTTAATTCTCTAACACCAATACTTATAATCTCTAAAATATTATTAATAAAATCTTTAATTATTTCTCCATTATTTTCTTTTAGTAACAAATCCACATTTAAAAATAATTTATTTAAATCTTCTTTTTTATAAGCTGCACTTAGGTCATTTAGACTATTTAGAAAGGAGTTTAATTTTCGAGGCGTTTCACGATCATAAAAACTAAGCTTTAGGTAGTCAATCCCCTTGAGTTGATCATATTCATATTCATAAAGATATTTGTTAACTAAATAAAAAGCTTCGTTTGTCATTTCAAAGAAAAATAATGATTTCTCTAACCCACTAGAATAAAGCCCATCCTTTATAAATGAGGTTAAAAAGCTAATATTTCTTAGAAGCGTTCTTTGTCTTTCCACGTCCAGTTCATCAAAAAGAAAAGTCCAAACATCCATAAAGTCATTAAAAAATACTACCGCGGAATCTAGAGAATTCTTTTTATACTTCGGCTCGACCCATACATCAGGTCCAAAATAACTTTCCGTATCCATCCCAATAAAAGGAGAGATCATTGCAATGTCCGAGGCAATATTTTGAATAATCATTGATTGGACTTTATCTTTATCACTTACCCATTCTACTATTCGTTCAGTTATAGTTAGATTATTTTGATCTTTGTATTTTAATGTTTTCACCAATGCTTTGCTTGCAGAATCCTTTGCAAGGTCGTAGTTAATATTTTTCAAAAAATGCTGAGAAAATACCGAAAAATTTTGCGACTCAATAAATTCTCTGGCACTTGAAAAGCTACCTAACCGAGTCTCTAAAACTCTCCCAAAGTTTGAAAATACACTTATCATACTTAGTTGGGTGAAAATTGATCCATTATGTTTTTTTAATTCTTTATCACTAGGAACAGATGGAATCCTAAATCCTTTAAAATTGATAATGTCAGCTTTAGCCGCCTTTTTTGAAGAACTTGCAACAAGACTTGTTACCAGCCCCTGCATAGCATCTCCGTGACCCCAATAATCTTCTAAGTCCCAAAGGGCAGGGTAGGTAGCAATACCATTTTTCACCATCAAATGCTCTTGTTTAGAAAAAAATCGCATACAATATCTTAAATATAGCGCACATCTTTTTAATAGTTTGAAATTGCTCTTTACCGTTTTTGAGTAATTTACCCCTCGAGCGACAGTGTTCATGTAACTAACACCAAGATAGTTTAAATCGAATTGAACTTCCCTGACGGTTGTCTCCATTCTCTGAGATGTCGTCATTAAGTATCTCTTTTTTTCTTTTTTGTTTTTTTGATTTAACAACCAAAAATCCATTATCTGAGAATTAACTCTTTTACCATTGAATATTAATTTCGGATCATTAACGTTTACCGCCATCTCCATCATTTCTTTTGCAGAAAAAACAACTTTTCTTTTTTTCTGAGCCTTATATGGTATTTCGACACCTTCTTTAGGTAAAGCAAGTTTCAACAACATCTCTAGTGCAGTAGGTCTGTTAACACCATTTTTACGAAGAAGTAATTTTGTTACACTATGAAGTGACTTACTGATTGATGCTGCGTCCTGGCACTCATCATGGCCTATCCAAAATATAAAATATTCATCACAACTTTTATATGCAGAAACTTCACTCTCGGTTACTCCAATAAATTTTTGATTAAAATCACTCAAATGCGAGTTTAAATCTAATAAGAACTTATAAGATTTTTCACCATTAGGGGATATTTCATCCATATAATCAGATATAAAATAGTTTCGATGAAATATCTGCTTCTCTGGATCAGCATCAAAATAGCTTTTTAAAAGAGAAAAGAAATTATCAACAAATGTAATCAGCTCATCTTTTGATATAAAGTCAAATATATCTTCAACTAAATCTTCTACATTCTTTTCATTTTTTTTATAAAAAATATTATACATATTATCTAAAAATAAAATTCCATCTCCCATAAAAGACTTATTACCAAAAAGATCCTCGTTAAATAACTCAAGCTCTTCTCCATAGCTTTGATACTCTTCCTCACTAATATCGATATTTAGTCGATTGATATCAGAAATTAATAAGATTAGTTCACCAGGTGCGTCGAGCTCTTTGCAAGGGGTTGGAAGCCCCGAAAGTATTTTAGTTAGTGAGAAAGTATCGCTAGATAAGGCATCGATACATTGCGATTCTTTTTCTCCAATGCCAGCGATTAGCTTTTTGTAATTTTTTTCGTTTTTAATAAAAGAAATTTTTTTAATACCCTCAATAATTTCTTCAACAGTAGGTATTTGAGATCTCCCCCCTAGAGAAAGAAGCTTTACCGCTCTTATCAAAAAGCGTGAGCTTACTAATCTAGAAACATCTCCTTTTACGCTTGGCCTCTCTAGCATCGCTGAGGTGCTTGTAAAAAACCTTATTATTGAATCCAGAGATGATGGATTATCAAACCACTCTGAACCCAAGACAATTGGGAGATCTTCAGATATATTCAATAGTGAAACTAAGTTACCCAATGATTCTTTAGGCTTCTCCATAAGCTTAAAGAACTGACTTAACAAATTTCTAGAAAAGGCGATATTCTCCTTTTCTAGTCTCTTGGCCATATCCTTTATTAAAAAAGTTAACTCAGGAGAATTTTCAATTTTAGACATAAAGTAAGAAGTCAAATAATACAGATTTAAATCGCTAGAATATAAAATTTCACTTAGTGATTGTAATAACTTTGAGTGTTCGGTAAAAATATATTCACTAAAATCATGGACAAGATTAAAATCATCCATATTTACCAAATAAAAAGTATCTCTTAATTTATTTTTTTCACCTATGTTTTCATTTACTAATTCATAAAAATAAGACAATAGCTGGTGATTAAACTTATTAGATAAAAATAGAATAAGTTCCTTGTTAAAGCTCTCAAGGGATAACTTTGTATCTAATATTTCATAAAATGGAGTAGTCGAATAAAGGTTATACCTTTTAAGGTTGTGGGAAAAACTCGGTAGGTTTTTACAAAGTTGATTTGCCAGAAGAGTAAAGGCTGTCTCTTCAATTAGGGATCTTCCAAGAGCTGGGTCTGGCCCGATTGTTCTATTGATAAAATTTAACAATCGGTAATCTAAATCAAAGTTTGAAAGACTTGAGTCGGAGCCAATTTGACAAGGAAGCTGCCCATTGTGCTTTGAAATAATCCGAAAAGAAGGAGATAGTTTAAATAAACTTGAAATCAAATCTTCATTTAAATATTTATAAAAATCATTTTTATTTTTAAACTGCCTAGTGAAGTCAAATAACATTGATTGGCCAGATGATTCTTTAAATATAAAATCCCTTACTGAGGGGAAAACTATTTGAGACGAAACATCATTAAATATTAATGAGTCATTGTTTTTTATAAATTCAAAAATTAAATCTTCAATTTTTTTATCGCTAAGAAAATCGCCTAAATTATTAACAAGTAAATTGGCATCATTCTCAATTAAGCTTTTTTTAAAATAACTAAGAAATAAAATTATTTTTTGATAAGTATCTTCGTTTGGCACTAAGGCTTTTGCCATCCTCAGGTCGTTCTCTGAACATTTTCCTATTGTTTGACATCTAAAAATGACCCCAACAAAATCACTTAACCCCTTAAAGTCTACCTTTGATAGAAATATAGACAACTGATCAAGTGAACCATTTGCTTCGAGCTTATAAAAAAAACTAAATAGTTCAGCTCGCAATTCGTGGTTTGCCTCTTTAAAAAACACTTCATTTAAAGGTTTTGAAAACAAGTCCCAGTCAGATGAGTTTATTTCTTCAAGCTCACTATAGAGACTCGCTAACTCTAGGTGCCACCCGAGACATCGAAACAAGTTCAAAGTATTTTCTTTTGAAAGAACATCTCCTACAAACGATGAGTTCTTGCAACCACTTATCGCCTGTTGACGACTCTCTGTCTTTTGTCTCAACTCTTGCTTTTTTTCACAGGAAAAAAGAAAAAGAATTGGTATTATTGCGATGAAGATTTTTTTAAACACTAACAACTAACCTCTTATTTTTTGAAGTACTTCATAGCGACATTTTTATTAACTGAGAAGTTTGAAAATTCAATCTCTGAATTTTTTTTAATTACACGATTTTTAATTTTTTTATCTGCACCAGGAGGAACGCTCAATTCAGTAGTTAGCTCAAGACTTTTTGGTAAAAAATACTTACCTACCTTGCCATAAGATATATCAATAATTGAATTAATTGTTCTGGGGCCATAAAAATTCTTTTTTATGATTTTTTTTGTAATGTAGTTATTTTTTGTCACACGCGTCTTTTCATTAATAAAGGTTAAGATTTGAGTGCCTAAAGAATTTTTACTTTTTATTTCTGTTAATACTCCAACCTTATCAAACTTGAATAACATCTCCTGGAAAGCCTTCTGGAAAGACTTATCCTCTGCCTTGACCGTTTTATTGCCAACTAATGACATCTCATAACCTCGGGTAACTTTAAATAATGACGTGGGAAATAAAACCTCAACTACCCCGTAAAGGTTTGACTTTAAGTTCGTTCGAAGTTCGCGCCACTTCCCCTCAAGGCCATTAACCTTTACGTCTATACTCCCACTCGGTAGCCAATATAGAGTGTAATAAAGGTCCTTAATCTTTCCGTACTTTTTTTGCTTACTTAATTCTTCGCTTTGTCCTTTAATTCTTATATCAAAAGATAAATCTAGAACATTTTGATCTTGTAATTTATATTTTTGAATCTCCCAAGAGTTCATTAAACTCTTTGGGCTCGAATAAGCATTTATTGAAATTAGTTTGAAAATAATTACTATAAGTAAAATTCGCATTCTTCCCCCCCTCAAACTATAAAAAGATATCATCTATTTCTAATATTTTCTGGTTTGGGAATATATGGCCTTAAATAACACTTCTGTAGCTCTTTTCTTTTTTAGGAATAACTTTTCCTTGAGTGCCACTCACTTTTCTCAAGTATTTCACTCGGGTATAGATTATATTTATTTCAATACTTTCTTTTTTTAAGTGCTCCCTAAATATCTGACATACTTTTTCAAGAATATCCGGCGTAAGAAAAACACCGTCTATTAGCCTTAAAAATAGATGCGCACCAGACCTATCCTTTAGGTGAAACCAATAATCATTAGGTTTTGCCCAAGAGTTTCGTAGTAAGTCATTTTCGCTAGAGCTTTTGCCAATAGTAACAATACCAACCTTATTGATCATTGTTTCACTGAATACTTTAAGATTAGAGCCTTCTTCTCCTATTTTTTTTGAAACTGGAAATATATAAGCATTCAATCCCTGAGTTGTACTTATTTTATCTGAAAAGATATCCTCCAGCCTCTTACTTTGAATATCAATGGCCATTTGAATATTTTTTATTTTTTTAAAAAGTATATCCCTCGATTTATAGTAATCCTTTGGCATGTTTTTCACTTTAATACCGCAGAAAGTAAAAGTATTGTTTTCTAAATATTCAGAAATCTGTTTATGATCAGAAAGATGATCTTTGAAATCTAAAAACTTCTCAAGTCTTTCAATATCACTTTTAATTCTTTCAATTTTTAGATTATTTTTTTTCTTCTTTTTTTTAATAATACTTTCTTCAAACCTTTTTGTTAAAAAGCTCGGATCTAACTCTTGAGTTGTTACTACGGTCGTCACTGCCCCTGGAAGTAATTTATTTTCAAATTCTAAAATATCAGAAAGAATAAAATCATTTCGCGGAACCCGTTTATATGGTTTTTTCTTGTAAAGAAAGTATCCTTCAACATGGTCTACTTTAAACGGTAAAACCATTCCACAGTACAAAAGGTTTTCACGATGAGTGAACAAAAGAGTTTTATTCATTTCTGCTTTTTCAATTGAAAGACAAAAAAAACTTTTAATATATTTTAGCTCTGATATTCTTCCACCTAAAAATTCTTTTTTTATTTTATCAAGATATGAATCCTTTCTTCGGTACTGACTTTCAATTCTCTTTGTCGATAAGAATATACTTTGAGCATAGCGACCTTTTCCTATGTATAAAAACCATGTTTTACCAGGCGCTCTAACTTTAAAAGAATAAAAAAAAGGACATGCGTAAACCTTTTGGATATGCCCATTCTTAATTGAATTAAATATTTCGTTCACAATTAGTTAATTGTTTTTCCAATTCTCCAAGGCCTAAATTTAACCGGATGATCAGAAAATGGAAGAATAAATGAAAACCAGACAAAAAGAGCCTTTCCTTTGATATTTTCAAATGGGACGAGGCCCCACACTCTGGAGTCTGAGGAGTGATCTCTATTGTCACCCATAACAAAAAACTTACCTTCAGGAACAGTAAACTCATCAAAGTCTACACTATGGTTGATATAATTATTCAGTTGGACATAGTGATTTTCTTGACCACTTTTCGCGAGATAAAGTGAAAAGTCATAATTTTTATAATTATCATCCATGTCATCAAAAACTTCTACGCCCTCGTTTGAGGTCGTTATATCTACTCTTTCAGTGGGTTCTCCATTGATATAAACATGTTTGTCCATCATTTTAACTCTATCACCAGGAATCGCGATGACTCGCTTAATGAAGTTTATGTCTGGATCTACTGGATACTTAAAGACAACGACATCACCTCTTTTTGGTGAGCTAGGTTCATTTATATACACAGGGTCTGAAAACCAGTGAACAAATGGAACTTTAAAACCATAGGAGAATTTATTCACTAAAATAAAATCACCAATCATTAAAGTTGGAATCATCGAACCAGAAGGAATTCTAAATGGTTCAAAAAACATTGAGCGAAAGCCAAGAACAATAACGAGTATTAAGCTAAAGGACTTTATTTCCTTAATTGCTTTATTTTTCCAACTTAAATTTACCATCTTGTTAGACCTTGCTGTTAATTCTGGGTTACTTTTTTCCATTTATTTTGCCTGATGTTGTTGAAGTAGTACTCTATTAGTTTTTTTGCAATGAATCCAGATCTAACGTACCACTTTTCTTTATTAATATTTAAAACTGCAACTGAAATACCTTTATCTTCATCATTCCTTGGCATTGCATATACGGTTATCCACTCATGCTTTCCATGAGGAAAGCCTCCCGTAATTGAGCCTGTCTTTGCCCCAATAATTAGTTTTTTATGCAAACCTTTACGCATTCTTGAGAACGATCCTCGCGCAGTACCTTTTTTGACCGTCGACTTCATAATTTTAAACACAGCAGAGCTAGTGTCCTTAGATAAAGCCTGACTTGACAATTCTTTGGTATTTATCAGTAAGTCCTCCATTTCATCATTTCGAAGGTATTCAACTGTCCTTAGAGGCTTCATTTTACCGCCATTTGCAATTACATAAGACAAATATGCTGCGTGAATGACACTTGTGGTTGTTTTTTTATTAAACCCAGAAGAAAACTCAGCAAGCTGATATTGTGACTCTGGAAATTCAAACTTTGAATGAGGAGCATAAATATCAGAAATAAAGTCAGAATTAAAACCAAAGTTATTTGCCATCTTTAAAAGATTACCAGCTTTTAGATTTTGCATTCCTGCTTTGCCAAAAACAACGTTGTTTGAATAGTTAAATGCTCTTTCAAATCTAATTTTTCTGGTCCATTTATTTTTTTTATCTTTAAGCTGATATTTATATAATGTTGTTCCACGGCCGTTATAAGAAAAGATCGAATCAGGGCCTAGGCTTGAATACTCAAATAATGCAGAGGATGTGATAATTTTCGCTAGGCTAGCTGCAGGATGGGTTGTAGAGAAAGCTAAGTTTCTTGATTCTCTGCTAGTTAGAAGGTCTCTACCACCAACTGCTAATACTTTTCCCGAATTATTATCAATGATTGCATACGCTGAAAATGGAGTCTTAAACCGTCTTAATAGTTTCATCGCATAACTATTTAGCTCTCTAACAAGTGTCGTTTTAGCAGTGAATACACTATCATTTATTTCGACATTAAACTCATCTTGTTCCGTTGAAAAAAATTTCTCCGTAAGTGAATTTCTAATTTTTTTTTGAGAAATTGGCTTAAAAAATAGGTCAGTCTTTAAAAGAATTACCGAGCCAAGAACAAAGAGAAAAAAACCAATCCACCTTAACCTCATTTATAACCCATTCCTATCGCAAAGAACTCTTTCGATACGGACCGTGTAGACTTAGGCTTTAACTTCTTAAATATTTCAAAGTTTTTTGAAACATTTTTTAAATACATTTGTGCATCATTACTATCAAAGATTTTTACAACAACATTTCCTCCTGGCTTTAGTAGGGTAGGAAGAGTTCCAAAAACTTTCTCAACAAGCTCTAGGCTTCTAATTTGATCAACGTCTTTAATCCCAGTTGTATTTGGCGCCATGTCAGAGAGAACCACATCAAACTTTCTATCAATACCTAAATCACCAGGCCCCATTAGAGTAAAGGCATCCTTTTCAAAAACATCAACATTTTCTATTTTATTAAGACCTTCATTTAAAGGCCTAATATCAATTCCAACAACTTTTCCGGACTGGCCAGTTGCTTTACTTGAATACTGGATCCAGCTTCCAGGGTGGTAGCCAAGGTCTAAGATATAGTTACCTGTTTTTAAAATCTTAAATTTTTGATCTATTTCTTCAAGCTTATAAATACTTCTGGCATAAAAGTTTTCTTTTTTTGCTTTTTTAAAATAATGATCCTTAACTTTAAAGCTCACTGTCAAACCTTCATACTTTTAGTAACTTAATGATATTATCTACCCTATTCAAACATGATCTACTCCCAAATAACATAGGAGATTTATACGTCAACTCACCCTGAAAGTGAGTTATTGGGTTCTCAAGGCCCTCGCAATAAAAAACTCCATTATTTCGGCTGGTTAGGACAAGCCCAGCTGCAATGTCCCAAATACTTTTTGGACGAAAACTTATAACCAAATCACACTCAAAATAACTTAGTTTTCCAAGCTTCAAGGCGATAGACCCCATTGGTACAATCTCTAGGTTTTCAATCGAGCTTATGCAATCAAAAAGCCCGTCATTGAACTCTGTACGAGATACCAGGACCTTTAAACTTTGATGATTCACAGGAGGGGACTCTAGTAAGTCATTGGAGTAATAAAGTTTCTTTTCAGAGGGTTGAAATATCCAACCCTGGTTTAGCGGATCGTTAATTAGTGTAGAGTTTAAATAAGCTATTGAAATAGACCACTCACCATTCCCGCGGATAAGGTCTTTTGTCCCGTCTATAGGGTCAATAACAAAAACGGGGAAGTTTTTTATTTCGTGAACAAAACTTTCCTCAGAAAGTATTGGTACTGCGAAGCCTTGAGCCTGACAAAATTCATGAAATAATTCATGAACAATTAGGTCTACTTTTGTAACAGGAGTACCGTCTTTTTTAAAACTAGTACCTAATTTAGTGAAATCGACATCTTTAATTATAATCTCAAAAAAATCGGACATTAATAGATTAAGTTTTTTCATCATGTTTCTTACATTTCCGTTATTAAAAGTAAGTAATTATAGCAAGGTCACGCCAAGAGTTCATGGATGTTTCCACAAAAAAATAAAGTTTTCCACAGGGCGTCGTAATTTCCGACATATATACTTTACATTTCCAACAGTAGGCACAAAACCATAAGTAACTGTAATCCCTAGGGGGCGCTCAATGCCCCCCCTTTCTGACTAAAACGCTTGGTAAATAAACCACAAAACGGCCCTAGTTTTCCACAAAATGGCATGTCCATTTCTTTTTTTTCTAAAATAAGCTTACAATAATTTGGCAAATTAATTTGCTTTCCCTT
>Ga0233434_1001291_pt1 | contig 25159 bp, 23 predicted proteins | sample SI_122_August201_4_FD_182738 | JGI IMG/M metagenome (GOLD analysis project Ga0233434, IMG submission 182738) | Seawater microbial communities from Saanich Inlet, British Columbia, Canada - SI_122_August2016_120_MG | ecosystem: Environmental > Aquatic > Marine > Inlet | place: Canada: British...
GTAAATGAAGTCGAAAAAATAGTTAGATACATTTCAGACTATGAACAACAGCAAACGGTTCCACTAGTTTCAATTTATGGTCGTAGTGGCACTGGAAAATCAACGCTAGTAAGATACGTTTGTAACTATTTCCCAGAGATTAAACTGTGTTTTGTAAATCTTCGAAAAGCAAAGACAGTGTTTGGCACAATCAATCTTATCTTAAATGAATTAGACCAGCCCAGTCTTGCCAGTGCACAGGGTATGAATCTTGGAATGGAAAAAATTCGAGAATCCATTTTGACTATCACAACCTTGGAGAAAAAAAAACTATTCGTACTAGCCCTTGATGAATTTGATGTAATATTTTATGATAAACGTGGAAATCCTTCGGATTTTGTTTACAAGCTAGTGGAGATGCAAGCAGAATTAAAAAGTAAAGGCTGTCTTGCAATGATATTTACCGTATCCAATAATGTCTTATCTGATTATGATTTAGATGATAGAATAAGATCAAGAATTGGAAATTCAGAGATATTTTTTAAACCATACACAAAAGAAGAAACTCTGAAGATACTACAACAAAGATCTGAGGAGGCATTTGGTAAAAAAATAGATGAAAAAGTTTTAGAAGAGTGTGCAAAAATTAGCTTTTTAGAGCATGGTGATGCTAGACGTGCAGTAGATTTACTTCGAGTATCTGCTGAGATTGCAGCAAAAGAAAAAAAAGATCTCTTGGTGAAACATGTCAAAGATGCATCAAAACAAATACAAAAAGACAGAGTAGAGGAAGTGATATCTAGCTTGTCTCATCACAGCAAGTTAATTTGCCTGGTTTTAGCTTCAAAGACATTTGGTCTTGATAAAATGCAGCATAGCACCATGTCGATATTTGAAAAATACAAAGAATACGTACAGTCTGAACCTGTTAGTTATAGGCGATTCTCTGAATTACTAAAGGATCTTGAAAATACTGGATTAATAATTTCTGATACAAGATCAAATGGACAAAAGGGATACAGATCAGAGTTTCAACTTGTAGTGGATCCACGAATTGTAGGTGAAATGATTAACAAAGAATGGTGGGAGGAACATGTTGTAAAAATAAAAACATTTCTTGAAGGAGATGCGACAGGATCAAAAAATGATCCGTATAACAAACTCTATCAGGCATTAAAAAAAGATGCAAGTACGCAATTCTAAAAACATTACATACTATATTACATACTATATTTTTATGAAATACGAAGATTTTTATAATTTATAGTATGTAATATTTTTATGGTCATAATAGTAAAAGAAAGAGGATTTTACTACATGAGACATAACATACAAGATAAAGAAAAAAGAAAATATCTGGGAAAAGTAATTCCAAATAATATCGAAGAACTCAAAAAAGAATTTTTACAAAAATTTTACTCTGATGAGTGGAATCCAAAAATTCAAACAATTTTCAATAATTATAAAAAGAAAGTAAAGACATTGCCACCTTCAATTCAACTCAAAAACTTTGAGAGTTTTGGAATTAATTTTACATACAATACACAGAGAATGGAAGGCTCAAACCTTACACAAGATGATACAAAAAGTCTTCTCATTCATGGTATCACTCCCAATAAAAAGTCCCAAATTGATACAATTGAAACTCAAAGACATTATGATTTATTTATGAGATTGGTTAGCTCAAAAAAATTAAAAGTCATAACCTCCGATATTGTATTATCTTGGCATAATGAAATTTTTGAACAAACAAAAATAGGTGAAGCTGGAAGTGTAAGGGCATATAGAGTTGGAATCAATGGAAATGATGATGTGGAATTTGCAACAGTTCCACAAATCAAACCAAAATTAAAAAAATTATTTAATTGGATAAACAAGTATGATGGAATAATAACTCCTGTGGAATTGGCATGTATGGCACATTATGAATTTGTAACAATTCACCCGTTTGGTGACGGGAATGGTAGAATTTCAAGATTATTGATGAACCATATTTTATACAAATATGATTATCCGTTAATGCTTATCAAAAATATTGATAGAAAGGCATATTTTAAATCCCTTGAAAGATCAAATCTAAAAAATAACTCTATTCATTTTCTAAAATGGTTTATGAGATATTATATAAAAGCAAACACAAATTATCTCTAGATTTTTCTTTATATAATTTCTGAAATTTAAAATTTTGGAAAAAAATTTCCAATACATGTAATGCTGACATATTCCACTCACTAAAGCATCGTGGGTTTCACGGTTATCTTTATTTTTAATATTGCAGTTTTACAGTGTATTTGACGCAGTGTGGTATCAATGCCCCATTCTACAGTAGTATGATTCTGTGATAAAACAGAGAGATATCAAATGAACGATCTCCAGAAAATGGTGGGGTCTTAAAGATCAAAAATGTTCAATAGATATTCTGATCTATTTTCAAACTAGTAAAATTTACAAATTCATATATTGTAATTTTTAATTTATAATACATTGTTAGATTATTCTCAAATAGAAAAATACGATCCTTCTGAAATGCATAAAGTATATGATAAATGGCCTCAAATTGCAAAAGATGCATATGAATTAGATTTAGAACCTATTGATTTCAAAGACATTGATCATGTTGTCTTTTCTGGAATGGGTGGATCTGGAACTATGGGTGATCTACTCTCATCTATATTATCAAAAACCAATATTCATACAACAGTTGTAAAGGGATATGTACTTCCAAAAACTGTAGATGAAAATACACTTGTTGTCACAACAAGTGTATCTGGAGATACTGTTGAAACATTATCCATTTTGGAATCTGCAAGTAATAACAATTGCAAAGTAATTGGTTTTTCATCAGGTGGAATGATGGAGTCTTTTTGCATAAAAAATAATATACAATACAGAAAAATTTCTAAAATTCACTCGCCACGTGCATCATTTCCAAACTTTACATATTCAATTCTTAAAACTCTAAACTCCATTATTCCAATAAACAAACAAGAGATAACTCAATCCATCTCATTGTTGGAAACTCTCTCTCAAAAAATATCCTCTTCAAACCTATCTGAAACAAATCCCTCACTTAACTTGGCTAACTGGATTAATGGAGTTCCAGTGATATACTATCCATGGGGATTACAAGCTGCTGCAATTCGTTTTAAGAATTCATTACAAGAAAACGCAAAGACTCATGCCATATCTGAAGATGTAATTGAGAGTGGTCACAATGGAATTGTATCCTGGGAGAGACCATCTGGAATGATTCCTATACTAATTGAAGGTATGGATGATCACATCAAAACTAAAGACAGATGGAAAATCTTTCATCAATATTTTAAGCAAAACAATATTAAATTTAAAGAAATTTTTTCAGTAAATGGTGGTGTTTTATCAAAAATTATGTGTTTGATTTACCTACTAGACTATACTTCGATTTACTATGCTGTACGGTTAGGAATTGATCCATCACCTGTAAAATCTATTGATTTTATCAAGAAAAGACTGTAAATTCATTAAGATTATAATTTCATTTAATCTAAATTTAATAATGACCTCAGAACTTGTATCTATTGTAATCCCAGTTTACAATTCTGAGAAATATTTGGAAGAATGTCTTGATTCTGTAATATCTCAAACATATCAAAACATTGAGATTATAGCCGTTGATGATGGTTCTACTGATTCATCTCCAGAGATCTTAAAGAAATATTCTGATAATGTAATTGTTTTATCTCAGAAAAATGGTGGCCTTGCATCTGCATTAAATTTTGGAATTAGTAAAATAAATGGATATTGGTTCAAATGGTTTTCTCCTGATGATGTAATGTTTCCATACACAATAGAAACTTTAGTAGATGCCGCAAAGAAATATTCTGACATAATAATATATTCTAATTGGGAAATAATAGATGAAAAAGGAAAAAAACTTCGGGAATTTTATGAATCAAACTATAATGAATTATCTAATTTTGAATATAATGTCAGATTATTAGATGGACAACAAATCAATGTAAACACCACACTAATCCCATCATCTTTATTTGAGAAATGTAATATTCAAAAACTTGATGATCCTGTAGCAATTGACTATGATTTTTTCTTACGTTCTGCAATTCTTTATCATGCCGAGTTTCATTTATTGGAAAATTCATTAATAAAATATAGAATTCATTCTAATCAATTATCACATACAAATATTTCTCAAACTTTAGATTATTTGAATAAAGTACGAGATAATATACTCTCATCTTTAGATTTATCAAAAAAACAAAAATATTTAAAAAAATTGGATGAATATAACAAATCAAAATCATTTTCAATGAAGATTAAGGATTTAGGATTGAATATGGTTTCTAATTACCTACCTGATTCTGTCTCAGATAACATCCTGACATTTTATTTAAATAAGATACGTGCTAGTAGATAATTTTTTATTTTCATATGATGAGTCATTATCATGCATCCCTTAATTTCAATTATTATTGTTAATTTTAATGGCATGAATCATTTAAAACCGTGTTTTGAATCACTTGGAAATTTATCCTATTCAAATTATGAAATAATTTTAGTTGATAATAATTCAACTGATAATAGTGTTGAATATACTTCTAATAATTACCCTTCTGTAATTATTCTAAAATTAGATAAAAATTATGGATTTGCAGAAGCTAATAACAAAGGTACAAGAATTGCTAATGGTGATTATTTCTTATTTTTAAATAATGATACAAAAGTAGATTCTAATTTTTTAAACGAGTTAGTATTGTCACTTGACGGTAATCCAAAAATTGGTATTGCTCAAAGTTTATTACTAAAACCTAATGGCGAAATTGATTCTAGTGGTGATTTTATAGACAATATTGGTGTGGTATATAATTCAAAATCTAAAATTCAAGAAATACGTGAAATTTCTAGCGCAAAAGGGGCTTCAATGATGGTGAAACGAAAAGTCTTTGAATCTTTAAATGGATTTGATTCAAAGTTTTTTGCTGTATTTGAGGATGTAGATTTGTGTTGGCGTGCATGGATAATGGGATATAGCGTTATTTTAGTTCCATCCTCTATTGTTATTCATACTGGTGGACAAACCATCAAACATCTTCACGATGAAATTATGTTTCATGGGATAAAAAATCAAATAATTATTAAAATAACTAATTTTGAATCTCATTTGGTGTTGAAAAATCTTTTATCCTTTTTTTTAAAATATGGTATTCGTGAAGCCAAGATTAGATTAGATTATTTTTCAAAAGGTGCTACTTCTATTACATCCACTGATTATGAGGATAAAATTGCTGTAACCCATAATCCCAAAATCATTTTAAAATCATTTTTATGGTTATTACGTAATTTTAATTATTTATTGAATAAACACAATAATGTAAATTCTAAGAGAAGAGTCTCCTCCAAAACATTACAAGAACATAAGATATTAAGTAATATTATACAATAACTGTGATAGATAATATGTCTAAATCATACAAATATTTCTCTGGAAAAAAAGATAAGGGTTTTGTTATAAAATCCATGAAAAATTATTTTGATAAAAAACAAGAACTTGATAAATTACTTGAAACATTAATTTCCCCATACCTCTTAAAGAATAAATTGAATGTTTTAGATGCGTGTTGTGGATTGGGACACATATCCTATATGCTTGGAAAAAAATTTTCCAATTCTACTTTTACTGGAATTGATCAAACATCTTATTTAATTAAAGAAGCAAAACAAATCTGTAATGATCAAAATAACCTTTCATTTTTTACAAAAGATATTTACAATTTACCCAAAAAATATCATAAACTTTTTGATATATCTATAAACTGGAAAACTATTTCTTGGTTACCTTACTATGAAGATATCTTACGTGTATTATTTTCTGTTACTAAAAAACATATTTTCTTAAGTTCTTTATTTTATGACGGTGATATTGATTTTGAAATAAAAGTCAGAGAATTCAAAAAACAAAGCAGTAAAAACAATTTTAATCTATATTATAATGTCTATAGTCTTCCTAAATTTAAAAAATATGTATATGATTTAGGTGCTAAAAAAATACAATTATATGATTTTGAAATTAATACTGATCTACCTAGACCTCCAATTGATCAAATGGGAACATATACAGAACGATTGACAAATGGAAAAAGACTGCAAATTAGCGGAAACATTGTTATGAATTGGAAAATTATTAGAATTGATCTTTAATATTTTTCTTTTTTGTAGGTTTAATTTTCATTGACCATATTGATTTTGGTAAATTCCCTTCTAGTAATTTTTTGAAATTGTTATTTTTTGTATTTTTTTGAATAAATTTACATGTTGATTCTAATTTTTCTAAAGTTTGTTGTATATCTTTTTTTGAATGTGAATATGTAATTCCGGTCCAACTTGGAGACATAAAAATACCTTTTTTAATTAATTCCTGTAAAATTAATCCTTTTAATTCTGGAGATTGTTTTCCGTTGTTATCATAGCATTCCATATGCATTCTTACACTATACCCGTTCATTTTTGCATTAATATTATTTTCAGTAACAATAGCATTCCATCCTTCAAATAGTTCTTTTCCAATTTTCCAACATTTTTGTATTGTTTTTTTTGTTTTAATTTCATTTATCACTGCAATAACCCCTGCTAGAGATAATGCTTCACTATTATTGGTAGATGAAACCCATAGTTTGTCATAAATTCTCATATATTCTTCTGGTCCAGTTACTGCTGAAATTGGTAATCCATTTCCTATTCCTTTACCAAAACAAACCAAATCCCCTTTAACTCCAAAATATTTCTGCCCTCCTTTCAAATCAAATCTAAAACCTGTTATCACTTCATCTAGGATTAAAAGTGAATTGTGTTTGTCTGCCATTTTTCTTACTTGTTTTAAAAAATTCTTTTTTGGTTTCTCATAAATTGTTGGTTCTAATACTATCGCAGCTATTTTTTCAGGATAATCTTCAAAAATTTGTTCTAACCCGTCTATATCGTTATATTCAAATATTTTTAGTAATTTTCTATTAAAAGAAGGAACCCCTCCATCCCTACTTACCATTGCAGCTTGCCAATCATGCCATACTCCACCACTACCACAATATGCTATCATGTCTCTTTTTGTAATTGCTCTTGCAGCTCTCACTGCACTAGTAACTGTATTAGAACCTGTTTTTTCAAATTTTACCATATCTGCATGTGGTATGGTTTTACACATAATTTCTGAGCATTCTAATTCAACTCTATGAGGCAAAGAAAAAATTATTCCTTTTTTTAATTGTTTTATTATTGCGTCATTTACTGGTTTGTAATTATAGCCCAAAGTGATTGGCCCCAAAGCACAATTATAATCTAAAAATTTATTGCCATCCACATCTGTAAAATAACAACCATTTGCTTTTTCTATATATACTGGATACACTCCTTCTACAAAATTTGGAGCTGCTCTACTAAAAGTCCCAGTTAAATGAGGAATTATTTTTTTTGCACGATTCTTTAATTTGTTAGAATTTTTAATTGTTAATTTCATCCTATATTTCTCTTAAAAATTCAATTTATAAAAGAATTCTTTTACTCTTAATCATGAAAGTACCATTTTTTGTTCCTTGGATTACTGATAAAGATAAAACATTTATTTTAAAATCATTAGATAGTAGATGGCTAACGAATGGTCCATTTTTAAATAAATTTGAAACTAAATTTAGCAAAACACTTGATTGTAAATATTCTATAGGCTGTTCATCTGCCACTCATGCACTTCATATGTGTCTTAAGGCATTAGGGATTAAAAATGGTGATGAGGTAATTGTTCCAACTCTTACATTTGCAGCCACTGCAGATGTAGTTCAATACTGTGATGCAAAACTAAAATTATGTGATGTTGATTCTGAAACTTTTAATATTACTCCTTTGGAAATTGAAAAAAATATTAATTCACGAACAAAAGCTGTAATTGTAGTTCATTATGGTGGACAAGCATGTGACATGAAAGAGATTATTTCTTTATCTCAAAAATATAATTTTGATATTATTGAAGATTGTGCGCATTCTTTAGGTTCTATGTATATGAAGAAATTTTGTGGAACTTTTTCACGTGCAGGATGTTTTAGCTTTTACCCTACAAAAATTATCACAACTGGTGAAGGTGGAATGGTTACTACAAATGAAAAATTACTTAATACAAAAATTAAATTATTACGTTCTCATAACATGACAAAAAATCCTAGAGATCGTGAAACTGAAGCAATATGGAAATATGATATTCCTGAAATGGGTTATAATTATAGGCTAGATGAAATTCGTTCTTCTTTAGGTTATTCCCAACTCCAAAGAATTAAAAAAATTAATCAATTAAGACTTAAGATTGCAAAATCCTATAATCATGCTATTGATAATATTCCTGGATTAATATCTCCTAAAATTTCCAAAGATCGTAATCACATTTATCATTTGTATACAATTCGTGTAACTGATGATTATCCCTTATCTCGAGATGAATTATTTTCTAAATTACATAAATTAGGAATTGGAACTAGTGTTCAATACACTCCATTACATCAATTAACATATTTGAGGCAAAAATTTAAAGAATCTTTATTCCCTAACGCAAATTTACTGTATAAACAAATACTATCATTGCCAATCTTTCCAACTATGTCACAAAAACAAGTAAATTATGTAATTAAAGCATTAAAATCCTAAAAATCAATTAATATTTTTTTTAAATATATTTTTATTTCATCTTTTGTCATTGGGTTAATTAAATCTGATGAATATTTTGATTTTAGTTTAGGCAGTTCATTATAATCTTCATCATTTCCTGGAATGATATACAAATTTTCATCTTCTCTAGTTTTTACACTTTCTTCTTCTGTAATTAATACTTCATGAATTTTCTCTCCTTGTCTTATCCCAATCTCAATAATTTGCTCTTTACTTTTTTCATACATTTCTAATAATGATTCAGCTAAATCAATAATTTTCATTACTCCCATTTTGAGAACAAAAATTTCTCCACCCTTTGCAATTTTTACAGTTGATAAAATTAAATCAACTGCATTTTCAGGAGTCATTGTAAATCTTGTCATTTCTTTATTTGTGATTGTTAGAGGTTGATTTTTCCTTATTTGTTCTAAAAATAGATCTAAAACAGAACCTCTACTTCCTAAAACATTTCCAAACCTTACTGAATAAAGTGATAATTTTTTTGATGTTCTATATGATCCTGATGCAATTGTTAGTCTTTCTGCTAATAATTTGGTTGCACCTAATGTACTTAGAGGACTAGCAGCTTTATCAGTACTGATAAGACAGAATTTTGTAACATTTGATTTTAGACAAGCTTCTATTATATTCTGTGTTCCTATAACATTAGTTTGAACTGCATCTAGAGGATTATATTCACATATTGGAACATGTTTTAGTGCTGCAGCATGAAAAACAATATCAACATCTTCTACTGCAACTCTCAACCTCTCTTTATCTCTAACATCGCCTAAAAGATATCTTAATTTTTTATTTACTTCATTTTTTTGTTCTAACTCATACAGTTCATGTTCATTATTTGATAATACTCTAATTGCTTTACAATTTGTTTTTGATAATGCATCTACTATACAACTTCCAATATATCCTGAACCTCCAGTTATCAGTATAGCTTTTCCTTCAAAATATTTGTCTGTTGACATGATATTTACTATTATGGTCTATTTATAAAATAATATACTTGTATCTAAATACAATATTGAATTGGTAAATATAGGATTCATTGGATGTCATGAAATTAGTAAATCATGCCTCAAAAAAATATGTGAATTAGCTAAAATTCATAACGATATAATTTCTCTTGTAATTAATTACCCTCCAGAAAAATCTTCTCGATATTCTGCTTATGCTAATTTTGATGATTTACAAAAACAATTTAATTTACCAATTTATTTCTTCTCTGACGTTTCTAAACCGAATGTAATTTCACTATTAAAAAATTCTAATTTAGATATTTTATTTATTATTGGATGGCATAGAATTGTACCTTTATCTGTGTTAGAAACTGCATTGATAAAACTTGGAATTCATTCTTCTTATTTGCCAAAAGATCGTGGTTCTTCTCCGATTAATTGGCAGATTATTAGGGGTGAGGATCAAGGGGGTACAACTTTATTCCATTTGACACCTGGAGTTGACTCTGGAAATATAGTTGATCAAGAAAAATTTTCCATTTCTTTAAACGATAATATTAGAGACGTATATGCAAAAGCTACTCATGTTTCTATTAGACTTTTAGAAACCAATTGGAATGATATACATAATCTCAAACCAAAATCTATTCTTCAAGATGAATCTAAGCATACAATAAATGCTATTAGACGTCCATCTGATGGTATCATTAATTGGAATAATTCTTCATTAACGTGTTATAATTTAATTCGAGGGTTGACTCATCCATATCCCGGTGCTTTTACATTTTGGAATGAAAAAAAAATATTCATTTGGGTTTCACAATTATCCAAGTTATCTCCAAAAAAACCTGGTATTATTATTGAAATAGGTGATAAAATAGTTGTATCTACAGGAAAAAATTGTTTAGAGATAATTTCATTGCAAATTGAAAATGAATTAATTTTATCTGCCAAAGATTTTATTTTATTTTATAATCTGAAAATAAATGAAATTTTTAATTCTAATAATTAATCAATTTTTCGTATTTGTATAAATGCCTCTGCCGATTCTCTTCCTATAATTGATCCCCAATACTCTGCTCTGTTTATCAAAGATTTTACAGACCTAGGATGTGGTGCTGCCTTTACCTCTTCTGAATATTTTTTCATAGCCTTTATTTTCTGTTTAATACCTGATTTTATATCTACAAAATAATTTGGATGAAATCCAACTGTTCCCCATTCCGTAGATGATGGTGTTTCAAAACAAATAACATTTTGAATTGGTGATTTTGGCACTGGCCTAACTGCAATCATTGTAGCTTCAAAAACTCGTCTATGATCTTGATTCAGATCTCCGTTAAAATGAGTATACACCGTATCTGGTTTCCATTTTTTAATTATTTTTTCTATTTTTCCTGATAATTCTAGTAATGATATTTGTTCTAATAATTGATCTGGATAATACAAAAATTCGTATTCTTTAACACCTAAAATTGATAATGCATTTTCTGCTTGTTTTTGTCTCTTTTTTACCCAAGTTTGATTTTTCATTCTAGATGTCTCACCATCTGCGCAAATCAAAACAAAAATTTTTGCACCATTTTTAATATTAACAGATAATGTTCCGCCCATCCCTAATGTTTCATCATCTGGATGTGCACATGTTACAAGAATTCTTTTCATTTTTTATTATTTTCTTATTTAGTATTTAATTACTTCTTTACTGTTTCAAAATTTTACAAATTTCATGAGCAACTCTTTGTCCTCCTTTACCATCAACAATTTTTCTTTTTGTAATTTTTTTAGAATTAATCCATTTTAGATATTTTTTTACCATAACTTTTATTGATCTTTCATCTATTATTCCAAGATTTATTGCATTTTTCTTTTTTTGCCATTGCTTGGCTGTGATTAATTGATGTTGATTTTGACAAATAATTCCAAATGGAATTCCCATAGTTGAAAATTCATAAGTTGTTAATCCCCCCGAACATAATCCAAATTTTGCTTTACTCATTTCTTTTTGCATATTTGATGTAAATTGAACAATCTCGATATTTTCATTTTCCTGTTCATATTTTTTTAACATTTTTGTAGATGGACCTAAAATTAATTTTATTTTAATATTTGTACTTTTTTGCAACTCTTTTAAGATTGTTTTTGCAATATTTTTTTCATCAAACCCTCCAAATGTGAGTAATAACTTGTTTGGATTTTTTATTTTTACAGAATTTTTAAATTTTTTATTTAGAATCTGAAAATTTGCACCTAAAAAACATCGTGTCCCATGTTTGTTTCTTATAATTTTATTTTTATATCCTATAAATCCATTTATCAATAAATCTGCATCATAATCAATATTTTTTAAATCTGTAATTATTACTGTTTTGATAACCTTTTTAATTTTTTTAACAAATTGTTTATTGACTTTAAATTTATCAATGACCACAAGATCTATTTTATTTTTTTTAATAAAATCTAAAGTTTTTTTGATATCTATCTCTAATTCAATATCTGGTTCTAATTTTTTGACTGTATAATTTTCAAAAATATCTTTTATTCCACCGTAATCTTCTATCAAAAAATATTTTTTATGATTTTTGAGATTTTTTGCTAAATTCAAACAACGATATACATGCCCCATACCTAATTCTCTGTTTTTTGCTCTACCGCCTGCTGTACGAAATAATATGTGCATGTATTATTTTTTATTACTTCACATTTATTTTCCTTGTTTTTAGATTCTGTTTATTTATAAGTTCATAGTTGAAATATTATTTAATGAAAATTACTATCATTATTTCTGATAAAACTCATAAAATATTTCCATATCTAGAAAAATGGAAACTTAAGAACTCTAAAAAACATGTTATCTCATTAGTTACAAAATCTAAAGATATCAAAAATGGTGATTTTTTATTCCTAATTGCTTGTACAGAAATGATTAATTTAAAAATTCGTTCTAAATTTAAACATACATTACTTATTCATGAAAGTAATTTACCTAAAGGGCGAGGTTGGTCTCCTTTAATTTGGGATATCTTAAATGGTAAAAATAAGATTCACATTTCTCTTCTTGAAGCTGAAGATAAAGTAGATTCTGGAAAAATATGGAAAAAAGAATCTTTTAATTTTGAAGGCAATGAAATATTTGATGAAATCAATTCTAGAATTTTCCCCATTTGTATCCACTTGATTGATTTTGCAATAAAAAATTATAAAACAATTTTACCCAAACCACAAAAGGGAAAACCAATCTATTATCCTAAACGTACTCCTATTAATAGTGAAATCTCGATTAACAAATCAATAAAATCCCAATTCAATCAGATACGTATTGCAGATACTGAACGCTATCCTTGTTTTTTCAATTATAAGGGATTTAAATACAAAATTACTATTACAAAAATGTAGTATTGTTTTAAAATATTAAAAATATATATTATAATATTTTGTTTTTTCTATAGTTGAGTAAAAACTTTTTTGATCTTACTGGAAAAACAATTGTTTTAACTGGAGCTGCTGGTAGATTGGGTAAGGAATATGCTAATACGTTAAGTCAATTTGGTGCTAATGTAATTTTAGCTGATTTGGATTATGCCACTTCACAACAAATTGTTAAATCTCTCAAACAAAAATTTAAGACTGAACCTTTTGCTGTTAAAGTTAATTTATCTGATCAAAAATCTGTCAAAAAAATGACTTCTCAAATTATGAAAAAATATTCTCACATAGACGTTTTGATAAACAATGCTATGTTTCCAGAAAATCCTAAGGATAGAATTACTCCATTTGAAAAATATTCTTTATCTAGTTGGAATAATGCCATTGGTGTTAATCTTACTGGCATTTTATTTTGCTGTCAAGAAATTTGTCCAGTTATGGCTAAACAAAAACATGGAAACATAATCAATATCAGTTCAATCTATGGAATGGTAGGTTCTGATCAACGAATTTATGGAAATAGCAAATTGAATTCCTCTCCAGTTTATGCTGTTACAAAAGGTGCAATACTAAATTTTACTCGATATTTGGCTTCATATTGGCACAAATATGGAATCCGTGCCAATTCATTATCTTTAGGTGGCGTAAAAGACAATCAAGATAAACAATTTATCAAAAATTATTCAAATAAAACAATGATTGGTAGAATGGCCAAAAAAGATGATTATAATGGAGCGATGATATTTCTTTCTTCTGATGCTTCTTCGTATATGACGGGATCTAATCTTATAATTGATGGTGGCTGGACTGCTTGGTAACTATTAATATTGAAAATAAAAAAATTGGTGATAATCTTCCAGTCTATTTTGTAGCTGAAGCCGGATTAAATCATAATGGAAATATTAAAACTGCTAAACAAATGATAGATACAGCATTAGATTGTGGTTCTGATGCTATTAAATTTCAAACTTATAAAACTGAAAACTTTCTTACCAAAAAAAGTGAATATTTTGAATTTTTTAAATCCGTTGAATTATCTTATTCTGATTTCTCTGAATTAAATGATTATGCAAAACAAGTAGGTATAACTTTTTTTTCTGCACCATTTGATTTTGAAAGTGCATCATTTTTACAATCTATCAATGTATCTTGTTTTAAAATTGCATCTTCTGATATCACAAATGTTCCTTTACTCAAACAAATTGCTAACACAAAAATCCCCACTATCATATCTACTGGTCTATCAACTATGGCTGAAATTCAAACAGCTGTTGACATATTTCAAAAAGCTGGAAATGATCAAATTATAATACTTCACTCTGTATCTAATTACCCAACTGATCCGAGTGAATCTAATTTATCCGTAATTGAAACTCTTAAAGAAAATTTCCCTTACCCTATTGGATATTCTGATAATGGTTCACATGATCTAGTTGATTTAGTTGCTGCATCATTAGGATATAGCCTAATTGAACGACATTTTACATTAGATAAAAAAATGGAAGGTCCTGATCATTTCTTTTCTATACCACCAACTGAACTGAAAAATCTAATTTCTAATATTAGATTAATTGAAGAAATCAGAGGTAAACCTGTAAAAAATCCTCAACCTTCTGAATCTGCTATTAAAAATATGATTAGAAAATCTATCTTCGCAAATAATACAATCGAACAAGGTGAAGTTCTATCCACTAATAATATTGGGGTTAAAAGACCTGCATCTGGTATTGAACCTAAGTTTTTTGATGATGTTATTGGAAGAACTGCCAAGAAAAAAATTCTTTCAGATGATCCAATTCTATGGGACGATTTAGATTAATTGTGAATTTTTTAAATTTTGAATATATACAAATATGTCATGTTTAATTTTTCATTATAATGAAAATAAAAGAAGAAAATATACGTCCTGAATCTTTAATTAAAGAATATAAGAAACTTTTCAAGGACGATCTTTCTAGATTTCTTAAAGATAAACATACTTTTATAATTGTTAATTGTCCTGCATGTAACTCTAAACATTATAAATCTGCTTTTAAAAAACGTGGATTTTCATATGTTAATTGTTCTAATTGTAATACACTATTTGTTAATCCCAGACCGACTCCAAAATTACTAACAAAATTTTATACAAAATCTAAATCTATAGAATATTGGAACAAAATATATTCTTCAACCGAAGAATTTCGTAGAAAAAAAATCTTTATTCCACGTGTAAAACAAATTATAAAATTTTGTAAAAAATATAAAATTTTACATCTTTCAGCTATGGATGTTGGTGCTGGATATGGAACTTTTTGTGAAGAACTATCTAAAACTAAATATTTTAAAAAAATTATTGCAGTAGAACCTTCTAAAACTCAGTCAGATACTTGTAAAAAAAAGGGTATTCGAGTTCTTACAAAACCTATTGAGAACATTCCTACACAATCAGCTGACTTGATTACTAATTTTGAACTAATTGAACATCTTTTTGATCCTAAATCTTTTGTTCAAAATTGTGCTAAATCTTTGTCAAAAAATGGTATATTTGTACTAACTACTCCTAACAGTGACGGGTTTGATATTTCTGTATTGGGAAAATTATCTGACAATGTTATTGCTCCAAATCATCTAAATCTTTTTAATGAATTTTCTATCAAACATCTTTTAACTAACTGTGGATTTGAAATCTTAGAATATAATACTCCTGGAAAATTTGATGCTGAATTAGTTAGAAAAAAAATTCTAGATGGAGAATATAAAAACCCAAATCCTTTTTTTAAACGAATTTTAATTGAAAAATGGGATGAATTGGGAGAAACATTTCAAAATTTTCTGATCAAAAATAATCTTTCATCTAATATGTGGATAGTGGCTAGAAAAAAATAATTTAATTTATCCACTTTTCTTCTTCTATTATTTTTTCCACTTTGTTATAGTCTATACTAGGTTCTGTTAATGTTGAATATTCTTCAAGACTTGTTTTTTCATTAAGAGATTCTGAATCATAAAAATTTGTTTGTTTTTTAATTATAAAATAATCTTCTTTCTGAACTGTTCTTCTCATTTCTTCACTTGATACCAATACTTCGTATAGCTTCTCTCCAGGCCTAATCCCTACATATTCTAAAGGATAGTTTGGATTTCCAGTTTTAATTTTGGCATATGCTTTTGCAAATTCTAAAATTTTTACATTTGGTGCTTTTTTCACAAATATTTCTCCCCCTTCGGATACTTTTATCGCATAAAATACTAATTGAATTGCTTCTTTTAATGTCAGCATAAATCTTGTCATCATTGGATGTGTTATTGGCAAAGATTCTTGTTTGCTGATTTTTTCATCAAATAATGGAATTACACTTCCTCTACTTCCTATCACATTCCCATACCTGACACATGAAATTTTAGTATTTTCTTTATCTATGTCATCCCCTAACAATATTTTTTCTTGTATTGCTTTTGTCATTCCCATTGCATTAATTGGTTTTACAGCTTTATCTGTACTAATGCCTACAACATAATCTACTTTATTTTCTACTGCAGCTCTCATGATGTTATAAGCTCCTATGACATTTGTTTTCACAGCCTCATAAGGATGTGATTCGATATATGGAACTTGTTTCATTGCAGCAGCATGAAAAATAATATCCACATTTTTTGAAGCATTGACTAATCTGACATAATCTCTAACATCGCCTATAATGTAATCAATTTTCTTAGAAATAGGATATTTTCTGAATGTTTCTCTCATGTTATGTTGTTTTTCCTCGTCTCTTGAATAGACAATAATTTTTTTTGGTGAGTATTCCATTAATTCATAAATCATTTGATGACCAAAGCTCCCGGTACCTCCGGTAATCAGAATTGTTTTTCCATCTAATTCAGCAGAAAATGACATTAGTCTATTTTTATCTAAAATAGTAATAAATGTAATGACCTAGTTTTTGTGTTAATGCCTAATTTTTTTGATAAACTCTGATGCAATAACATCAAATTTTGAATCATATTCTTCTAAATGTTTTTGAATATCTTCTTCTGAAATATCTAAATCTTCAACAATATTCCCATACCATGCATCAATTGAATCTTTTGTAAATTCAATGAAATCAAATTCAAATGAATTCTTTTTAATAAATTCTACATATTTGTTTAGATCAATAATATTGATTTTTATTTCTAATGCTAATTTTATTGTATTTGGTAGTTCTTCAAAATCCCTGACTCTAAATACTGAAGGTAGTTTTTCAAATACTACATCACTAAATACAATTGATGGTTTGCCATAAAATGCAGCCTCCAAACCTGATGTTCCTGCCACTGTTATCAACAATGAACATTTTTTCAATAATTCCTCACTGGTTATCTTGCTGACCAATTCAACATTTGGAAAGTCATTTATCTTCTTATATGATGAAATATCTCTCATCCCGATCTTTTCCATTAATGGGTGATCTTTTACAAATAACTTGTATTTTACAGGTAGAGCTTTTGCAATATTTGCAATTACCTCTATTTGATTTTCATAAAAAGGAGCACCAATTGATATGTTTCTCTCTGGTTCATAATGTAATGGAAAATATATAAATTTTTGATCTGAAATTTTTTTTATTGTATGTTTTTTGAGATATCTCTGCACATTCCATTTTCTGATACTCCGATTTGTAATTTTCAAAATGACTTGTAATGGAGTTTTACCTTTACTCTCAAAATTTTTCTTGAAATTTTTACTTGAAACCATTTTAAGGTACTTTAAAGATAATCGAAGAATACTAGATGTAGTAATACCTGATTTATCTACAAGTGTTTTTATGTCTTTTGAATAACCTTTCATATAATTTTGTAATTCTTCAAACCCCATAACTTTTTCATTTGTTACTTTGAAATCTTCAAAATCTACATCCATCTTATCCACTTCTGATGAAATTATTGTTCTCCCAGAAAATCTAACTGCCCCTGCAGTGAGTATGCGTATTTTTTTAGCTAAACATATTTCATGAAATAAATAATCTTGATGTGATTCTGTCATTTTTATTATAACAAAGTCTGGATTAATATCGTCTAAAACCCTCTCAAAAAACTTGCACTCATTCTGAACTAATTGAAAAATTTCATCTTCAGTAAATAAATGATATTTGTTATATTTATTGAAAAATCTATCTGAATAAATAATTTGCCATAAACTAATTTTATATTTTTTTTCAAATAATTCTAAATAATCATAATCAATGATTTCTTTTTCTTGTATTTCATCGCGTAAATACCATTTTTTAGTAAATTTGACCATCTTCTGATTCTCAAAAAATCTTTTACTGTTCTCTGGATGATCTATTATTCCAAATAACTCACATGGATATTTTTCCAAAATTTTCTTTGTAATTCCAAAATAACCTGGGTTGTTTCCTAACCATACCATAATTTTTGTTTTATTACTTTTGTCCAATTTAATTCTCATTTTTTTCTGATTCAAAGAAATAATTTTTATATGATTTTTTTAGAATTACATCTGTCCATCTATAATTGAAAATATTATTAGTTTTATAATTTGTAGACATTCCTATATTATCAAAAAATATTTTTTGCCAATGAATTTCATAAATTCCTGTACTCAAAAAAATACTGGCATGTGATTGTGGTACTTTAAAATTAGAAACAAATCCGCCTTTTACATGATGATTTTTATTTCTTATACATTTATCTGGAAAAAAATCTCTTATGAAAATATGTCCATCATTTTTTAATAGGTTATCTATATTGGCTACTGATTGAAGAATTGTTTCTCTAGATACCCATCCAAATACATCATCAATAATAATTAAATCAAAAAAATTTTCAAATTTTTTATTAGAATTAATAGTATTTTTAGCTATGGTGCCGTTATACAACTTAATTTTTTTCCCATATTTTTTCTTCCCAAATTCTATAGCATCACTAGATGGCTCAACACCAATACAATTTTTTAATTTATTTTTATTTTGAAAATAAAATAACAAGTCCCCATAATTACATCCAAATTCAAGTACATTTTGGAATTCTATTTTTGATTCGTTAATGTGATCTAAAATTACTTTTTTATTGGTTCTTAATTCTGGAATGTCATCATCTTTTATATTTCGATGAAAAAATGAATTTCCTTCTTTTACTAAATAATAATTGTCTTGTTTTGACTCTTTCATACATTTATCCCTTTTATTGTTCTTAATGAATTCATTACATTTAATTTTGTTCCTGGAATTACTCTGTTAAGATTTTCTGGTCCCAAATTTAAATATGGTAATGTGACATTAGAGTTTTTTAGGATTTTTTCAAATTTCTTCTCGTATTCTTTTCTGATTGTTTCATATTTTTCTGTTGTAGCAAAACCTTTTTCTTCTTTTTTTAACTCAAACTCACAAATTTTATTTTTTGATGTTATAATGCCAATTTTTTCTAAACTACTTAACCACAATTTCATCCACTGTGTTTCTGATGTATCTATATCATCTTTAGTTATTAAAAACTCGATTTGTATCTGTAAATTTTCTCTTTGTTGAATATTACCTGGAAATGAAATTCTATTTATTTTATGTTCGATGCTACCTACCAAAATTTCATGTAAATCTATTTGAATTGGATTACTAAAGGTACAATTCCCTATTAGCAACGTCTGGTTAATTTTTTTATTTATTTTTATTTCATCTTTTTTCATACATTTTAATAATATGATTGGTGATGTACACCAAAAATATTTTTTCGCATTATATTCTTTATTTTTAATTATGATTTTTTTTAGATTATTTTTTGAGTCAAAAATAAATTTTATATTTTTTGCATTTTTAATTATTTTACATCTTTTTTTATTTATTTTTCTTTGTATTCCATTTATAAATTCCCCGAAACCATTTCTTTTTGGATATAATATATAATGTTTTGAATAATTTCTCATGCGATCATGAAAATTCCCTGATTCTGTTTCTGCTATATTTTTTTTAAGTTTTGGAAAAAACCATGGATATACCATTTCTATGATATTTTCATTTTTTGCATTATTTTTAATGGCCCATTTAATTGTGGGATATGATTGTAAAATATCTGAAAAAATAAAATTTGTAAATTTTTCTCCATATGTTTTTTTTATTTTATTTTTAGTAACATTATTTTTAATACTGTCAAAATTTGATTTTAAATCAAATAATTCTTTTAAATCTGATGGCCATTGTTTTAAAGGGGAATTGTATGTGATTAAATCATTTTTTAAAACTATTCCTCGTTTTAATTTAATTTTATAGTATTTTGAATCTAGCATTTCTTTAAAAAATTTTGTAGTCATTTTAGAACGATTAAAATCAAGTGCATGGTAGCCATGATCAAAAATCTTTCCTTTCTTTGTAATCTTTGATATATTGGCTCCTCCTATTACATCATTTTTCTCAATTACTAATGTGTCAAATCCTAGTTCTGATGATGTATGTGCTGCAACCAAGCCTGATATTCCTGCACCTATGATTATAACATCTTTTGAAATTTTCTTATACGTCATGATTATCTAATTCTAGTTTTACGTTTATCTTAAATCTATTACATCCTTTTTTACTTGAATTTTTTATTTTCGTTACACCTTTTTATTAGATATTGTATTTTTGTATTAATTGTCTTCCATTAGAGTCGCATATTCTGGATTGTTTTCATTTTTTCTTAGTATAGTTACTGTAGGGGTGGGAATGTTGTTTGTTTTATTACTAACAAGAACATTATCTCCATTAGAATATGGAACTTTTGGACTAATTACAAGTATAACCATTTATGCTGCTGTGATTGAACCCATAATTTCTATTTGGTCATTACGTGAAACCGCTCGAAATATGCCTTCTAGTAAAACGGCAGTGTTATCTGGATGTGTTTTCTCTATTCTTGGTGTAATAGTATTTTTAGTTTCCGGTTATTTTCTTACTCAAAATACTGATGCTGATTTTAACATCTTGATGTATGGATCTATCCTTATCCCTGGAATTTTTTTAAACAGAATATTAATTGCGATAAATTCTGGTTGGAAACCAGAAGTTGTAAGTATCGCCCAATTATTTTTTGTAATAACTGAAGTAATCTCTGCTTTTATTCTGGTATATGTTAGTGATTTTGGTCTTTTAGGAGTTATTTTTTCAGTATTAATTGCATATGTAGTAAGTATAATAATTCAATTATTTTATGCCAAAAATAAATTATCTTATTCATTTGATATAAAATTTCTTAAAAATTGGCTCAAACGTTTTTGGCTTCCATTATACCCTACTATTGGAAATGTTGTAGTTTATTTTGATGTAGCTATTTTTTCTATGTTACTTGGATCTGTTATTGGATTAGCTTTTTGGACAGCAGGAATTATGATATCAAGTATAATTCTAACCAGCCAAGTAATTTTTAGACCTGTTTATTCAAAATTGGTCTCTGGTGTTGAAATTAATTTTCTAAATGAAAATTTACGACAATTTTTCTTTTTTGTATTGCCTCTAGTTCTTTTAGTAATTGTTTTTGCTAAACCTGCAATGTTTATTTTAAATCCTGAATATGTATTTGCATTTCCAATAGTGGCAATTTTAGCAATTCAAGTTTTTCTAAGTTTAATCCATAGATATTTTCAAGAAATTTTGATGGGAATTGAAAAGGTAGATTTGTATGACAGTTCCGTAACTGATTATGTTAAAAGTCATCTCTTTTTACTTCCATCACTACAAATAATAAAAAATATTTTTTATGTCACCATTTTATTTATTATAATTTCAATAATTCATGAATCCTCTTCTTTATTGGAACTTTTAACATACTGGGCAATTATTTCTGTTTTGATTCAAATACCTTTTATTGTATACCTCTTTATTTTGATAAAAAAACATATTCTTATAAGCCTAGGATTTACTCAAATTATTTTATATTTGGTAATTGGAATAATCTTTTTTGGATTAACATATGTCCTTCTTGATTCTTATCTTCAATATGAAAATGAATTATTTAGTTTTATAATTAATCTGATACCCTATTTGATTCTTGGACTAGGTGGTTATTTTCTTAGCACGTTTATTATTGATTATCGAACACGATCTTTGTTTTTGTCTATTATAAATGAAATTAAAAAGAAATAGTTTTTTTGTTTAACATTTAAGATAAATTTATTAACAATTTCTATATGATTTTATACAATTGAATAATTCAATTCTAAAAGGAATTAGAAATCCTTCACTTGCTATTGACTATTTTACTAAAGATATTGATCAACGACTGAGTAGATTCTTCCTTGGAAATAGTGCTGGTATTTCTAATAATTTTAAAGGATATCTTGCATACACCAAATCTAAAAAGATCTCTAATGTTTCTGATAATTTTGCCTATGATGAATTAGCATCAAAATTTAAACAAGAAGGTGATTTACAATTGGGACAATTTTATGACTCTTCTTTAATTTCTAACATATCTAAAAAATTCAATGAATTAATTGAAGATGATAAGTTTTCTTTTGTACGTGCTAAACGTAATGATCGTATATTCAGCAGAGCTCTTTTTAGAGGCTTTGAACAAATTCCTGAATCACTTCAATTGTTAAACAAAGATATTTCTACAATTATAGAGGCATATTATGGAAGTTATTTCAAAATTGCAAAATTTGCATTTTGGAGAAATTACCATGTTCCATCAGAATTTCTGTCAACTGCTGATGTAATAAATAATCGATGGCATTGTGATCCATATAATACATCATGGATAAAATTATTCATTTATCTGACTGATGTTACTAAAGAAGATGGACCTTTTTGCGTACAGAGTACAAAAAGAACAAAAGAACTAATGCGATTAGGATATAAAAATAGGCGTAATTACAATCTATCTTCTAATGTTATTGAGGATGAAAATCATATTTGGCAAGCTACTGGTGATATCGGTACTACTTTCATGTGTAATTGTAATCTTGGATTACACAAAGCAGGAGTTCCTGAACCTAATCATTACAGAGATGTAATACAAATTCAACTTGCTCCTTCTAGTGAAAAATTACCTGTTAATTGGCCTGAACATTTTGTAGACAAAGAAGAACCTAAACATAGTAAATCATCTGATAATTCCAATATTCGTCCTGCGGACTAACTAAAAACATAGATGATTACATGAACAAAAACTCTGAGTCATATCTTACATTAGATGAATTAGGCAGTACTCATCAGGACTAATTAGAAGAAAAAACCAAAACAAGCGTTCTCATATAGATTTTCAGCTCTAATTGATTTTTTACGCAAAAAAAGAATTTTCTAATGGATTGATTTTTTAAAGAAATTAATTTAGTTAGAATTTTTTTATATTATATGGCGAGATAATAAATAATCAGCACAATAAATCTACATATGAAAATTGCAATTATATCCCCATACTTAACAAATTATGGAGGTGCCTCAAGATTTTCATGGGAATTTGCAAATTATTTAGCTAAAAAGGGAGATAAAATATCATACATTTCACTTTATGCAGATCGAACAAAATACGATTCAAAGAATGGAATAGAAGTAATAGACATTATGAATGAACAATATCTTACACAATCTATAAAATTTTGGCTAAACCTAAAACAAATTAGAAAAAAATTACATAAAATTATTTTAAAAGAAAAACCCGATATTGTATTTTTTAACAACTTCCCTTCCACTTTATGGGCACAAAAATTTGATAACATACCTACAATTTGCTATCCTCATGATATAGAATTACTTTATGGAAATACATACATACAAAATTTAAACAAAATGCAATATTGGCTATGGAAAATATTTCGGTTATTTTTACGTAGTTATGAAAAAACTTTGTGGAAAAACTTTGATCTTATAATATCTAATAGTAAATTTACATCAAAAAATATTTTTAAAGAATATGGTCGCAAATCTCTAGTTTTGCACCCTGGAACAAATATCCAAAAGTTCATTTCTAATGGAAATAAAGAACGTGCAATTATTACATTTGCTTCTCAAAAATCACAAAATCCAGAAATTTTATTGCAAGCTGTTTCAAATCTAAATGATGATGATTCTAATTTTGAAATATGGATAATAGGTGATGACTTTCAGTATCGGACAAAATTAACTGAATATGCAAATAAATTGCATGTTAAACCAAAAATAAAATTCTTTGGAAAAGTAACTGATGATGAATTAATAAAATTATATTCTAAAAGTATGGCTTGTATTCACTTAGTCTATGATCCTCCTTTTGGTATTATTATAATTGAATCCATGTCTTGCAAAACCCCTGTAATTGCAATAAAACCTGGTGGTGTAGAAGAAATCATTGAACATAATGTTGATGGTTTTCTAATAGGAAAAGATGATTTTATAAATCTGAATAATTATTTAATTAAAATTTTAAACAATCCTGAATATGGTTTAGAATTAGGACTTCAGGCAAGAAATAAAATTGAGCATATGTTTGATCAAGAAAAACAATTTGAAAAAATAAGAAATAATATTTTAGAGCAAATAAATTATAAAAAAACTTAATTATAAATTACATTGTTTTATTTTTTATAGATTACACTCACCGCACTCATTATTTAAAAAATATCTTGTTACGTTATTTTGTTATAAAATACACATAAGATTTGATTCCTCCTCGAGTAGAAGTATGTGATTTTATATCTATTAAATTTGCATTTGATTTTTTTATTATTTTTAAGATCTTTTCTTTTTCTAAATAATTCATAACCATGGGAGACAAATGTAGTTTATTTATTAAAAATTTATTATTCATGCCTAATTTTTTTAAAAAGCCATATAATCTTCTTTTAGGTTGAATTTTATATTTTTTTGGAATATGGTATGGTAATTGAAAAATTAAAATTCCATCATTTCTAAGTACTCTGATAAATTCATAAATAAATAATTCTATGGTTTTTTTATCGGCTATGTGTTGAAGAGTAATATTTGAATAAATTAAATCAAATATTTGATCTGTAAAAACTGAAAGATCATTTTTTTCATTTAATAAAAAAATTCAAATTATCTTTTTTATTTTTTTGTTTTGCTAATTTAATCATATTTTCTGAAATATCTATTCCATAAACATTATTGAAATATTTTCTCAGTGCACGACTTAATCGTCCTATGCCACAA